>PDWJ01001567.1_pt1 | contig 30173 bp, 27 predicted proteins | sample 1430881 | NCBI WGS metagenome assembly PDWJ01 (sample SAMN01162460, study PRJNA174530) | Oral metagenome, whole genome shotgun sequencing project. | biome: Marine environment; feature: Marine mammal; material: Swab sample of the gingival sulcus; isolation source: swab sample of gingival sulcus...
GAAAGAGCAGCGTCAGGGTAAGAAAACCCATGCCGCCGAGAAGATGAGTCTGACTTCTCCAGAACAACAGGCCGTGCGGTACGATTTCGATATCGGTGAGAATGGTTGCGCCGGTCGTGGTATAGCCGGACATCATCTCAAAAAAGGCATCAGTAAAATGGGGAATAGTTCCGTGAATGAGAAAAGGCAGGGTTGAAAACGCGGAAATTACGATCCAGCCAAGGGTCGCAATGAACATGCTGTCACGAAAACTGAGGGTATTGGCACCACGAAAAATGCGCTTTAAAGGGATTCCTATTCCAATAATAACCGCCACGGAAATAAGGAAGGCGAGGAGGTCATCTTCCTGATAGATAAAGGAACAGAGCAGAGGCAGCAGCATCGAACAGCCGGTAACAACCATCAGTGTTCCAAACACATTGGCGATCGATTTCGGATTCATACTCGGTTTTTTCCGTTAATTTTGTTGTTGTCTGTCAGCAATTTCGGCCTGCATCCGCTCGAGAACAGCAGTGGGATCCTTTGCCCGGGTAATCGGTCGTCCAACCACAATATGGCTGGCGCCATTTTCGATTGCCATCGCGGCAGTAACAATACGACTCTGATCGTCACTGTTATCACAGAGATTGGCTCCCGGACGAATTCCGGGGGTGACAATAAGCAGTTTTTCTCCAAGTTCTGTCCGTATTTTTTTCGCTTCAAGTCCGGAAGAGACAACGCCGTCACAGCCGAGTTCAAGGGCACGGCGGGCACGAAAAGCAACGAGATCGGCAATTGATTGTGTCATTCCCATGGCGCGCATATCTTCTTCTCCAAAACTGGTCAGAACGGTCACAGCCAGTAATTTCAGTTCACTTTCGGCTCGAGCCTCAACGGCCGCTCGAATAATTGGATCATTCCCATGGATGGTTGTCAGACTGACGCCGCGATCGCGCACCTGCTTGATCGCCTGTTTAACTGTTTCCGGTATGTCAAAGAATTTCAGGTCAAGCATGATTTTATGGCCGCGATCAATAATCCAGTCAACCGTTTCAAACCAGCTGCTGACAAAGAGCTGAAGACCAATTTTAAAGAAACGGGTATGAGATTCACACCGCATAACCATCTCTTTTGCCTGGCTGGGTGTATCGACATCAAGGGCGACAATTATCCTTTCATTAAGAGGTATCTGATTCATTATTGTCTTTTTTCTTTTTAATAATGCTGTTTTTGCCAGCGGTTTGATGAAATTGTCCGGGTGGCGCGGTTATTATTCGATGGCACCTTGCACAATCTCCTTGTCGAAGTAGTTTACCGCCATTCCTGCGTCAATTACCATGGTTTGACAGTTGATTCCTGACGCTCGCGGCGAAAGAAGAAATACCGCAAGATTCGCCGCCTCCTGGGTAGTCAGCGACTTTTTGCGGAGGATCGCCTTTTCGGCGAAAAGGTAAGAGTCGATATAGCCGGGGATACCTGCTGAAGCGGAAGTCTTTAATAGCGCGGGAGCGATGGCGTTGAAACGTATCCGTGAAAATTCGGAAAATGATTTGGCCAAAAAGACAAGGGAAGAGTCAAGCGCGGCCTTGACAGGTGCCATATAGCCATAATTCTCCGCGGCCATTCTGGTTGTCGAAATAGAGATGGTGACAACTGAGGCATCCTCTTCGAGCAGATCCTTAAAATGATTGGCGATAGAGATCAGGGAAAAGCAGCTGATATCAACAGCCTGCAAAAAATCCTTTTTTACCGTCTTATGAAAAGGCTGCAGGCCCTGCGAGTAATTGGCGAAAGCTATCGAGTGGACAATACCTGCTATTTTTTCGTTGTTTCGCTCTGTTTGCAGCCACTGTTGTATTTCGTCCCGTACCCGGACAATATTTTCCTCTTTTTCGACATCACAAATGAATACCCTGGAAGCGGGAAAGAGTTTTCTGGCTGTTTCCGCCCGTTCATTTGAACGAACCACATGAATGATTTCCGCCCCCTGGTCGACCAGCGTTCGGCCAATAACAGAGGCCAGCGATTTTTTATTGGCAAGTCCAAAGACAATAAAATGTTTCTGCTCTATTTCGAGAAAATTTTTATCCGGTTCCATGATTTTTGGTCATCCTCAACAAGGTTAGCAGCTCTGGGTAACTATAGCTTTTTATCGGGTATTTTAAAAGTGGCAGCATAAACCAAACGAGAACAGCAGACAAAAGAGCAGCGAAAGTTTCGCTGTACTCGCCAGAAGCTGGTTAAGACCGGCACCTTCCGCATCTTCCAGCTGGTTGCTGAACTTTCTTGCCAAAAGAATTGTTGAAAGGGGTAGCAGAACAAGGCCAGAGGCCCATTCCATCACGACAAAGAGCACCGGAACAAGGTAGGGGCAATAAATGAAAATTTTATAAAGTCGTTTTGTCGGGGAATGGCCAAGCCGGACAGCAAGGGTTAGTTTTCCCGCTTTACGGTCTGTTGTGATATCACGGAAATTATTAACCACCATTATCGCGCTGATAAGCAGTCCCGGCGGAAAAGCTGCCCAGAAAACCTGCCAGTTACAATCTCCGGTCAAGGCAAAATAGGTTCCGCCAACCCCGATCCAGCCAAAAAAGATAAAAACAAACACCTCGCCCAGGCCATGGGAGGCAAGAGGCCAGGGTTGACAAAATCAAAATAATCATTTGCGAGATTGACACCAATCTGCAACAGGATTGAGGCAAGAAAACAGACCAGCGACGGCCAGAGCATTTCCCTGCGATATCCCGTTACAGAACAGGCCAGGCCAAAACCCACAAGAATGGGGCCTGCTGCCGCAGGGAGTGTTTTCGGGCGGATCGCAAGCATCCATAATCGATAGTTTGAAAAAGTAACTGACATGGTTTTTCGTCTAGTTGGAAATGCAAAATTATACTTCTTTGAGAAGCTGATAAAAGGATTCCAGTCCAGAATTATCGCCGATAACCGCAATCTTGTCACCGGCCCGCAGCATTGCCTGTGAACCGGGGTTGGCGAACAGCTCTTTGTTGCGGATAATTCCAACAATTGAAGCACCAGTATGCTCACGAATACCAGCTTCTCCGATACTCTTGTTGCAGAGAGGGCTGCTGGCTGCAAGAGTAACCCAATGGAGATCAAACTGCTTCTGTGCCACCCGAAAGTCAGCAATCACTTCATATTGTTCATTATCTTTCAGCTGGTTCGCGTAAAGCTGCAGACGAATACTTTCTGCCTGACGCAGGGCTTCACCCGGAGAAACACCCAGCCGCAGCAGGCTCATGGCGATAAGAGTCAGGCTTGCCTCATATTCTGGCAACACCAGTTCGTTTATTCCCAGTTCCTCCAGGGTTTTCTTTGAATCCTCATCAGAAGTACGGCTGATGATATCAAGCTCTGGCGCAAGGGCAGAAACATGATCAACAACGGCTTTAACTGTGGCAAGACCCGGTATGGTAATAATGAAAACAGCCGCCTTTACCAGACAAACAGACTCAAGAACGGTCTCCTGGCTCGCGTCTCCATATATAACCGGCATCCCTGAGTCTTTTATACTTTCAAAACGACGATGGTCAAATTCGATAACGACAAAGGGACGGCCAAGCTGCTGCATCGCCCGCGCAACCTGGAAACCTATTTTTCCGCCGCCGGCGATAACAACATGGTTATGCAGTCCTTGCTCTGAAAGGCTGCTGGTTTCAAGTTTTTCCGGTTTGTAAAAGCGTTTTTTAAACGCGTAAAGCCGGGCGGTCTGGCTCGAAGCAATCGGGGTGAGAATCATGGTGAGAATTGTTGTCGTCAGAATTAACGAGTAGAGATTGGAATCAATTGCCCCGCACGAGACTCCCGTCTGGGCAAGGACAAAACTGAACTCACCAATCTGGAACAGACCAAGTCCTACTGCCAGCGGGATGACATTGCGATATTTGAACAATCGTGCTATTCCCGCAAAAATTAATCCCTTGCAAAGGCCGACTATCATAACCAGCAGCAGGACCTCACCAAGATGGCTGACAAGAAAAGCCGGGTCAAAGAGCATCCCTACCGAGGAGAAAAAAAGCATCCCGAAAATATCACGGAGGGGAATAATATCACTGAGCGCCTGGTAGCCGTAATCAGACTCCGAGAGTACCATTCCCGCGGCAAAGGCACCAAAGGCAAAGGAGAGACCAAGAAAATAGGTGAGATAGCCGATGCCAAGACCGATAGCGGTGATGGCGAGCAGGAAAAGTTCCCGGGAGCCGAGTCGGGCGATATATTTCAGGATCAGAGGCAGCAGGCGGGTGCCGAGAAGTATCATGGCGAGAATAAACAGGACAGCCTTGACTGTCGCGATCGCTATTGCAGGAAGACCTGACGCGGGATCATTCAGCTGCGGCAGAATAATCATCATTGGAACAACAGCCAGATCCTGCACGATAAGTATCCCAATCATGACCTTGCTTGACAGGGTTCCCATCCAGCCCTGATTCATCAGGGTTTTGAGCAATACCATCGTCGACGAAAACGAAATCAGGGCACCGAGCCAGAGCGAGGCATTCCAGCTTAGCCCAAGGAGTCCGCGACCAAGTGTTATGCCAAGAGTTATTGTCAACAGCAACTGCAACGGAGTCCCGAGCAGGGCGACCTTTTTTACCGGTTTGAGATCCTTCAGAGAGAATTCAAGGCCCAGTGCGAAAAGAAGCAGGGCGACACCTATTTCGGCAAGTAGTTCAATATCATGGGTATTGGTAATGGTGATACCCGAAGTATGGGGACCAAGGATGACACCAGCGACGATATAACCGAGAATAACAGGTTGTCCAAGTCGTTGAAAGAAAAGGCCGCAGAAGAAGGCCGCAATGGTAAGAAAGATAATATCTGTCGCGATACCCATTGTTATATCCGTTGATAAGGCGTTATGGTCGAATAAAATCCTTGTTGGTCACACTGGTGGTCTCCAGCGCTGTTCCACTGAATAAATAAGGATATAAAGCAGTACCCCCAACAGCCCCATTCCCATTATTCCTGTATACATTTCAGGATACAAAAGAATCTGATAGGTTTCTATAACAATATAGTATCCGAGTCCCCATTGGGTCAGAGACTGTTCGGCGATAAAGAGCACCGCCACTGCTGTTCCCACTGAAACACGCAGGGCGGTAAGAACTGCGGGCAGGGACGCGGGAAAATAGACGTAACGAAAAAGGGCCCGCCGGCCCGCGCCCAGAGAGCGTACGGAAAGGATCAGTTCCGGTCGTAAAGAAAGCGCTTCCGCCCGGACCACAACGAGAATCTGGAAAAAAATAATAATCGTGATCAGAAAAATTTTTGAGAAATCACTGATTCCCATTAGCACATAGATTACTGGCAGGAAAATGATTTTTGGTATTGGATAGGAGATCGCAATCAACGGATTCAGCATCCGGTCGAGTTTTGGCAGCTGGCCAAGGGCAAGACCAAGAGGAGTGGCAAGGACAGTGGCGAGGACAATAGCGGCCACAACTCTTGCTGCTGATGCGAGGAAGTGCAGTCCGAGTTCCCCTGTCATCCCTTTCAGGAAAAGAGGGACAACAACTGTCGGTGTTGGCAGAATCGGCTTGTTGAGAAGCAGGGCAAAAATCTCCCACAGTAAAAAAAACAAGATCGTTCCGATACAGGCGGAAAGTGGTGTCAGCGTTCTCATGTTCGCCTTCCTTCTGCCGCCAGGATTTCTTTTAATTCCTTGCAACGCGCCAAAAAGTCAGGCTCTTTGCTGTAGGCAAAAGCACCGGCAAGATTGTTTTCAAGCACAGTTGCCCTGCTGTTTCCTCCTGTTTTAAGGATCAGTATCTTCTCTCCAAGGAGAACAGCCTCTTCTATATCATGGGTAACAGTGATTGTGGTCAGCTGGGATTTTTGGCGAAATCGCGTTATCAGCATCTGCAGTTCTTCCCTGATAGGGGCATCAAGAGCGGAAAAAGGCTCGTCGAGTAACAGCAGATCAGGCTCAAGCACCAGGGTTCGCGCGATTGCCGCCCGCTGGCGTTGACCCCGAGAAAGCTGATGGGGATATTTTTTTTGAAGATGATTGATTCCAAAAGATTGCAGCCAGTATTCTATTCTTTTTCTTTCGGCATTGGTATCGGTAATGTTATTGCTTGGACTGTGTATCCCGTCTGGTCCGTAATAATTGCGGATTTTCAGGCCAAGGCGGGTGTTTTCAAAGATATTGTCCCAGGGAAGGAGACCATGATCCTGGAGAATAAGGCCAGTCTCAGGTCTCGGACGATCTATCTCCTTGCCATAGATGCGTATACTGCCTTTGTCAGCATGATTCAAGCCGGCAATGAGAAGAAGCAGGGTGCTTTTGCCACAGCCTGAAGGGCCAATAACACACCAGGCCTCACCTTTGCCGATGAAGACAGAAAAATCTGTATATATCTCCTCTGCCTGATCATAGCCAAAAGAGAGGTTTGCTATTTCAATCATTTTTCGCCGGAAAACTCTCTGCAGACAGACTCCTCATAAGCGAGGGAATTTACCAGCTGTTTCTTCGCCTTCATCCAGGCGACAACATCATCCCATTGGGATCTGGTTGGCAGGCTATGTACGGAATAGACAGGAAGCTGATAACTCTTCTGCATGTTTTCAGGGACCCTGATTTTTGCGAGAAAGAGAGCGCGCCATTGTTCCGGATCAGCATTGATTTTCTCTGCCGCCTGATTCCAGGCCCGCATAAATGCTGATAATGCTGATTTGTTGGTTTCTATCGCCTTTTTAGTAAAAGAGAGGGTTGTAACACTGATATCAGGACGTTCGGCATCGTTGACAATCTCCACTGCTCCGGCGGCCATTGCCGAAGCGGCAAGAGGATCTGGCAGTGTTGCCGCCTTGATCTGTCCTGAAAGCAGCAGCTGAAATCTCTCAGGGATCGCCGGAACAGAATAAAACTTCATCTCTTCTTCAATCAGACCATTGGCAGAAAGCAGGCGTTCGGTGACATATTCGATAATAGTATTTTTGGAGATTCCGATCGCAACCCCGGCAAGATCCCCTGCTTTTGAAAAAGTGTTTCCGGGAGCGGCGAGGATACGAAAAAGAGGCGCGTTCTTTCGCGGTTCTCTTACGATGGCAACAATTTTTATCCGTACGTTATTTCGGTTAAAATTTACCGCACCCTGAATCTCATTGACCATTCCATCAGCGCGTTGTGCCTGAATCAGCTGGTCCCGGGCTACTGCTGATCCAACCGGCAAAATTTCAACCTGTACCCCCTCTTTTTCAAACAGTTTCAGTTTCTGGGCAACATAAATCGGCAACGCATCCGGAGTCGGGAGCAGCGCAATTTTCAGCGAAGTTTTTTCCGGCTGATTGGCGATGCCGGCATCGGGAATCAGTAGTAATAAGAATATCAGCAGGATAAGTCGTTTCATCGTTTTCTCCCATCATGGTAGATATGAACTTGCGGTCTTTTGTTTTTTGCGTTGTCGCATACAATATTACTGTTGACATTATAGCGGTTACGTTTTTTTTCGCATCATCGGGATGCGATTAAAACGCGCCGAAATATTTTATCTTTTTTGCCGTAAAAAAAGAAGCTCCTGTTGATCCGCCCTGCCATCGGCTTTTCTGCCGGTCGCTTGCTGCCAGCTGCGAATTGCGGCGTGGCTGGCTTGACCAATTGCTCCGTCAATCGGCCCCCAATAATATCCCTTTTGCCGAAGAAGGCGCTGCAGTTCTGTTTTTTCTTGAAAATTCAGGGCGTCTTTTGGCCGGGGCCAGGCAGTAACCAGTTCCTCTCTGCCGGCAATACGATCAGAAAGGATCCCGACCGCCAGCGCGTATGCATCGGCATTATTATAACGTTTAAGGACATAAAAATTCTTCATGACAAGAAAGGCGGGCCCTTGTATTCCCGCCGGCATTTTCAGAACTGCTTTTTGATCAATTTTGGGGAATTGCCTGTTTCCCGGTCGCAGAAAACCTCGTTTCTGCCATTCGGAGAGGAGCTTTGTCTGGCCAACAAGAGAGGTGTATCGAGGTTTTTGTTCGGGTAAAAGCACCTCATAGCCCCATCTTATTCCGGTTCTCCAGCCATTTTTCTGTAAAAGATTTGCAGCAGTAGCAAGCGCGTCGGCAATCGAATTCCAGATATCCCGCCGGCCATCACCATCCATATCTATCCCGTAGGCGAGATAACTGGTGGGGATAAATTGAGTATGGCCCATTGCCCCGGCCCACGACCCCATGAATGCTTCGGGTGTTATCTCTTTTGCCCGCAGGATTTTCAGTGCCGCGATAAGCTGGGTGCGGGCGAATTTTTGCCGTTTTTTGTCTTTCCAGGCAAGGGTGGCAAGGGCGCGGGGAACATAATGAAGCGATTTGTTTTTCTTGAAGATCGCGCCATAATTCGATTCTATTGACCATATGGCGAGCAGTATCTCCGGTTCTACTCCGAACTGCTCTGAAACCGCGGAGAGGGTGGCGGCATACAGACGCCATTGTCGGCGGCCTTCATCAGCTTTAAAAATATTGGTACGACTATCGAGATAATCCCAGATTTCACTTTTGAATTCAGGTTGCCAGGCTGCTCGTTCCAACACAACAAGATCCGGCTCAGAAACACCGGCAAAGGCTTTTTGCCATATGGCGGCTGGAATTCCCTGCTTTTGCGCATCGTGAGAAAAAGCACGCAACCAGTTGGAAAAGGAGAGCTCTTTGGCGAAGGCCAATGAAGCGTAACCTATCAGAAACAACGTGAGTAAAAATCGTAGCATTGGAGGGTGGCGGTATAATTGTTCATTTCCACGGCAATCGCAAACGTGCTGAAAGCTCGGCTTGCGTTTTGCCTGTCAGTTGCCCTGAGATCAAAATAATACTTTACCTGGTTGCATTTGCCGTAAAAAAAATCGGCTTCAACCCAGGAAAAGCAAAAAAGCCGGGTAAAGCGTGACATTTTTGCGATACTACTCTAATTTCCTGGAAAGTTCGAGGGATAATCAGCTGTGAAAGCTGGTCAAAAAAAACAGACTTCGGGAGCGAATGGTTTTTATGTTGCTGGCCTTTATCACTTTTGTTTAAAGAAAAACTGTTATCTGGTATCTTTTTTGCGATTCCGATAATAGCCGGGGGCGGTGTGGAGAACCTTTGGGGCTGTTAAGGGCTGTCGTTCCCCTGCCTGATGTCAATATATTTTTTGGTAAAGCATGTGAAAACGTTACCCGTCAAAAAACGGCGAAATCTCTGTTATGGCTGTGATAAACCCGATCAGAAACAAAAATGAGCGAAAAATTCCCGAATGCGGTTTATTGCTTGTCAATCCAGCAGAAGCTGCTTCGAGGATAGAACGGATGTTGGCACAGGGAGCTCGGCGACAATTTCTTTTTAACAGTGGCCTTGTTATTGAGGAAAAAGCCGGTTTTTTTCTGGCTGGCCCGGCTGTCGGTGCTCCCGCTGCGGTCATGGCTCTGGAAAAACTTGTTGCCCTTGGGGCGAGGCAGCTCGTACTCTGTGGCTGGTGTGGGGCCGTTTCTCCGTCGCTTGCCATAGGTGATGTGGTTGTCCCTGATATTGCCCGTATTGGTGAGGGAACGTCGCAGTATTATGGCCGCAAAAAGACCTCCGCGCCATCTCAGCCGCTTTCCGCAAAACTTTATAAAAAACTTGAAAACGCTGGGTTACCGGTACAGCGTGGTTGTGTCTGGTCAACAGACGGAATTTATCGGGAAGATCGGCAGCTGTTGCTTTCCCTGTATGAGGAACATAGCGTTGTCGCGGTAGATATGGAATTTTCCGCGCTTTGTTCGGCGGCGGCATTTCGAGGGATAGATTTTGCCGGAAGTCTTGTCGTCTCAGATATCACCACCGATGAGTGCTGGCAGCCTGGTTTTGGTGTTGAATGTTTTCGCAACAACAAGGAGCGGATTCTTGAGCTGCTGCTTGAGAATGGCGCGCGAATAGGGGGATGAGAATGCCAGCTTTTCACCTTGTTAGTCTGGGGTGCGCAAAAAACCGGGTCGATTCGGAAGTGATGCTCGGTGCATTGCGGAAAGCGGGCTGGCGGTTTGTCGAAGATCCAGTTGATGCGAACGTGCTGGTTCTCAACACCTGTGGTTTTATTCAGCCAGCGGTAGAAGAGGCTATTGAGGAGATTCTTGCCCTGGCCGAGATCAAACGTGCTGATTCCACCAAGAAACTGGTGGTTGTCGGTTGTCTGGTCCAACGGTATCGGCAGAGCCTGCTTGCAGAACTTCCCGAAGTGGATCTGTTTCTTGGCACGGAAGGCCCTGAAATGCTCCCCGGTTTACTTGAAAAACTTCAGCAGGATCTCTTGGTGGAAAAGATTATCCTGCCCAGAACCTATCTGATGTCTCAACGGTCTCCCCGCCAACTGACCACCTTTTCCATGGCCTGGCTGAAGATTACCGAGGGCTGCAACAACCGCTGCGCGTTTTGCAAGATTCCCTCGATTCGCGGCAGGTTACGCAGTCGAACCAGTGATGATCTTGTCGCGGAAGCCTGCCGGCTTGAAGAACAGGGGGTGCGGGAGATCTGCCTTATTGCTCAGGACACCACCGCCTATGGCAATGATCTTGCCGATGAAGAGCATCTTCAGGCTCTTCTGGAAAAATTACTGAAACATACCACTATCCCCTGGTTTCGCCTGCTCTATCTCTATCCGACAGGAGTAACAGCAGGGCTGCTCTCTCTCTTTGCAGATGAGAACAGGATTGTCCCCTATCTTGATATCCCTTTTCAGCACGCGAGTGAACGGATCTTAAAAAGGATGAACCGTCATCACTCGGCCGCTGATCTCGAAAATCTTATCACCCGTCTTCGCCGGAAAATTCCGGAAATTGCGATTCGAACCACTTTCCTTGTCGGGTTTCCTGGCGAGACCGAGCGTGATTTCCTCGAGCTGGAACGCTTTGTTCGTCGTCATAGACTTAATCATGTCGGGGTCTTTTGTTACTGCAACGAGGATGGTGTGGCGGCAAGCAGGTTGACAGCGCAGGTTGCCGAGGAAGAAAAAATCCGGCGTCAGCGTTATCTTCTTGAAATACAAAATGAAATCTCCCGCGGCATTCAGCAGGAATATGTCGGCAGGGTTGAACCGGTACTGGTGGAGGGATTTTCCGTCGAAAGTGATCTTCTTCTTTCCGGCCGAACACGCTTTCAGGCACCAGAGATTGACGGATTGGTCTATATTAACGATGGGATAGCCGCGGCTGGAGAGATTGTGCCGGTCGAAATCACCGAGGCACACGACTACGATCTGATAGGAAGGGTTGTTGAAAGGCAGGCTTTTCTCTTGTAATTTCTCGGTGTTTTTGTACTGTTAAGAGAGTTGATTGTTTCGGCAGGAGTTCTCTTATCTTAAACGGTTATATCTAATAGGAGTTTGATAACATGAAGCTGGGAATCAATGGCCTGGGAAGGATTGGGAAGCTTTCCCTCTGGAATCATGTCGCCAAGAAAAATTTTTCAGGGATTGTTGCCAATATTGGGCGCAATGTCGGAAACAGTCTGGAGGATCTTGCCTCGATGCTTGAACGGGATTCGACATACGGACGACTTGGCGCATATCTCTATGGTCATAACTGCCCAAGGGTTATTGAGGAGCTTGATGAGGCAAGGGGGAGCATGGTGATCGATGGGGTGCCGGTAACAATTTTGCGCGATGCCCGTAATCCTGCAGATATTGCCTGGAAGGATAATGATGTAAAGCTGGTAGTCGATACCACCGGTGTTTTCAAGGATCCAACCGCGGATGCCAGCACTCCGAAAGGGGCAATGCGCGGACATATGCAGGCAGGTGTGGAGAAGGTGATTCTCTCTGCGCCGTTCAAGATTAAATCGAAAGGACTGGAGATGCCTGAGGACGCCATTACCACAGTGATGGGAATTAATGAGGAGATGTTTGATCCGGGCAGGCACTCTCTTATTTCGGCCGCTTCCTGTACTACAACCTGTCTTTCCTATATGATGAAACCTCTGCTGGAGAGCCTTGGGGCGGATAAGATTCTCAGCGCGTCAATGGTTACGGTGCACGCTTCAACCGGCAGCCAGGAAGTGCTTGATCGTCTTCCGGGAGCCGGAGCTTCCGATATGCGCAAAAACCGTTCTATTATCAACAATATCATCCTTACCACCACTGGAGCGGCCAAGGCTCTCGGGCTCGTTATTCCCGAAATGTCCGGAATCGGGTTTATGGCTGAATCAGTAAGGGTTCCGACCAGTACCGGGTCTCTGATTATTCTGGTCCTTAATATTCAGGACTCAATGGATGCGCCAATCAAGAGAAATGATATCAACGGGATATACCGGAGTTATTCCGAGCATAGCGATTATCTCCATTTCACCGAAAAACAGAATGTCTCCTCTGATATTATCGGCATGCCTTCTGCGGCAACAACCATTGAAGGAACCGAAACCCACACCCGTACCGCGTCCATCCATGTCGATCTCAGTAAGGTCCCGGGTGCGAATCTTGCTGCGGGAACAGAGCCGATTCTGCATGTTCCGGTGACTCAGGCTGTTGTTTATGGCTGGTACGATAATGAGCTTGGCAGTTACACCAATATGCTCGCGGATTTGACAAAATATATCAGTGAAGAGATGTTTTGATTGAAATTCGCAGGATGCAGGAAGATGACCTCTTTGCCGTTATCTCCCTGGAGTCGGAAAATCCTTCGCCATGGTCAGGCCCTGTTCTTGACCGCGAGATGAAACATCCCGGGGCGATGTTACTTGTCGCGGAAGAGGATAACAATATTCTTGCCTGGCTGGGAGCGAGAATCATTGCTCCGGAGGCGGAATTGCTTAAACTGGCGGTTCTTGAAAAGAGGCGTCGTGAGGGTCTGGCTCAAAAGCTGTTTGCCTGTCTTGTCAGAGAACTGCTTCGCTGTGGATGCCTGGAAATTTTTCTTGAGGTACGTTCGGCCAACAGCGAAGCCCGCAGTTTTTATGCGGGAAACGGTTTTGTCGAGATCGGCAGAAGAGTCTTGTACTTCCGCAATCCAGATGATGATGCTCTTGTACTGAAGAAGGTTTTGCATGGTGAAGTTGAGCCGACTGTTATGGAGGATAACCAATGAAAACAATTGATGAACTTGATGTGGGGAAAAAGCGTGTGCTCCTCCGGGCCGATTTTAATGTGCCGATGGACAATGAGGGCAATATCACTGATGATACCCGTATTCAGATGGTACTGCCGACAATACGGCTGCTTTTTGAAAAGGGGGCGAAACTGCTGCTCTGTTCTCATTGTGGAAGGCCAAAAGGTGAGCGCAAACCTCAATTTAGCCTTGCGCCGGTAGCAGCCCGTCTGGAGGAGCTTCTCGGTGTCTCGGTACTTCTTGCCCCTGATTGCGTCGGCAAAGAGACTCAAGCCTTTATTGAAAGGGCTGGCGAGAATATCGTGTTGCTTGAAAATCTTCGGTTTCATAAAGGCGAGACGGAAAACGACCCCGAATTCAGCGCCAGGCTTGCTTCTCTTGCCGAAATTTATGTAAATGATGCTTTTGCTGTCTGTCATCGCCAACACGCTTCTGTTGTCGGAGTGGCTGATCTTATCAGGGAAAAAGCCGCCGGATTACTGTTGCAGAAGGAAATCGACTATTTCCAGAAGTCGATTAAGGCTCCTGTTCGTCCTCTTGTTGCCGTGGTCGGTGGCGCGAAAGTGAGTTCCAAGCTGGGAGCGCTGACCAATATGGTTGATAAGGTTGACAAGATGATTATTGGCGGCGCGATGGCAAATACCTTTTTGAAAAGCCTCGGGATAAATATGGGTGCTTCGAAAATAGAGAAAGATTTGCTGGAAACGGCCCAAAAGATTGTTACTGATGCCAAAGAGCGGGCGGTGAAAATGTATTTTCCTGTCGATTTTGTCGTTGCCGAACGTTTTGAGAGTAATGCGGTGTCGATGAATGTGAGCTATCAGGATGTGCCAGAACAGTGGATGGCTCTTGATATTGGTCCTGCCACCAGCATTATGTTTCGCGAGGTTCTGGCAGATTGCCGCACCATTATCTGGAATGGCCCGATGGGGGCTTTTGAAATTGACGCCTTTGCCCGGGGAACCATGTCGATGTGTCATGATATCGCCTCCTCCCACGCTCTTTCCATTGTTGGCGGCGGCGATTCCAACGCTGCTGTCAAAAAGGCGGGCGAGGAGCGGAATATTTCCTATATGTCAACCGGTGGCGGGGCCTTTTTGTATTTGATGGAAGGGAAAGAGCTGCCGGGAATGGCCGCGCTTCAATAGTGATCTGGAGGGGAAAATGGTACGTAAGGCGTTGATAGCTGGAAACTGGAAGATGCATATGAACGCGGTTGACGGTTGCAGATTGGCAACGGCTGTCGCGGCACAGAAAGGAGATTATGACGATCGGGAAGTGCTGCTTGCTCCCCCCTTTACCATTCTCCGCGCAGTTTCTGATGTCCTTGAAGGGCAGGGGATTCTTGTCTCTTCCCAAAATGTCTGCTGGGAGGAGAAAGGGGCCTTTACCGGCGAGATCGCGCCCAATATGGTTAAGGATGCCGGTGGGGTCGCCGCGATTGTTGGTCATTCCGAGCGTCGGCATATTTTGGGCGAAACAGACGAAATGATAAACAGCCGGGTGAAGGGAGGTCTGGCTGGAGGGTTGATCGTTTTGCTCTGTATTGGCGAAACTCTTGCGGAAAGAGAGCGTGGGGAAACTTTTCGGATATTGGAAAACCAGCTCCGCAAGGGGCTGGCTGATGTCTCCGCCGAGATGATGAAAAATGTCGTTATCGCCTATGAACCTGTCTGGGCGATAGGAACAGGCAAGACCGCTTCCAGAAAACAGGCTCAGGAGGTTCATGCTTTTTTGAGAAAACTTGTTGGTGAAATATATGAAAAAGATCTTGCCGAGCAGACGCGAATATTGTATGGTGGCTCGGTTAAACCTGCAAATATTGATGAATTGATGGCTCAGGTTGATATTGATGGCGTGCTGGTAGGCGGCGCGGCACTTGATGCCGAATCCTTTGGACGTATTATTAATTTTCAGTAACTCTCTTCTGGTAGTATCGGCAGCAAGCTGGAAGAGTTAAAGAGTGTAATGGATAATCTACTCGTAATTGTACATATTGTTGTCTCTCTTTTTCTTGTTGGTATCGTTTTGTTGCAGCATGGCAAAGGTGCGGATATCGGCGCGACGTTTGGAGGATCCAGTCAGTCTCTTTTCGGAACTGAGGGGCCATTGCCTCTGCTCAATAAGATCACCACGACTGCTGCTATTGTTTTTATGCTGACTTCCGTGACACTGGCGTATAACTCCGCCCAGAAAAGTCACTCTTCAGTTATGGCCGATGTTCAGGTTGAGCAGGCCGCAAAGCCTGTTCAACAGGATGTTGGCGGCAAGCAGGAGCCAAAAGCTGTCGCCCCGGCTCAGGAGGCCGTTTCTGTTGAAGAATCTGCGAAAGATTCCGCAGACGCTGCCAAACAGCAAGCTGCTGAATAGAAGTATAAAATGTGCCGAAGTGGTGGAATTGGTAGACGCGCACGCTTGAGGGGCGTGTGGGGAGACCCGTGCCGGTTCGACTCCGGCCTTCGGCACCATTGACAATTCCAGAGACGTTTTTTAACGTCCTTCAAACCCCGTTAAACACCAAGTTTAACGGGGTTTTCTATATCTACTGTCCATTATAGTCCAAAAACGTCCAATAAAAGCCATTGACCAAAGGGTACCTTTTGGGGTGCTTTTTTCTTCTACCACAAACTTACTTCTCAAAAAGTACACCACAGACAACAAGGAAACAAAAATACCAAAACTTACAGCACTGCAAATACGCAACAAAAAAGAGCCTGGTCGCCTTGCTGATGGGAAGGGCTGACCACTACAGAGGGAAAACGATGGATATACCGCTATAAAATTGATGGGAAAAATGGCAAGTACACCATTGGTCGTTATCCAGAAATATCTCTTGAACAAGCCCACCAGCTGCATCAAAAAGCAAAAGGGCTTGTCAAACAGGGCTTGAATCCTGCAAAAGCCAGGCGCAAAGAAAAACAAAAAAATATCGCAGCAGAACGTGATGAAAAAGAGAAGCGATCAAAGTCCTTTGAAAATATTGCAAATGAATGGATTGAAACACGATTCTACCACTTTTCCTTGTTCAATAATAATATCCCTTGAACATTTCAGGGGAGAATTTTACTTCATGACTATAGCCCGCAGAGCGTTACAAAGTGTTTGGCTTCATGCCATGAAACGTTAAAGGTTTTTCATCGCTTTCGTGATAGCCTTACAAAAATTCTCCTGCTCCTCCTCTGAAAAACCAGTCATCAGTTCCCGGGTTAAGTTCAGATGATAGTTGTGATGCATTTTGAAGATATTGTAACCTTTATCCGTTAATTCAATCATATAGGATCTCCTGTCCGTCTTATGCCGAACCCGGCGCAGTAATCCCTTTCCTTCCAGACGATCAATACTCACCGTCAGAGTACCCGTTGTTACCCCAAGTTTATCGGCAAGTTTGCGCATCTTGATTGGACCCTCATGACCAACTATTTGGATAGTGTGATTCTGTGTTGTGGAAAATCCGCTATCCTTTACAACACCATCCTCCCAGGTAGAAAGTTTTTCATAAAATTCAATTATTATTTTTGACAATTCTTCCTCGTCCATAGTTTTCCTCCAGCATATTTAACATTGATTTTAATCCTTCCGCATATACTAAACAGCCACAAACTGGTTTGATAAACAAATATCTTGATAATAAAACAATATTACAGTTAGTATGCTTGCCAAGTATCTTGACATTCAAACATAATTAAAAAATTATTCAAGAGGTAAATCATGATTGGCCGCCATGCAGATTTAACCGTGTACAAAGAGCTTTTTCGTCCAAAAGATTTTATCAAGGTCGCTTTTGGAACATTGCTCATTCCAATTGCTTTTTTTTCCCCACAAAAAACAACAGTATCATATCTGAATTTTGGGCTTTTTGAAATCTTCCTTTTACTGTCGATCATCGTCAATGGCCTGCCAATAATTGTTGAAGCAATACAGGGAATAGTAAAGAGAAAGATCAATGTTGATGAATTGGTTAGTATCGCTATCATCGCTTGTGTAATCAACGGGAATTACCTTGAAGGGGCGGTTGTGAGTGCAATTATGGTTGTTGGAGCACTTATTGAGGAAGCTGTGAGTGATACTGCAAGAAACTCTATTCGTAAGCTGATTGAGGTTACTCCTGATACAGCAATCATAGAGAAAGATGGTAAGGAAATTGAGACAGGGGTAAAAGCATTAGTAGAAGGAGATGTTGTAATCCTCAGAGCTGGAAACACTATCGTTGTGGACGGTACTATTATTGAGGGACAAAGCGCCATTGACGAATCATCTATCACAGGAGAGTCTCTCCCGGTCAATAAAAAAACTGGCGATCAGGTTTTTGCCGGCACCCTGTGCAAGGATGGCTTTGTTAAAATTCAGGCGAACAGAGTAGGAACTGATTCAACCATTGGCAGAATCATAAAAATTGTTGAAAAAGCAGAACAACAGAAAACCCGTAGTGGTAAGATTGTTGATGTTTATGCCGCATGGTTCACCCCTGTCATACTCTCTTTTGCCCTACTCACTTTTCTTTTTACCCAGGATATTACCCGTGCTATTACAGTTCTTATCGTAGGATGTCCTTGCTCATTCTTGCTTGCAAGTCCTGTGACCACAGTTGCAGCCATCGGTAGGGCTGCACAATCGGGAATCATGGTCAAAGGAGGGCAATATCTTGAAAATATAGCAGATTCTAAAGTATTTTTCTTTGATAAGACTGGAACAATTACAACAGGGAACCCCAAAGTAGTGGCCATATACCCGACAATGAATGCAACCAGAAAAGAGGTTATCGCAATGGCAGCTTCTGTTGAACGAGGAAGTCAGCATCCTCTCGCCATTGCGGTCGTAAAAAAAGCAGCAGAACTTGGCCTTGACTACCAAAATGCCACAGAGATACAGAACAAAATCGGACAGGGAATATCTGGAAAGGTGGATGGCAATCACGTTAAGATCGTGAGTGGCCAATCCATAGATACCAATGGATGTAGCAATATAGACTTGTTTGTAAATGGGGAGAAATATGGAACCATTAGTTTTATGGACAAACCTAGAGCAAAATCAAAAGCAACTATTGATTCGATGCGCAAACTGGGGATCGAAAAAATTGGAATCATATCTGGAGACCAGCAAACCGCAGTACAATTTATAGCTGAACAGGTTGGTATTACAGAATATTTCTCTCAGCAAAAACCCGTAGAAAAACTTGAGAAGATTGAGCATTTTATGCCAAACGGTGTAGTTTATGTAGGTGATGGTATTAATGATGCTCCCGCATTAAAAACAGCAGACACCGGTATTGCTATGGGAATCAGAGGGGCGGATGTTGCTTTAGAGACTGCCGATATCGTTTTGATGAATGATAAACTGGAGCAAATCCCGTTCCTCATTCATTTGAGCCGAAAAATGACACATACTATCAAATTCAATATCTGGCTTAGTTTTATAATAAATATGATCGCTGTTTTGGCTGGGGCAATGGGAATACTCTCTCCGATAATGGGAGCAGTTGCTCACAATATTGGGTCAATACTGATTGTGTCCCTCGCAGCTTCTCTCAGATTCACGAGAGAAGAACACGTATGATATCTTATTCAAAAAAAGGGATTGAAACAATGGAATACAAGGTGCTGTTTACTCTTTTTATCAGTTTTTATTGCGGAACTGGGTGATAAAACTCAGTTACTACCATGTTGTTTGCGACAGATCAAAGAGGTAGCAAAATGACAGTATTTATAGGAGCCTCTTTAGCGTTAATTATTGCCACTGGTATTGGTGTTCTTGCTGGCAGCTTAATTTCACAATACAGGAGAAAGAAACTTACGTTATATCGCCGGAGTCGGTTTTATAGGTATTGGGATATGGACAGTATATAAAATTTGAAAATAAATAAGGGGGTTAGGAAGTAAACGACCCTACAAAGGTTTTTTCCTGAGTAAGTCAACAATACTGTATACAAGTTTTCATTGCGAAGATTAGAGTAAAATTTAGTTTTTTTAGTCATACAATAAAAAGCACTTCCTCTCCAGTCCCTAGGGTGTAAGCCTATGAGATTATTCTTGCCTGTCTAGGGATTCTATATATCAATCCCCCCCGGCAAGGGAATCTGCTCCCTCCATTTTGATACAGATTCGACCCTTTGCCTGCGGTACTTTTCTGCTATTAACCGTAAGTAAACGTTACCTTTTGAAAACAATATGATAGTGTACGTGTGACTTTGCTTAGAGTCTCTCTACTTCCTAGAGTCACATAACGGGTACTTTTTATTCCCCTTTTCTGGCCTCTCAGTTTATGTTTTACAATTTGTAGTTGTATCGAGGAATCTGTTTCGACAGCCCATATCGTTACGAATATTTTCCTGAAAATTTCAGGTTATTCGTTTTTTTCAGGATTCATGATTCGTTCTACTTCTGCCAGGGCCGCTTCGACCTCTTCAAATACCGCATCCATGAGCAGAGTCTGGGATTGTCGGGGATGGAGAATGCGATAGAGATTTCTGGTGAAGCGATATCCTTTCACCTGCACCGGATAGAGTGAGCCCCGCGCCAGTTCATGGACGACACAGTGCTGGGAGAGACAGCTCAGGGTCCCAGGGTTTTGCAGTACGTGCTTGATCGATTCAATATGGTCAAGCTCCATAAAGATATTGAGCTGCTGGGTAAGTTCTCCCAATTGATGGCAGAACGCGTGGCGAGTTCCCGAACCCTCTTCCCGCAAAATCCATCTGTATTTGAGAAGTTCCTTGATCGTGTAATTTCGTTTGCCGGCAAAACTGCGATCAGCGCTGACAACAATGAGGTCTTCCTCGCCGATCTTCTCACTGTTGACAATCCGGCTCGGGACCTCGCCTTCGATAAAACCAACCGCAACATCGCCGATCTCGACCGCATGGACAATCTCTTTAGAGTTTCCTGTACGGATCGAAAGATGAGTGTCAGAATGGCGGACCTGAAATCCATAGAGTACCTGGGGAAGAAGATAGTCTGCAAGGGTCTGGCTGGCACCAATCTCAAGAGAGCCGACAATGCAGTCTCTTTGGAACATTGTGGAGACATCCTGCAACCTTTTGATCAGGGGGATGAGTTCTTCGGAAAGAACCTTGCCATTGCTGTTGAGAGAGATCTTTTTATGGGCGCGATCAAAAAGAGGAGCCCCAATCGCTTCCTCAAAACGCTTGATTGAGGTGGAGACCGCGGACTGGGTAAGACGGAACTCTTTGGCAACGCTCTGTATCCTGCCGCTGCGGGCGAGCGCGAGAAATAACTCTACCTGACGAAGTGAAATATTCATAAGGCCTTCCTTTAGGCAAAAAAGAAATAAACAAATGAATAAAAAACATAAATTTTATTTATCTAAGAAGAGAAGATTTGTCAATGACAAAAAGCATAACTGTCAAATAGGAAAGAGAAGGCTTTAATCTATGTTACAGCCAAATGAATTATGAAAAAAAGGTTGTGATGAGCGGGATTTTTTTCGTAGATTCAGATACGTCTTATGTTTCAGTATCTTGGCTGGGGTGCGTGGTGATGTCTTATTGGTAGAAGAGGAGCCTGAAACCCTGGAAGAGCCCGTTTTTTATTGACTGCGGCAGATACGATGAAAAATGGCGATACTTCTTTACCATTTGTTTTTTAACACGAGTGATTTCGTTATTGTCCAGGACCATCAAGAGTTGGGGTTCTACTTTCTTGCTGGAATTTTCTGTTATAGGTACTATTGTGAATAGAGATAACTCGTTGAAATAAAAATGAACAGGAGTTATTTATTGAGTGCAGGGTTATTATTACTAATGATATGGGCTTGAGGCTCTTTATGGATGATAACGGGGCGCAAGGGTCATATTATAACACGATGTTAAATGTTAATCGAGGAGAAGTTATGAAAAAGAGCTGCACACAGGCTATTGTTGCCGGTTGTCTTGGGTTTCTGGTTTTTTCATCAGCTCAGGCTGATGATGTCACGACTCTGATCAGGTCGGCGGAAGAGAACTATGCTGCGAAAAATTATTCGAAGGCTCTTGACGATCTGGATTGGGCCCGAAAAGAGATTGTCAATCAGCATTTGAAGAGTATGAAAAATCTGCTTCCTGATGAAATTGACGGGATGAAGGGCAGGGATACCGAGGGTGGTGCTGTACTTGGTGTTCGTGGTATTGGCAAGGAATATAAAAGTGCTGATGGCAAACGCAGAGTCACTATTAACCTTATTGCCGGAGGGGGATCTTCGGCCGGCAAGGGGCTGGGGGCGTTGATGGAGATGGCCGCGTCTCTTGGTGCCTTGGACGCGGGGATGAACTCCAAGGTTGTTATTGAAAAAGGTTATAAAGGTCAATTTCTCAAAGACCAGAGCAATAATTCAGGAATTCTGACCTTTAATCTGAATGGCGGAAAGATGCTGAAAATTGAAACTATCGGCTATCCTGACTCTTCCATGGCGGAGAAGGTCGTAACACAGCTTGATATCGCGAAAATTGAAGCAGCTTTCTAACGTCTTTTTCGGTGCGTTTTGAGGTTATTCGGGGTGAGACGTCTTCCCGGTTTTACCCCGAATAACCTTTTCAAATTGTTCGGCGATTTCTTCATAAAGCCCTCCCTTTATCAACGATTTCTGGAGTATTTCCGGATTGTTGAGAAAATCCTTGATGAAAATAAGCTCCGAAACCTTTAGGTAGATATGAAAAAGGCCCTTGATTCGTCCCGCCAGTATCTGGTCGATAATTTTCATAAAGTCGTTTTCCTCCTGGTAGGGAAGAAAACAATGGACACGATACAGCAGGGTGTTGACATATTCAAGCAGGGTTTTTCTGATACTTTTCGGTCTGTCACGATGTCCCGGGCAGACAGTTTTGCCCTCAAGTTTTAACAGCTTGGTAAAAGTTCGGCACCAGGCCTGATAGTTGTGAAAGCGGCCTCCTCTCTCAAGATCGACATCAAGCAGTGGTGACTGGAAAATTCCATCCAGCAGGGTGTCACCGGAAATAAGCCAGTCGTCTCCTTCAAAAACAAGATCACTCATGGAGTGTCCCGGGCAGGAGTGAACCTTGATTCCAAGATGTTTGGGGAGATCTTCCTCAACAATCCTGTATCCGGGAGGAAATGAAGAGTACATGACATCTTCCTTGGAAATTTTTGCGAACTGCTGTCGCAATGAAAAAGAAAGTCCCGCGTCGTCTAACAGAGCAAGCAGTTCTTTTTTTCGCCGGGTATTGTGGACAATTCTCAGATGATCGGCATAAGGGAGATATACTGTCACGCCTTGTTCGGCAAGCCACAATGCCTGCCCCCAATGATCAACGTGGCCATGGGTAACAATGACATGGCGAAGACGGGAAAGCTCGATATTTTGTTTGAGAAAGTGACGACATCTTGAGGTCGGCGGGCCGCAGTCAAACAGGACCAGGTCTCCTCCGAGTTTGCCGCTGTAAAAATGGACAGGACCGACAATATATGGTGTGGCAACAGTGTGTTGACGGGGAAGATTCATTGGCGCCGTTTTTTCCGCTGATTGGATTACGCCCGAATCATCTCTTCTTCTAACATCCGGTCAATGGTTTCGAGAATGAATTGTCGTTGTCTGGCTGTAGCCTGGGCAATACATGAACAGTGCAGAGTGCTTTCGCTGCGAATCAGCAGCTCAAAGCGGATCTCATTTCTGGTGACTTCCACTGCCATATAATACGGGCCATGTTCCTGGTGTTCTGGCGCCCTCTGAGCAATGTCAAGATGTTCTTCCTTGAGCACGAGCCAGTAGAGCCCTGGCAGTGGTCCCTGTTTCAGATTTCGTTTCAGCCAGGAATCAATATTGTCGATTTCCATTGGGCTGAGCTCATCAATCACAAATTGACGCATACTATCTCTTGTTTTGCATATTTTTCTTGTTGAAAGAGTCAGATATCAAGCCAGGTATTGTTGGTATTTAACCGTTCACATCCATCCTCGCGGACAACGAACATATCCTCGAGACGAACTCCCCCCCATCCGGGGATGTAGATTCCTGGTTCAATGGTAACGATCATTCCCGCCTTCAATTTCTTCCCATAAACAGGAGAGAGGCGGGGATTTTCGTGTACGGCAATGCCGACACCATGACCGAGACCATGGCCGAAATATTTGCCATATCCGGCATCTTCGATAACTCTTCTTGCAGCCCTGTCAACACTTGAGCCAGTGACACCGGCCCGTACCGCGTTCATTCCGGCCAGTTGCGCCTTGCGGACAAGGCGGTGAATTTTCATATATTTTCTGTCCGGCTTGCCCAGAGCAAAGGTTCTTGTCATATCAGAGCAGTAGCCTGCCAGTACCAGACCCATGTCGATAGTCAGCGATTTGCCGTGCTGAAGTTTGTTGAGACCGGGAATGGCATGAGGCAGCGCTCCTCTCTCTCCAGAGGCAACAATGGAATTAAAACTCGGTTGCTCTGCTCCCACTCGTCGCATCGTTGATTCCAGGGTAATGGCGACATCAATCTCTGTCTCGTAATCAAGAATGTTTGCGTAGATTTCCTCAAAAACCCTTTCATTAAGCAGTACCGATTGTCGAAGTGCTTCAATTTCATCTTCATCTTTTACGATCCGCATCTTTTCGACAATATCCGTTTCCGGAATAAAAGAGATCCGCCTTTTGGTGAAGATTTCCTCCATCCGCAACGCGTTACTGTGCAGAGTATAGTGTGACTCAAAAGCAAGGGATCTGATCTTCAGTTCGGATAACAGTTCGGCAAGACAGGGAACAATCCCTTTTTTGTGGATATGCAACTGAGATTGAGGGCTTTCTGTTTTCGCCTGAAGCTGAAAACGAAAGTCTGTAATCAGGTGAACCTTCCCCCTGGCAGGGACAACGAGAACTCCCGATGTTTCACCAATCCCATGGTCTCCTCCGCAATATCCGCTGAGATATCTGCGATTTTCTGGTTGTGAAATGAGGATGGCGTCCTGTTTCTTTCTGCGTAGTCTTGCCTGAAGTTTCTCGATTCGTTTTTTATAGTTCATTTTCAGGTTACTGTTGAGAGGAGTTGAATAGATGGGTGATGCTCTCTTTACGTTGATCCATCGCCTCGTTGTACTGCCCGTTGAGGTCGGTTATTATCTTGGTCAATTCCTCCTGATATTTTGGGTGTCGGGTCGGGTCAACAGGCTGACTGGTTTCAATACCCTGCATCATTGCCCGTTGTTTGAGTTCCGCGGTGATGGCCTCTGCCAGTTGTTCCGTTGTCTGCTCCTTGTGCTGATTGTATTGACTGAGAATCTGTGACAGTTCATCTGCAAGGAGAACAACTTCATTTCCCCCACCGAGAAGGGGAAGTGTCTGCAGGGCACGCCTGCTGGTGGAGAGCAGATCCTCATCACGTGGCAGAACAATATTGCGCAGCAGGACTTGAACCATCCCCTGCCGTATCTCTCGTTGTTTTTTTTCCGGTTGCTGTTCCAGTTCAAACAGAAGGTCGGTGCCTTTTCCTGCGATAAAATCGGCTGCCAGCCGCATTCCGGTTTTTATGGTATCGCCATCTGATTCGTTGTCGGGAGCGGCGGCTGCCATCTTCTCTGCGCGGGCGAGAACCATTTCCATTGTACTTTTAATTTCCGCCATATCTTCAATGTCCTTTTTATTTGTTATGTCGAATAGATAAAGAATATAGTCGGAAATAATAACACTCTCCCTTGTCCTTGGCAACAAAGAGAGCATAATTTACGAATTTGCAAAAACAGGAATATCTTTCTTGGGTAACTGTCAACTCTATCCCTAACGGCTTTGCCAGAAAGTGATAATAGATGAGGCAGAGAAAATTTCTCATATCCACTATCAGAAAATAAGCTGCAAATGATGAAAACGCGGAAAAACCGGGCGGGTTGTTGTCTGCTTTAAGGTGTCGATGTCAAGAGTCTTAAGGGGTATCGATGATTTTTCTTTTTTTTATAAGTCGTGCGGCGAAAAACCCATCGATTTGGTTTTGAGGAAGAGGAGAAAAAAACCTGTTGTTAATCATTGGGTGTGTTATTTCTGGCAACAGAAAACTGGGATCAGAGAGCGAGAATTCGGGGTGATCTTCCAGAAAGGAGGTTATAACATCTTCATTTTCCTCCCGCTCTATTGAACAGGTTGCATAGACTATTATTGCACCGTCTTTGGCAAGAGTTGCCGCGTGTCTGAGCAAGGCAAGCTGTCTTTTCTGAAACTGAAGGATTTCATTTTCAGTCCGATTCCAGCGGATATCCGGATGTCGTCTGATCACACCCGTGCCTGAACAGGGCGCATCTATCAGAATTCTGTTGAACAGAGCAAGATCTTTTGATGACAGTGATAAAAGATCCCGCTGATAAACCTGCAGGCTCGAAGAGGGACAGCTTCGTTGAAGCTCCTCAAGTTTTCTGGCGCGAAAAGGTTCCGGTTCAACAGCAACAAGTGCTGCGTCTGATCGTATCAACTGGAGAATATGGCCGGTTTTTCCCCCGACACCCGCGCATCCATCAAGCAGACGCAGATTACGCTCCTGAAATGGGCCGAGAAGCAGACTGGCGAGCTGGGCCGCCTGGTCCTGTACCTGAAAGAAACCTTGCTGATATCCAGGAATATCGTTGATTCTGGCGCCATCCGGCAGAAGGATCGCATCCGGGGCGTAACGGGCTGGGCGCCATTTAATTGCTGCTTTATCCAGCTGTTGGCAAAATTCTGCTTTCCCGCTTTTTTTTCGGTTGACACGCAGCGTGAGCAATGGTGGCAGGTTGTTGATATGGCAAATTCTTGTTGTCTGCTGGGTGCCAAAATTGTGCTGCCATCTTTGGGTCAGCCATTGCGGGTGATTGAGAAATGGTCGATGCGCTCGGCCACTGTCTATTTGTTGCTGCAGTACTGTTTTTTGGCGAACAGCCTGGCGCAAAATACCATTGACAAAACCGTGGAGGTGGGTCTTTTTTTGGCCTTTCTTGATTCGGTAACAGATTACTGCCTCATTTACTGCTGCTGAATCGGGAATCTTCTCAAGAAAAAGAATCTGGTATAATCCGATCTTCAGGATTTGGCAAAGAAATGGATCAATCTTCTTCAGCGGAGTCTTTGACAGTTGCCCAAGGATGATCTCAAGTTCTTCCTTTCTGCGGAGAACGCCATAGACAATCTCTTTTATAAAGGCTCTGTCCTTGCCGGAAATTTTAGCCTTTTGGGCATAATCGTCAAAAACTGGTTTGACAGGTTTTCGCCGAAAGAGCAGTTCATAGAGGATTTCTGCAGCCGTCAGGCGAGCGGTGGCAACCTGTTTGCTGGCCTTTTCTGTCTGTTTCACCTTGGCTTGCTCCTCTCTTGTTGCATGACTGTTGGTTCGACTGTTATACTCTTTTTTGTTTTCTTCTGATCTTTTACAAGGTAATGGTATGAAAATCTATAACTACTTCCTGCTGCTTTTTTTTCTTTTCCAGGCGACAAATGTTTTGGGCTATACCAAGGAGGAAGTTCTGCGGCGCGGGTTTCTGAATTGCGGGGTTTCTCATAACGCACCAGGCTTTTCTTTCAGAAATGAAGATGGGCGCTGGAAAGGTTTCAACGTTGATATCTGCCAGGCAGTGGCAGTGGCAGTTCTTGGCAGCAGTGAACGTGTCAAATTTGTTCCGCTTGAGGTAAAAGGTTCATACACCGCGCTTCTTTCGGGAAAAGTTGATCTTTTGCTTTTACATGAGCGAGGAAGTGAATGGGATTTTACCAGGGATTCCGCCCTTGCGGCAAGTTTTGTCGGCGCTTCTTTTTATGATGAACTGGGGCTAATGATTGCCGCCCCGCTGAAAGGGAAGGCAATTGGTGATGTTAAAAAAGTGCGATCTTGTCTTCCTGAAAATGGAAGGTTGTTTTTAACGAGTTATCTGCGTCAGCAGAAGGTGGAGGATAAGCCCGTTATTTTTACAACTGAGCATCAGGCGACAATGGGGTTTTTGAAGGGAGAGTGTGATCTGCTGGCTGCGCCGCGGTCTCTGTTACGAAGCTTTGAAAGGGATGGCGCAGGAGTGATGTTGCCGAAAAAATTTGGCAGACTGATTTTTGGGCCGGTTGTTCGCCAGGGCGATGACAACTGGTTTGATATCGTCCGATGGACACTTTTTGCGATGCTCGACGCGGAGGAATTGAGCCTCTCTTCGAGTAATATCGAAGAAATGCGGCTAAACGCTTCTCCTGCAATCAGGCGGTTTTTCGGTTATGAAGGAAGTGGAGGCAGAAGCCTTGGCCTTGCAGATGACTGGGCCGCGCAAGTTATAACGCAAGTAGGAAATTATCAGGAAATTTTTGCCGGTAATCTTGGTGGTCCGGATACGCTGGGGATTGAACGAGGGAAAAACAATCTGTACGACAACGGCGGGTTGCACTGTCCCCCGCCGTTGAAATAACGTGTCTGCCGATATCTCTGCTATAATTCGAGAAATCGATCAAACAGTCCTCCGTCCTTTTCAATCTTGCCGCGATTGCCGATAATACTTCTGTGAGCAAAAGAGGTCATTTCGGCGAAAGCCGGCGCAAAGGCCCGCATCGATTCTACCGTTGTCGCAAGGACTTCGCTCAGCCGCTTTTCCTTGAATTCCGGGGTAATACCGCTCAAGTATTCGTTACGGGCAATCGCCCCTTTGGTCGCAGCGTTCTGGTGCGGGTCAAGCTCACCATACGTACCGGTAATAAGCTGTTCAACAACCTTGTCTGAGAGTTTAAGCTTTTCAATCATCTCGGGAATGGCGTTGTAGGCGTCATATGTCTTTTGTACCTGGGGATCGCGGTAACTGATGAAAGCGATATTGCCAGTAATGGAACTGAACTGACTAAAACAGCCGTAGGCACCGCCCATCTGCCGAACAGTATTCCAGAGGTAATCACGGTTGAGCCAGGTTTTGAGCACCTCAAAGGAACCGTTATAGCCGTTACCGTCCTCCAGCAGATTGCCTCCCTGCGCCGCAAAAACGACTTCCGCGCCGGTAATAAAGGCTTCGTGGGTGGGAAGATTAAGAGCAGGCAACGATTGATGTCCTGGTGTCTTTTGCGCCAGTGAGCCGACCAGCATTTCCCCCAGTTCCTGGAAGCGGCAGAGTTCCGGTTCTTCAGCGGTAATTGCCAGTTGCAGGTTAATCTTGTTGAAAAGTATTTTCGCCATCTCTTTGAGCATCTGCAAAAATTGTTCTTCCTGGTTATCATAGTTGAGCACAAGCTCTTTCATTTTCATATAGGAGCTGACGCCGCTGATCAGTTCGGTATACTTACCTCCTGCCGAGAGATGGGCGAATATTCTGCTGGCAGCAAGTCCGTACCCCTCGCTCTGTACAGAGTGCTCATGCCAGGCGAATTCGCGACCGACGATCTCCTTTATCCGTTTTTTGTCGGTAAGTGAGAGCCGGGAAAAAACGGAGGCTATCAGTTCGATAGCTTCGGGCAGATACTGGGGAAGGGCTTTGAGATGAAACCAGATTATTGGCAATGGTTCTTTGCTGTTTGCTCTGCTGTAGCAGCAAAAGCTGCTTGAGAAAGAGCCGGTAACAGTGGCGAGTCTTTTCGCAAACTGTTGGTAATTCATATCCTCTGTCCCGATCTCACAGGCAATGGTGGCAAAAAGATCGAGAAAGGGGAGCTGGGCGGCAGAAAGGCCCCTGATGTCAAAGCCCACGTTTACATAGCTGATATGGTTGGTCGCAAGCTCACTCACCAGAACCTTTTGGCTGTTTGGGCCGAAAAACATCTCTGTCGGTGATACCTGGTGATAATGAATGTGCGAGGGGAGATCCTGCCGTGAAAGATGTGGCAGGAGTGCCAGGGTTTTTTCACTGTTTGGGGTGAGCTGACTCTCCTGTAACTGTTTGGTCCGGTTGATACGGCGTTTTTTTTCTGAAGATGAAGAACTCTTCTCGTATTCTTGCAGCCGGCTTTTTTCCTGTTCCATTATTTGCTGCTGCCTGGTCGGATCTGGTTTCAGGACAACGTTTACTGTCGCGGGATTTTCGATCAGGTGCTGCCGGATCAGCTCCTCAAACCAGTTTTCTTCAAGAGCCCGATGACGGAGCAGGGTGAGCAACTCTTCACTCTCCAGCCAATCCATGACGTTGCCACCATATTTCAGCCCATTCATTGCCTTCATAATAAGGTCAAGTCCCCGTTGGGATTTGGAGGCTTCTTCCCGATAGCCAAACTCGAACTTGTTAAGTTCTGCCAGGACAAGCTCTCTGTCCAGCCCGTGTTCGACCATCTTTTTCAGGGTTTTTTGGTAGAGCGCAAGGAAGGTGTCACGATGCTCAGTATCACTGCCAATCAGATACGTTATCATCAGGGTGCGAAATATTCCGCTGGAGAGATAGAGTCCGCCAAAATCCCTGCAGATCCCACTGGAGATAATGGCATTCTTGAGTGGTGATGCATCGGAGTTATAAAGGATATTGGCAATAACCTGAAAGGCCATGCCTTCCAGGCGGTTGAGAATGGTGGAGACGTTGGTGGCTACTGCTAGAAAGGTCTTGTTGGCCAGGTTTTTTGTGTCAACAGCATATCCTTCTTCAATATGACAGGGTTTTTCTCGCAGTTTACCCAGTTCGAGCTGTACCTGGTGACCGGCGTTGTCATAGTGGTGAAGAAAACGTTTCTGCAGGAATTCAAGCTCATCTTCGAGCGGGGCGTTTCCATAAAGAAAAAAGATGCCGTTGGAGGGATGGTAGTGCTTTTGGTGGAAGCTGCAGAATCCTTCATAACTGAGATCGGGGATATGCCGAGGGTCGCCGCCTGATTCGTGGGCATAGGTGGAACCGGGCATCAATCCCTTGAAAATATGATGAAAAAGATGGTGAATTGGATCGGAAAAGACCCCTTTCATCTCATTATAGACAACACCCTGAATCTGCAGCGGTTCGTTTTCTGTCTCTTGGTGATAGTGCCAGCCTTCCTGTTCGAACGTTTCCGGAGTGAGCAGTGGATGAAAAACAACATCACAATAGACATCCATGATATTGAAATACTCTTTCAGGTTACGGGTTGCAAAGGGATAATAGGTGATATCGGCGCCGGTCATGGCGTTGAGAAAGGTGGTTATCCCGCCTTTATTGATTTCTCCGAACACATCCTTTACCGGATATTTCTCTGAACCCATCAGGACAGAATGTTCGAGAATATGGGCAACGCCGGTTGAATCGGCAGGGATGGTATTGAAAGCTACGGTAAAGGTTTT
>PDWJ01003886.1_pt1 | contig 30117 bp, 28 predicted proteins | sample 1430881 | NCBI WGS metagenome assembly PDWJ01 (sample SAMN01162460, study PRJNA174530) | Oral metagenome, whole genome shotgun sequencing project. | biome: Marine environment; feature: Marine mammal; material: Swab sample of the gingival sulcus; isolation source: swab sample of gingival sulcus...
GGCGTGCGTCGCGTTGTTGTCTGACTGGTTCCCGGCGACGACGGGTGAGATCGTGCATGTCGACGGTGGTTTTCACGCGATGGGTGGTTGAGCGATGGCTGATGCGGCGACCGGACAGCAGGGTGCGGACCACACCCTGGTGGTGATGCGGCACGCTCGGGCCGCTACTGGCGGAGTCCACGACCGGGACCGGGAGTTGACCTCGGCCGGGGTCCGGGACGCTCAACAGGCCGGTTCCTGGCTGGCCACCAACGGTGTCGTCCCCGACCTGGTGCTGTGTTCGCAGGCGACCCGGACCCGGCAGACGGCGGCCGCCGTGCTGGACGGGCTGCTGGCGGTGGATGCGAGTGTGCCGCCCGTCGTGGCTCGCGATGAGATCTACCACGGTGGAATCGACGAGCTGATGCAGGTGCTGGCGCAGACGCCCGCCACGGGTGGCAGTCGCGACGTCGGCACCGTGATGCTGATCGGCCACGAGCCAACCATGTCGGCGCTGTCCGCCTACCTGTGCGGGCAAGGCGTGAGCTTCCCACCCGCCGGGATGACGGTGTTGACCACGAGAGCCCCATGGCCGGCACTGCGGGCGAGCACAGCCCGGCGGGCGTGCGGTTCGGGGCCAGCTACGGTCACCCGGCGCAGACCTCGCGCAACTCAGACGTTGACGGGGACGTGTTGACCCTTTCCGATGACGACCAGGCCGGAGTCGGTGACCACGAACCCGCGGGCCCGGTCCTCCGCCGGGTCCATGCCGATGCGCACACCTTCGGGGATCTGCACGTTCTTGTCGATGATGGCCCGCCGCACCACGGAGTGCCGCCCGACGTCGACGTTGTCGAACATGACGCTGTCGGAAACGGTCGCCCATGAATGCACCCGGCAGTTCGGTGACAGGACCGAGTTCTCCACCGTCGCACCGGAAACGACGACTCCAGGGGATACGATCGAGTTCACCGCGTGACCGATCCGCCCGTGCCAGCCGTGCACGAACTTGGCCGGCGGCAGCGGTGGGCTGTTGGTCAGCAGCGGCCACTGGCGGTTGTACAGATTGAACTCAGGGGTGACCGAGATGAGATCCATGTTCGCCTCGAAGTAGGCGTCCAGGGTTCCCACGTCCCGCCAGTAATGGCGGTCGCGGTCGGTGGATCCGGCCACGTCGTTCTTGGTGAAGTCGTAGACGAAGGCCTCGTCGCGGTTCACGAAATCGGGCACGATATCGCCGCCCATGTCGTGCTGGGAGGACTCGTCCTGAGCATCCCGGGTGACCGCCTCCACCAGCGCCTCGGTGGTGAACATGTAGTTGCCCATGGAGGCCAGGAACTCCTCCGGGCTGTCCGGCAGGCCTTCGGTCTGCGCGGGCTTCTCCACGAACTGCGCGATCTTGCGCGGATTCTTCTCGTCCACCTCGATCACGCCGAACTGGTCGCACTGCGAGACCGGCTGACGGATGCCGGCCACGGTGCACGGTGCCCCGGTGTCGATGTGCTGTTCGAGCATCTGGGAGAAGTCCATCCGGAACACATTGTCCGCACCGACCGCGACGATGTAGTTGGGTTGCTCGTCGGCCACCAGGTTCAAGCTCTGGAAGATCGCATCGGCGCTGCCGGCGAACCAGTCCTTGCTCACCCGCTGCTGGGCCGGCACCGGTGCCACATAGTCGCCCAGCATGGTCGACATCCGCCACGCCATCGCGATGTGCCGGTCCAGGCTGTGCGACTTGTACTGCGTCAGCACGACGATGCGCAGGTAGCCGGAATTGACGATGTTGGACAGCGCGAAATCGATGAGGCGGTAGGTGCCGCCGAACGTTACGGCCGGCTTGGCCCGATCCGCCGTCAATGGCATGAGCCGCTTGCCTTCTCCGCCTGCCAGTACGATCGCAAGAACATCGTTTCGTCGCATAGCTTCACCCTAGTTCCGATCCGGTTCGCCACACCAGGGGGCGTTCGGGCCGTAGCACTGGTGCGCTGGTCGGCCGAGCGGCTAGCGTTGGCTTGGCCGAGCTGACCGACGGAGGTGCACCGATGCTCGTTGAACTCTTTACCAAGGAATACCCGCCTGAGGTGTACGGAGGTGCCGGTGTTCACGTCGCCGAGTTGGCCAAGGTGCTGTCGGACCGAGTGGACCTGCGGGTGCGGTGTTTCGGCAAACCACGCGAACCTCGCAACGTGCGCGCCTATGCGGACCTGCCGCAACTGAAGGACGCCAACTCAGCGTTGCAAACCCTGGGGGTCGACCTGCTGATGGCCGCTGACGCCGGCCAGGCCGACCTGGTGCACTCCCACACGTGGTACGCCAACATGGCCGGGCACCTCGCGGGCCTGTTGTACGACATCCCACACGTGGTCAGCGCCCACAGCCTGGAACCGCTGCGGCCCTGGAAAGCCGAACAACTGGGCGGTGGCTACGCGCTGAGCTCGTTCGCGGAGCGGACCGCCTACGACGCTGCGGCTGCAGTCATCGCAGTGTCAGCAGGCATGCGCAACGACATCCTGCGCGCTTACCCGCAGATCGACCCGGACAAGGTCAAGATCGTGCACAACGGCATCGACACCCGGGAATGGTTGCGGGACACCGGGACCGAGCACGTGGCCCGGATCGGTATCGACCCGGACCGGCCTAGCGTCGTGTTCGTCGGCCGGATCACCCGGCAGAAAGGCTTGCCCTACCTGTTGCGAGCGGCGGAGTCGCTGCCCAAGGACGTGCAACTGGTGCTGTGCGCGGGGCAGCCGGATACCCGGGAGATCGCCGACGAGGTCTCCGGCCTGGTCAGCAAGCTGAGCGACCAGCGTGACGGGGTGTTCTGGCTCCAGCGCATCCTTCCCCGCCCTGAGTTGTGTCAAGTGCTCTCGCATGCAACGGTTTTCGTGTGCCCGTCGGTGTACGAGCCACTGGGTATCGTCAACCTGGAAGCGATGGCGTGCGGGGCCGCGGTCGTGGGCACGGCCACCGGAGGGATTCCCGAGGTCATCGCGGACAGGGAAACCGGCTGGCTGGTCCCCATCGACCAGGTTTCCGACGGCACCGGTACGCCGGTGGACCCCGACGCGTTCGTCGCCGACCTGGCCGCCACGCTGACCGAGGCGACGTCCGACGTCGAGCGGGCCCGCCGGTACGGGCAGGCAGGCCACAAACGGGCGGTGGAGGAGTTCTCCTGGGAGTCCATCGCCGAGCAGACGATCCAGGTCTACGAGCAGGCCATGGGTTGATCCGGGTTCGGCCGCTGTCGTGGGTGGCCGACGCAATGACGGGACCACCTGCGAGTCTGTGACGCATCTCATGCAGTGAGCGGCGCGCCAACGGCGAAAGCGGGAAGCGGGACGTCGTGGCTTCTTCGTGGGCTTGGCCCACGACACCCGCTCGGCGGGCCGCGGCTCAGGGGCCCGCCGGGATACTAGGGTTGGGCCATGGCTCCTGACGGCGACGTGCTGCGGCTGACCGGTGTGACGCTCATCCGTGACGGCAACGCCTTGCTTGATGCGGTGGACTGGCGCGTCGACCAGGGTCAACGCTGGGTAGTGCTCGGCCCCAATGGGGCAGGCAAGACCACGCTCATGCACATCGCAGCAGCTCGCATGCACCCGACCAGTGGCGAGGTCACGATTCTGGATGAGGTCCTGGGCGCGGTCGACGTGTTCGAGCTGCGCCCGCGCATCGGTTTGGCGAGCGCGGCTTTGGCCGAGCGCCTCCCGCCGGGGGAGGCGGTCCGCGACATCGTCATGACCGCTGCCTACGGAGTCAGTGGGCGCTGGAAGGAAGCGTACGAAGACCTCGACACCCGGCGCGCAGACGAACTGCTTGCCGCGCTCGGGGTGGCCCAACTGGGCGACCGGCGGTTCGGCACCTTGTCCGAAGGCGAACGCAAACGAGTCCAGATCGCCAGAGCCCTGATGACCGACCCGGAGCTCATGTTGCTGGACGAGCCGGCGGCCGGCATCGACCTGGGCGCCCGGGAGGACTTGCTGCTGCGGTTGGCTGCCCTGGCGGCCCGGCCGGACGCGGCCACGATGGTCCTGGTCACCCACCACATCGAAGAGATCCCACCCGGGTTCACCCACGCCCTGCTGTTGCGGGAGGGCCGGGTGGTGGCCGGCGGCGAGCTGGCGGACACGTTGACCGACCACAACCTCAGTGAGACGTTCGGAATCGGGGTGCGGGTGAGCCGGCACGAGCAGCGATGGACCGCCCGGGCGGCTGGGTGAGCCAACGGCCCGCGCCCGGCAGCGATGATCGGCCACCGGCTCGCTGCGTCGGACGGCGAACATGAGCGTGCTGGAAGCGGTACTGATCGCTCTGGCCGGGGTGTGCGCGGGAACCATCAACACCATCGTCGGTTCCGGAACCCTGATCACGTTTCCGGCCCTGATCGGTTTCGGCTACCCACCGGTCGTCGCCAACATCTCGAACAACCTGGGACTGGTTCCCGGTGGGGTGGCCGGGACCTGGGGTTACCGCAGCGAGTTGCGCGGACAAAGCCGGCTGCTGAAAACCCTGGTGCCGATGTCACTGATCGGGTCGGTAGCGGGCGCAACCGCCCTGCTGGTCCTGCCGGCGGCGGCGTTCGACGCCGTCGTGCCCGTGCTCATCGCCGCGTCACTGATGCTGGTGGTGACTCAGCCGCGGATTCAGGCCCGGATGAAGCGCATACACGAGCACACCAGCGGATCCGGCCGGATCCAGCATCCCGCCCTGTTGCGTGGTGGTGTCCTGGGTGCGGGCATATACGGTGGCTATTTCGGTGCCGCGCAAGGGGTTTTGTTGCTGGGTCTGCTCGGCAGCCTGCTACCGGAGGACCTGCAGCGCATCAACGCGGCCAAGAACGTGCTGGGCACTGTGGTGAACTTCGTGGCCGCGGTGGTGTTCACGGTGGTTGCGTTCGACCAGGTGGACTGGGCGGTCGCCGGCTTGATCTCCGTGGGCTCGGTGGGCGGCGGACTGATCGGTGCCAGAGTCGGTCGCCGGCTTTCCCCAACGCTGTTGCGGGCGGTGATCCTCGCCGTCGGTACCGCCGCGATCGTCCGGCTGCTGTTCACATGAATGCCCGGATCGTTCGAATCGAGGACCCGGAGGACGACGCGGTCGGCGACTACACCAAGCTGACCGACGTCGCGTTGCGCCGGCGGACCGAACCCGAACGCGGCCTGTACATCGCCGAATCGATGCAGGTGATCCGCCGTGCTCTGGCCGCCGGACACCGGCCACGGTCATTGCTGATGGCAGCCAAGTGGTTGGACGCGATGGCCGATGTGTTGCAGCGCCCAGATCTGCATGAGGTGCCGGTCTACGTGGCGGAGGAGAAAGTGCTCGAGGCCATCACCGGCTTCCACGTGCACCGTGGCGCGCTGGCCGCGATGCACCGGCCACCCTGCGCGCCACTTGGGTCGGTGCTGGCTACGGCGCGGCGAGTTGTGGTGTTGGAGGACATCGTCGATCACACCAATGTCGGTGCCATCTTCCGGGCGGCCGCCGGGCTCGGGGTGGACGCGGTGCTGGTCTCGCCCCGGTGCGCCGACCCGTTGTACCGGCGCAGTGTACGGGTGAGCATGGGGGCGGTGTTCGCAGTGCCGTGGGTCCGGGTCCGGCCATGGCCCCAGGTGCTGGAGCATCTGCACAGTGCGGGTTTCACCCTGGCAGCGCTCACCCCCGGGCATCGGGCCGTGGATTTGGGTACGTTCGAGCAGGCCGTGCCGGATCGACTGGCCTGGCTGCTGGGCACCGAGGGCACCGGCTTGAGCCCGTCCAGTCTGCTGCTGGCCGACCTGTACGTGCGGATACCGATGGCGGCAGGGATCGATTCCCTGAACGTGGCCGCCGCCGCTGCGGTGGCGTTCTGGTCCACCAGGCCGCAGAACTGACTGCGCCCGGCCACGTGGCCGGGCGCAGTCAGGAACGCATGGGTGCGCGCTCCCGCCCGTCGGTCCCGCTCTGCCGGCGCTCGGTAGCCGAACGACGGCGGCGTAGACCCGGACCTGCCGGTCGACGTCACCCTGACGGTGGCGTCCAGTGCATCAGATCAGCGTGATTCCGGGTGAACCTGCATCTTGATGGTGGGGTGATCTGAGGATGGCTTGTGCCGCTGACCGACTGCGCGTGCGCCGCAGTCGGCAGCAGAACCGCCCCAAGGCCGATGGCAGTGATCGCGGACAGTCTCCGGCCGAGCTTGGCAGTATGCATTGTCAGGAGCCCTTTCGTGGTTTGCGGGACGTGTGATGGTGTTGTGCCCTGTATCCGGTCTTGGCAATACCACCGCCAGGATGAAGAGGCAGCGCGGCGCCAAGGGCGGAATGCGCCCAATCTACTCAAATCTGACCGGTTGCGCCGGATGACTGATGAGACAACAATTTCTGTTCACCCATTCGGCGTACTGCGTGCTCGCATAGCCGCCCAGGTAAGTGATGAGACAACAATTTCCGTTCACCCATTCGGCGCAACGTCTGTGCGTAGCTGCCGAGGCGTGCCTTCCATGCAGGAGTCCGGACTGCTCATGAGCCGGCACTCTGTTGACACATCTGTGATTCCCGGCAAGCACGTCTGCGATTTCCGCGACGACGGCAACGACTGCGCACTGCCAGGGAGCTCTGGGCATCGCCTCTCACAACGTCCGGTATAGCCGGCCCGGGGGTCCTGGGGCCGGCATCTGCCCGGTTGACATTCTGCTCGGGCCATCCAGATCGGCCGCAACGGCGCTGTCAGGGGACGTATGGCGCCGGTGTGCCGCTACCCGACGTACCCCAACAGCGCCATAGGACTGTAATGACCGATTCGACACCTTTGCTGGCGCCCAGAACGACCGGCTCACGCGGCCCGTCTCCAACACGACGCCACCACCCACTGTCCGCAGCCCGATTGCATGACGACATAAGCCCGATCCGGGGGCGAACGACGGTGACCACACCTGCCCGACAGTTGCCTCCCGCTGACGCGGAGGCACTGGTCACCGCGCTCGGTGCGCACACCGATTCCACACCGATTCGGCAATCACACGAACCCCAAGCAGGGCGGATACTCCCAGCACGACACGCGCCACCCACGCTTTGGCCTCCCGACTGACCGGAAGAGTCCCTGACAGCGAGCGATGACGGCATCGTCGATGATGCCGCCGCAGGTGGCCGATGAAGCCGCCAGTGGTGTCCGAGGGGGGACTTGAACCCCCACGCCCGCTAAAGGGCACTAGCACCTCAAGCTAGCGCGTCTGCCATTCCGCCACTCGGACCCGTGGTACGCAAGCCACCGAAGTCTAGCAGTCCGGGTACTGTGGCGCGGCTAGGCCCGCACCGGCCACATCCCGCCGCGAGACCTGGTGTTCTGCTTCTTCGCCGACGAGGAAGCGGGCGGCCTGTTCGGTTCTCACTGGCTGGTGGTGCTTCATCCGCAATGGTGAGTCGGTGCGAGTGAAGCGGTGAACGAGGCCGGCGGTTCCGGACACGATGATCCGGCGTCTGAGCAGTACCGCGCGGTGGCTCGGCGACACACCCTACGCGAAAGGTGATTCCCGGCCTGGCGAGCGCCACGGTGGACTGCCGATTCGTGCCCGGTCTCGACCTCGCAGGGCTGTTTCGTGCGCCGACGAACGGGTGCCCGCCGACGCAGGACGATTCAGCGCCCACGTGCTCGACGGGTCGTACGCACCGACTGAACCTCGTCGATCACCGACACGGTACCCACAGCCGACGTCCGGCCGGGGCCCGGGAACCACCGTACTCCACCCGACTACTCCGGCGTCCGGCCTTCCTGCGTCTGCTCCGGGGTCTTCTCGGTCTTCGGCGTCTCGGTCTTCGGCGTCTCCTGCTTCGGCGTGTCGGAGTCAGAGCCTGGCCCGATCGACTGGCCGGAGTGGGCCTTCGTGGCCGGGGCCTTTTTCGCCGGCACCTTCGTGGCCGAGGTTCGCTTCGCGGTGCCCCGCTTGGCCGTGCTCTTGGTGGCCGCAGTGCGCTTGGCCTTTCCCTTCTTGGGTGCGGTCTTCGTGGCCGGGGTTTTCTTGGCCGGGGTCTCCTCGGCGGGGGCGGTGGCCGTGGGCTGGTCCGGAGCCGCCAGTTCGGCGGGCGGCGGATCAGCGGGTGATCCAGCGGTCTTCTCCTCGCCCGGTTCGGTAGCGTCCTCGGTCCGCATAGCCAGTTCGACGATCTGGTGAGCGAACTGACGATCCAGTTCCAGCACTTGCTGGGCGAATCGGTACATGGCCTCTACGTAGGCAATCGTTTCTTTGGGTGCCAGGTCCGCGCCGGGCAGCCGCGACACGTCCGGCGGCGGCATGGCCGCCGTGACCGCCAGTGCTTGGGCATAGTAAGCGCGCACCTGTTCGAGAACCTCGGCACGCCACTGCTGCAGTACCTCGGTGGCTGCCTGTGGTCCCATCAGATTCGGCATCGTCATCGGCGGCGCGGTCAGCGACTGGAAGTCCGGTAGCTTCCCTACGAAGCTGGCCGGAAGGCCGATCATCAGCGACTGCATGGATTCCAGCCAGGCCTGGTGAGCCGCCTGCATCGCCTCCTGGGCACTAGCGACCAATCGCTTGGCTTCGGCCGGGGTGGGAAACAATGAAGACTGACGTTCCATGGGGCATTCCTCCTCGCACACGAGGGTACTGGATGGGTCGTAAAGGCGGGTGGTGAGGGGGGACTGGAGATATGCGAAGGGCTGCCCCACATCAGATTGGGACAGCCCTTGCCGGTCACTCGGCGCCAAACGCGGACCTGTTGCCTCGCATGCGCAGATGAGAGACCGCCGGTGGTATCACCGGACGGTGCTTACTTGCCGGCTGCCTTGTCAGCCAGCTTCTGGGCCTTTTCGGCGCCGGCCTTCTCGGCGGCCTTGCCCAGGTCGATGATCTGGTGCGCGAACTTGGTGTTCAGGTCCAGTACCTGCCGGGCGAAGTCGTGATTGCGATCGACGAGTTCGGCGGGATCCATGAGCATCTTCTTGACCTGGTCGGGAACCGCAGGCATCGGCATGGAGTACTGGGTCAGGTTCTTCATCTGCTCCAGCGCAGCCTGCTGATAGGACCTGATGGCTTCCAGCGTCTGGGCCTGGATGCGCTCAAGGATCTCCTGGGGGCTGGTGGTGCTCTGCTCTGCCATGGGAACAACCCTTTCCTCGGTCAACTGGTGTCGACAGCCACGGTAGTAGCAGATGTTAGCTAACGCAAGCTAACACCAGCGTGGCTGGGTGGTTTTCGTCACTCGTGATCGTCATCACGCGACATGTCGAGCAACTGCTGAGCAAACTGCCTGTTCAGCTCAAGAAGTTGAGCGGCGAACTCGTAGGTGGAGTCCACCAGCTGGCGTGGGTCACCGAAGGCGTCTTCCCACGCCTTGGCCTGCGCTTTCGGGATGGACATCTGGCCCGCGGCCTGCAAGGTGTTGAGGGTGGCTTCGCGCAGGGTACGAATGGCCTGCAGGGTCTGCGCTTGGATCAAGTCAAAGGCGCTGTTCTCTGTTGATTCCACCGTCTGATCCTCTCCTCCGGATGAGATGATCGGGTCGGGGGCTCGGTGCGAGGCCGACCCCTTCCACGTATCTTCACAGAGTCCGGCGCACCCGCACCACCCTGCGCCGCAACCAGAACCGGCGGCGTCCACCCAGGTAGACCCGGGTGCGGGCCAGTTCCCATCGTCCGTATTCGGCGTGCTCGGTCAGCAACCGGGCCGTCTCGGCCAGGCTGAGACCTGCGGGCACCGACAGGCGACGAAACTCGTAGCGCGGATCGGCGAGCATCGGGTCAGCTGCGTCCTGCGCGGGCGACCCGGGCGGTGCGCCCTGCCGGGGGTCCTCGGGGCGGGCGTGCGGGGCGTTCATCGACATCAGTATTCATTGTGCCCCGGTGCACGATAAGTTCTAGTTCATGAGCACCGAACCGCGCGCCGCCCTCGATCGGCTGGTCGCCGCCCTGGAAGCCCACTTCCTTGCTGCGCAGGGGCGTCGAGGCGAGCAGGACCCTGCGGTGGAGCATGCGTTCGCGGTGCTGGCCGATGCGTTCGAGACCTACGACGACGCGTTGTTCGACGCGTACGGTGAAACCACTCCCTTCGAGATCTACGACGAACCCGAGGACGAGGAAGACATCGAGCTGGACGACGAGTTGGACGACACTGAAGACCTGGACCTCGACGACTCGGACGACGAGGAGGATTGAGTTCGAATCGTGGCGCTGCGACTCGGAATCAATCTCGGGTACTGGGGGCCCGACACCGTCAACGACGCGGGCACCATGCGCGCGCTGGCGGTCACCGCAGACCGGCTCGGCTACGACGTGGCTTGGGTGGCGGAGGCCTACGGCTCCGCCGCTCCGACGGTGCTCGGCTGGCTCGCCGGGTTGACCGAACGCATGGCGCTGGGAACAGCTGTGATGCAGATTCCGGCTCGCTCCCCGGCCATGACTGCTATGACAGCGGCCACTCTCGATGTCCTGTGCGAAGGCAGGTTCCGGCTCGGGCTGGGTGTCAGCGGGCCCCAGGTCAGCGAGGGCTGGCACGGCGTGCGGTTCGGCTCCCCGCTCGGGCGCACCCGCGAATACGTCGACATCGTGCGGATGGCGCTGACCCGGGAGCGGGTCAGCTACCAGGGTGACCACTACATCCTGCCGCTGCCGGACGGGCCCGGCAAGCCACTAAAATTGACGATCAGTCCTGTGCAGGAACGGATTCCGCTGTACCTGGCGGCGGTCGGGCCGAAGAATCTGGAGCTGGCCGGGGAGATCGCCGACGGCTGGCTCGGCATCTTTGTCAGCCCTTCGGAACTGCCCGGCAGCATCCAGGCGATCGCGGCCGGGTGTGCGCGGGCCGGTCGGGACCCTTCGGCCGTCGATCTGGTGGCCAACACCCCGATCGTCATCGGTCCGGACGTCGCCGAATGCGCGGATCTACTGCGCGCCCACTACGCCCTGTACATCGGTGGGATGGGCGCCCGGGACAAGAACTTCTACCACCAACTGGCCACCAAGCTGGGATTCGGCACGGCGGCGGACGAGGTGCAGGACCTGTTCCTGCAGCGCCGGCATCGGGACGCCGCGGCGGCGGTACCTGTCGAGCTGATCGACGAAACCGCCTTGCTGGGGCCGGTGCGCCGCATCGGCACCAGGATGGCGGCCTACGCCGCCGCAGGCCTCACCACGCTTGCGTTGTCCACCACCGAACCGGCCGTCCTGGAGCCCGCCTGGCAGGCAGCCAGGGATGCCGGGCTACTCGAGGAATAGCCTGCCCGTCGGCGCTACCCGGCACACGGCAGTGCGCGAGTACCGGCACACACTGTCCGGCGATGTCGGTGTTGGCGGTTCCGCGCGCGTCGATTCGTTCTCCGGCATCGAGAGCCCTACGCTTGACCAGCCTGCCCCTACCGACACCCTGTGTAACGGCGGGCTATTGCCGCAGACCTACGTGAGGACAGCACTGCAGCCATGGGTTGGATCGAAGCAATCGTGCTCGGCCTGGTGCAGGGATTGACCGAGTTCCTGCCGATCTCCTCCAGCGCACACGTCTCGATCGCCGGCAAGCTCTTCTTCGACGACAGCGATCCCGGGGCGGCGTTCACCGCGGTCAGCCAGCTGGGTACGGAGGCCGCGGTCCTGGTCTATTTCCGCCACGACATCGCCCGGATCATCCGTCAGTGGGTGGGGTCACTGACCGGCCGGGTGCCACGTACCGACCCGGACGCCCGGATGGGTTGGCTGGTGATCGTCGGCTCCGTACCGATCGTGGTGCTGGGCCTGCTGTTTCAGGACGTGATCGAGACGTCGCTGCGCAACCTGTGGCTGACCACGACCATGCTGGTCGCCTTCGCCCTGGTCATCTACGTTGCCGACCAGACCGCGGACAACCGCAAGGTGCTGCGGCAGCTGACAGTGCGCGACGGGGTGATCTACGGGTTCGCCCAATCGCTCGCGCTGATTCCCGGTGTTTCCCGTTCCGGGGGCACCATCGCCGCCGGCCTGCTGATGGGTTACCAGCGCGAAGCGGCGGCCCGGTACTCGTTTCTCTTGGCTATCCCCGCCGTCCTCGGTTCCGGCAGCTACCAGTTGACCAAGATCGCCGACGACCCCGCCCCGGCCTGGGGGCCCATCTTCGTGGCCACGGCTATCGCCTTCGGGGTCGGCTATGCGGTGATTGCCTGGCTGTTGCGCTACATCAGCACGCACACGTTCACCCCGTTCGTGATCTACCGGCTCATGCTCGCCCTGGGCGTGTCGGGCCTGCTGGTGACAGGCGTGGTCAGCGCCGCGTGAGCCGCTGGGCCCGCGCACACGCATTCGGAGCACCGGCCTCACCCGCGCGCCGCATACCACCGACACTCATCTGGTGCGAGCACTCACCGGAGGCGTCCTGGCGGTAGCCGCGATCGTGGCTGCGTCCGGGTGTGCCCCCGCGCCGCCACCTGCAGCTGCGCCCACCCCGCTGCCGCCGCTGGTGACCGCGGACAGCACGCCGGTACCCGCGCCGCAGCCGACCCCCAACCCGGCGGTGGCCGTGTCGGCGGGCCGGGTGGACTGCACGCGCAGCTACTGTGTCGCGCTGACCTTCAGCGGTGGTCCGGTACCCGGCACCACCCAGGATGTGCTGCACGTGCTGCGCAAGCACGCCGTGGCTGCCACTTTCTGTGTCGTGGGTCAGCGCGTCGCGCAGAACCCGGACCTGGTCGCCGCCATCGGCGCGAACGGGCACGAGCTGTGCAACCAGGGCTACACGAACGCCCCGTTCACCGCGCTGAGCGCGGCCGGGCTGGCCGCTCAGCTGGCCCGCACCGACCAACAGATCGCGCAGGCCGGGGCCGAGCCCGGCGCGTACGCCCGCTCCAGCTCGGGACAGGTCCGGGCCACGGGTCTGGACCGGCCGGCCGCCGGGTGGACCGTGGACTCGCTGGATCGCCACTACACCGACCCGGAATACCTGAGCGCGTTGGTGGTCCGGCAGGCCCGCCCGGGCGGCATCATCCTGCTGCACGACACCTACCCGTGGACGGCGTCCGCGGTGGACCGGATCATCACCGACCTACGCGCGGCCGGGCTGGTGTTCGTGACCCTCGACTCGATGCTGTGGCAGGAAGGCCTGCAGGCCGGTGCGCAGGCCAGGAGTGGGCCAGCCCCGGCGGGCCACAGCTATCGGCCGCCCACCGCGGCCCCCGAGCCTGGGCCGGTGCCGAAGGGACCACCCGCTGTCCCGCCCACAGTGCCACCGACCGTTCTGCCCACAGTTCCTTCGACCGTCCTGCCCACAGTTCCTTCGACCGTCCTGCCCGCAGCCCGGCCCACGGTCTCGGCGCCGGATCCGGACCGCGAGCCGTCGGCTCCCGTGGTCGGTACGCCGCGCGAAGCCGTCATCGACTCCGGCTGATCGCCGGGCACCGGACGGCTACGCTGCGGGAGTGCCCACCGTCCTGCTGATCCGTCACGGCCGCACCGCCGCGAACGCAGCGGCCGTGTTGGCCGGCCGCAGCCCCGGCGTGGATCTGGACGAGGAGGGCAGGCGGCAGGTGACGGCGCTCGCCCGGCGAGCCGCCGAGGTGCCGCTGACCCGGATGGTCGCCAGTCCGATGCAGCGCACCGTCGCCACGGCGCGGATCCTGCTGGGTGGCTTGGCCCAAGCGCCCCAGCTGCTCGTGGACGAGCGGATCACCGAGTGCGACTACGGCGAATGGACCGGAAAGCAGTTGACCGACCTGGCCCAGGAGCCGATGTGGCGCACGGTGCAGGTGCACCCCTCGGCCGCGGTGTTTCCCGGTGGGGAGGCGCTCGCGGCGGTGGCCGCGCGGGGGGTCGCCGCGATCAGGTCACACGACGCCGTGGTCCGCGCCGAACACGGTGAGCACGCGGTGTGGGCCGCGGTCTCACACGGCGACATCATCAAGGCCGTGCTCGCCGACGCGCTCGGCACGCACCTGGACCAGTTCCAGCGCATCAGCGTCGGGCCGTGTTCGGTGTCCGTGGTCACCTACACCGAACACCGCCCTTTCGTGGTGCGCATGAACGACGTCGGCGGCGACCTCGCGGGGCTCGTACCACCACCGGCCGCGGACGGTGACGCGGCCGTGGGGGGTGGATCGTAGCCACCCGGCCGGAGAAACACCGGCGCAGCGGATCGCTTGGGTATGGTCGTGGTATGCCTGGCTCGACCTATGAGTACGACAACCCAGAACGGGTCGTCATCGGCACCGTGGGGGAGCCCGGCTCGCGGAGCTTCTTCCTACAGGTGCGAGGTGCCCGGTCCGGGTGGCCGGGAACCTCGGTCACCAGCGTGTCGCTGGAAAAGCAGCAAGTGGCGGTGTTGGCCGACCGGATGGAAGACATGCTCGACGAGGTGCTGCGCCGCTCCGGCGGCTCCGCCGCGGTGCCGGCCATCGCCCCACTTGGCCAGGACGACCTCGACCCGCTGGACCCGCCGGAAGAGGACTTCCGGGTGGGCACCATGAGCCTGGGCTGGGACGCGGAGCGGGAACTGGTCACCATCGAGTGCTATGCCACGCTGGACACCGACTTCACCGAGGACGATCCGAACGTCGACGAGGAGACCACCCCGGGTACCGGTGGTGACCGCAGTGTGCTGCGGGTGAGCATGGACGGTGCAACCGCTCGGCTGTTCGTGCGCCGCTCCGAGGCGGTGGTGGCAGCGGGCCGTCCGCCGTGCCCGTTCTGCCATCTGCCGCTGGACCCGGACGGGCACATCTGCCCGCGGTCCAACGGCTACCGGCGCTGAGGTGGGGGACCGGGGCGTTGACGAGCAGGCCCTGAACGAGGGTGAGATGACTGTGCTCGGGCGCATCGCCGATGCCTCGAACGTGACCGTGCTGGCGCGTATCGAGCATGCCGGCAGGCAGCTGCATGCGGTATACAAACCCGTCCGCGGTGAGCGCCCGCTGTGGGACTTCCCGGGTGGCACCCTGGCCGGGCGGGAGGTGGCCGCGTACCGGTTGTCCCGGTTGTGTGGCCTGGACGTGGTGCCGGTGACCGTGCTGCGCGAAGGCCCGCTCGGCACCGGCAGCGTGCAACGCTGGGTCGGGGACCTGCCCGGTGACGGCGGGGTGCTGGAACGGGAACCGGGCGCGGGTGTCATCGACCTCTACCCGCCCAGCCGGGTGCCGCCCGGTTGGCTGATCGCGTTCCGCGGCGAGGACCCGGCGGGAGGCGAAGTGGTGCTCTCGCACGCGCCGGACCCGGCGCTGGCCGCACTGGTGATCTTCGACGCGCTGGCCAACAACGCCGACCGCAAGTGCGGGCACGTGCTGCGCGACAACGACTCCCGGCTGTTCGGCATCGACAACGGCCTGACGTTCCACGAGGAGCCCAAGCTGCGCACGGTGTTGTGGGGCTGGGCCGGTGAACCGATCCCCGCGCCACTGTGCGAAGCGGTATCAGCCGTGGCCGACCACCCGGGGCTGTATGCGCGACTGCACGGCAAAGACCGCGAGGAGCTGATCTCCGAGGTGGAGGTGCGGGTGGGGTAGCGTTCGCGGAGTGAGAGCATGGCCCGCCCCATCCATGGCCAGACTGGCGTCCCCCGGCATCGTCCCGCAGTTGATGGACACCGCATCGAACGAACTGCGGCCGTCGGCCACCGGTGACAGCGGGTCGTTGTACGTGTGCGGGATCACCCCTTACGACGCCACCCACATGGGGCACGCCGCCACCTACGTCGCGTTCGACCTGCTCCACCGCGCCTGGCGGGACGCGGGCCTGCGCACCCGGTACGTGCAGAACGTCACCGACGTGGACGACCCGCTGCTGGAGCGCGCGCACGAGATCGGGGTGGACTGGCAGGCGCTGGCGGAGCGGGAGACCCACCTGTTCCGCGACGACATGACGGCCTTGCGGGTATTGCCGCCGGACAGCTACCTGGGAGCGACGGAGACGGTGCCGTGGGTGGTGGAGGCCGTGCAGGACCTGGTGGCCAAAGGGGCCGCCTACCGGGTGCCGGTCACGGACGGCACGCTGATGTACGACAGTGCAGGAGACGTGTACTTCGACGTGACCAGCGACGATGACTTCGGCTGGGTCAGCGGCTGGGACCGGCAGCGGATGCTGGCGGTGTTCGGGCAACGGGGCGGTGACCCGGACCGGCCGGGAAAGCGCCACCGGCTGGACCCGCTGTTGTGGCGGGTGGCCCGCAACACCGAACCCGCCTGGGACGGAGACACGCTCGGGCCGGGCAGGCCCGGCTGGCACCTGGAGTGCGTGGCCATCGCCATGCGCAGCCTGCAGATTCCTTTCGACGTGCACGGCGGCGGCAGCGACCTGGTCTTCCCGCACCACGAGATGGGCGCCTCGCACGCGCACGTGCTGACCGGGCGGACCCCGTACGCGCACGCCTACGTGCACGCCGGGATGGTGGGCCTGGACGGGCAGAAGATGAGCAAGTCGAAGGGAAACCTGGTGCTGGTCAGCACCTTGCGCGAGCAGGGCGTCGACCCGATGGTCATCCGGCTGGCCATTCTGGCCCACCACTACCGCAGCGACTGGGATTGGACCGACGAAGCGTTGATGCGGGCCGGCGAGCGGCTGGCCGCGTGGCGCAGCGCCGTGGCCGCCGGATGGGGCGCCGACCCGAACGCGGCCAGCCCACAGGCCTGGGGCACGGTCGGAGGAATACGGGCCGCGCTGGCCCGGGACCTGGATGCTCCGGATGCGCTGGCCGTGGTGGACGAATGGGTACAGGCCGGGTTGTCGCGACCGTCCGGCACCGCGCGCGTGGGTAGTCTCGGTAGCCCAGCAGTCCTTCGGTGAGGTGAGCGATGAAATTGTCCGCCCGTAGCGATGTCGCGCCGTTTCACGTGATGCACGTGCTGGCGGCGGCTGCCGCGCGCCAGGAAACCCACGGCGACGCGATCATGCTGTGTGTCGGACAGCCGTCCACCCCCGCCCCCCGGGCGGTGCTCGACCACATCCGGGCGGCCCTCGACCACGATGTGATGGGCTACAGCGCGGCGGCGGGCCGGGCCGACGCCAGGCACGCCGTCGCCGGGCTGTACCGCCGCAGGTACGGGATCGAGGTGGACCCGCGGGACGTGGTGCTCACCACCGGTGCCTCGGGCGGGTTCTTGTTGACGTTGCTGGCCGCGTTCGAGCCGGGTGACGTGCTGGCGATGACCCGGCCCGGGTATCCCGCCTACCGCAATGCCGTGGTGGCCCAAGGGTGTCGCGTGCTCGATCTACCGGTCGACGGATCGACCCGCTACCAACCGACGGTGCAGATGCTGGACCAGTTGCCTACCAAGCCGGCCGGGCTGGTGATCGCGAGCCCGGCCAATCCCACCGGTACCGTGGTCGAGCGGGAACGGCTGGCCGGTCTCGCCCAGTGGTGCAGCGCGAACGACTGCCTGCTGCTCAGTGACGAGATCTACCACGGCATCGAGTTCGGTGCCGCGCAGCCGGGTGGCAGCCTGGAGCAGCCGGCCGGGGCGGCCACGGCGTGGCAGTTCGACCGCTCCTCGGTGGTCATCGGCTCGCTGTCGAAGTACTTCTCGATGACCGGCTGGCGGCTGGGCTGGTTGCTGGCCGCCCCGCGGCTGCGAGACCGCATCGACCTGCTGCAGGGCAACCTGGCCATCTGCGCACCCACCATCGCCCAGGTCGCCGCCGTGGCGGCAGTCAGCGAACAGGCGCAGCCGGAACTGGACGGGCACGTGCAGCGCTACGCCACCAACCGGGAGCTCCTGCTGCGCCGGTTGCCGGAACTGGGTATCTCTGCCATCGCGCCGCCCGACGGGGCGTTCTACCTGTACTGCGACATCGCCCACCTGACCGAGGACACCCAGGACTGGTGCGCCCAGATGCTGGACCGCACAGGCGTCGCGGTGGCCCCGGGGGTGGACTTCGACCCGGTCGACGGCCACCGGTTCGTCCGGTTCAGTTTCTGCGGGGACAGCGCACAGATCGATGCGGCGCTCGCTCGTCTGGTGGCGGTCAACGGGTCGTGACCGGCCTCGCGGCAGACCGGTCACGGGTTGTCACGGTTTGGGGGGTTCGTCCCTTCGGCGGCGCAGGTAGCGCTCGAACTCGCGAGCGATGGCTTCGCCGGTAGCTTCCGGTAGCTCGGAGGTGTCCTTGGACCGTTCCAACTGGCGCACGTACTCGGCGATCTCCGCGTCTTCGGAGGCCAGCTCGTCGACACCGTTCTCCCATGCCTCGGCTTCCTCGGCGAGGTCTTGCAGATCGATGGAGACCCGCAACAGTTCTTCGACCCGGGTCACCAACGCGAGAACCGCTTTGGGAGAGGGCGGATGCGCCACGTAGTTCGGGATCGCCGCCCACAACGACAATCCGGGCAGCCCTCGCCGGGAAGCGGTGTCCTGCAGCACTCCGACGATTCCGGTCGGTCCCTCGTAGTGACTCGGTCGGATCATGAGCCGGGCCAGCAGCTCCGGATCATCGGACGTGGTCGAGACCGGGATCGGGCGGGTGTGCGGAATGTCGGAGACCAGCGCCCCGAGGGTGACCAGGGTGCGTACCTGGAGACGGGTCGCGTACTCCAGCAGTTCGCCGACGAAGCTGCGCCAGGCGAACGACGGCTCCACCCCGCGCACCAGCACCACGTCGCGTTCGGAGCCGGGCGGGCGGGCCCAACTGAGCCGGGTGGTGTGCCAGATGATGCGGCGGTTGCCCTCCTCGTCCAGCGTCGTCTCCGGCCGGTTGACCTGGAAATCATGGTACTTCTCCGGGTCGACGGCCAGGATCGGCTCCGGTTGCCAGACGTCCAGGAGGTGTTCCATCGCACCGGTCGCCGCATTCCCGGCATCGTTCCAGCCTTCGAACGTCGCAATCATGACCGGGTTGCGCAGCGAAGGCAGTTTGACCGGCTCGCTCACTACGCCTCCTGAGGATCGTCCACCACTCACCAGCGGGTGGGCGCACGGGTAGTGCACCCACCACACCCACATGATCCTCCACCTTACGACGGCCGGGCCCTTCGACGCCTGCGCAGTCGCCGAGTCGCCGCGGTCGCGCCCGCGTGGACCGTCGGCGGGTCCCGCGGTGATGGGCGCTCACCGTCTACGCTTGCGGAGTGAGCAATCCGCCTGCGCAGTCACCCCCGCCTCGTCGTGACCCCGCGGCCGACTCACTCGCGGTCGAGAACCAGGGCAGCCGCACAGCGGAAGCTGAACCGGGCTGGCGGTTGGGCTCGATCGCCGGTGTGCCCATCTACCTGGCCAAGAGCTGGCTGGTCATCGCCGTCTTCATCGTGTGGTCGTGGGGGCCCGGGCTGGTCGACCGGCTCGGATCGAGCGGATACGTCGTCGCGTTCGGGTTCGCCGTTGCCCTGCTGCTGTCGGTGCTCGCCCACGAACTGGCCCATGCGTTGTCCGCGAAGGCCGTCGGGATGCCCGCCCAGCACATCGCCTTGACGCTGTGGGGCGGGCACACTCAGTTCTCCAGCGAATACCCCACTCCCGGACGAGGATTCCTGGTGGCCGTGGCCGGGCCGCTGACCAACCTGGCCCTTGGGCTGGCCGCCTGGCTGGTGGTGCCCGCGCTGGAACCCGGCAGTGTCGCCGGGTGGCTGACCGGGGCCGTGGCGTGGACGAACGTGTTCGTGGGCTTGTTCAACCTGCTGCCCGGACTGCCACTGGACGGCGGGGCCATGCTGGAGGCCACCATCTGGAAACTCACCGGATCCAGGGCCACCGGTACCAAGGTCGCCGCCTATTTGGGGATGGCCACCGCGGTCGGCATCGTCATCTGGGTGGGACTGCCGCTGCTGGAAGGCCGCCCGCCGCTGCTGGACCGGGCGGTCATCGGGCTGCTCATCGCGATGATGCTGTTCAACGCCGCTCGCGGCTCCCTGCAAATGGCCCGATGGCGCCTGCGCGCCCAGGCGCTGTCACCGGTCACCTTCATCCACCCGGCCGTCGGGGTGACCGAGAACAGCACCATCGCCGATGCCCAGAACCGGGTTCCGCCGGGCGCCACCGTGGTCGTGGTCGGTGACGGGGTGCCGATGGGCATCGTCGACCCGAAGGCGCTGGCCGCGGCGATGCAGGCCCAGCGCTGGCAGGCCACCATGGCCTCGGTCGCTCAGGTGCTCGATCCGGGCGCGGTGCTGCCCGCGGAGTGCGACGGTCCGCAGTTGCTGCAGGCGATCGCCGCCCGCCCCGGCACCCCGCACGTGGTGCTCAAGGACGGCGTGGTGCGAGGCATTGTGCTGCCCGGTGAGGTGGTGCGGGCGTTGGAGAATCACGCATGACTCGGCAGCGACCGGCGTGAGGCCGTCAGCCGAACCGGCGCCCGGCGGGCAACGGCGTCGTGGCCCCCTACGGGCGGGCGAAAGGGTTCAGTTGACCGACCCGAAGGGTCGGCTGCACACGATCACGCTGACCGCCGGCGGGCAGTTCCACACTCATCGCGGCATGTTCGCGCACGCTGACCTGATCGGGCGCCCGGAGGGTGTCGTGATCACCAACACCGCGGGCATCGACTACCTGGTGCTGCGGCCGTTGCTGGCCGACTACGTGCTGTCCATGCCGCGAGGGGCGGCAGTGATCTACCCCAAGGACGCCGGGCAGATCATCGCCATGGCCGATGTGTTCCCCGGAGCTCGGGTGGTCGAGGCGGGTGTCGGGTCCGGCGCCCTGACCATGTCGTTGCTGCAAGCGGTCGGCGCGGACGGCCACGTGCGGTCGGTGGAGCTGCGCTCCGACTTCGCCGAGGTGGCCCGTGGCAACGTGGAGCAATTCTTCGGCGGACCGGTGCCCAACTGGAGCCTGCACGTCGCCGATCTGGCTGTCGGGCTCGGGGAGCTGGAAGAGCCGGGCAGCGTCGACCGCGTCGTCCTGGACATGTTGACCCCGTGGGAGTGCCTGGCCGCCGCAGCGGTCGCGTTGAGTCCCGGAGGAGTTCTCATCTGCTACGTGGCCACCGCCAGCCAGCTGTCCACCGTCGCCGAACAGTTGCGCGCGGACGGGCGTTTCACCGAGCCCACCGCATGGGAATCGATGGTGCGTGGCTGGCACCTGGAAGGGCTGGCCGTGCGCCCGCAGCATCGGATGGTCGGCCACACCGGCTTCCTGATCAGTGCCCGGCGCCTGGCCGACGGAGTCACCGCACCGCGGCGGGTCCGGCGACCCGCGCGAACGTCCCAGGTGGGCGACCGGCCCTGGAACGCATCGGATTTCTCCCCTGACGCGGTGGGGGAGCGGCCGCTCAGTGCCAAGAAGGTGCGCCGCGCCCGGCGCGACCAGCAGGCGGCCCAGCAACCGGGTAGGACCGAGCCATCGGGTAGGACCGAGGCACCGGGCGAGACCGACTGACCGGGCAGCCGAGGTGCCCCGGCGACGCCGGCCGGGCGTGTAATTCGCCACTGTCCGGCTAGGCCCTCTCCAGCTGGCGGTCATCTCGGGTTACTGTGCTGTCACGGCAGAGTGGCCGTAACCTCTGGTCCGACCGAAAGGTGACTGCGATGACAGAACCGACACCTTACGGGGACGAGTCGGCCAAACGCGCGCAACGGCAGGAGGTCGCCCAACTCGAGGCGGAGATCGCGGCACTGCGGTTGCGGTTGTCCGAACAGCCTCGGCGGATGCGGGACTTGGAGGAACGCCACGCCCACCTGCAGCGGCGCTTGGAGGATCTGTCCATCCGCAACGACCGGCTGACCAAGACGCTGGCCGAGGCCCGCGAGCAGCTGCTCCGGCTGCGCACCGAGGTGGAACGGCTGGCCACGACCCCGAACTCCTACGGGGTCTTTCTCGCCCCGGCCGGCGAGGGAGCCGTCGACATCGTGCAATCCGGTCGCAAGATGCGGGTCGCACTCGGGCCGGACATGGCGGCACAGGATCTGCGACCCGGCCAGGAGGTCATGCTGAACGAGGCCCTGAACGTCGTGGCCGCCGGCTCGTTCGAGCGCATCGGCGAGGTGGTCCAGGTCAAGGACCTGCTCGGGGAGGACCGGGCCCTGGTGGTCGGGCGTGGCGACGAGGAACGCGTGGTCATGCTGGCCGGCCCGCTGTTGCCGGACCGCCTCGACGATGCGCCGTTGCGCATCGGCGATCACCTCAGCATCGACACCCGGGCCGGGCTCGCGTTCGAGCGCATCCCCAAGGCCGAGGTCGAGGAACTGGTCCTGGAAGAGGTCCCGGACATCGACTACACCGACATCGGCGGGCTGCTCGACCAGATCGAACAGATCCGCGACTCGGTGGAACTGCCGTTCTCGCATCCGGACATCTATCGTGAGCACGGTCTGCGGCCGCCCAAGGGCGTCCTGTTGTACGGGCCGCCCGGCTGCGGCAAGACCCTCATCGCCAAGGCGGTGGCCAGGTCGCTGGCCAAGAAGACCGCGCAGGCCCGCGGCGTCGAGGACACGCCTAGCTTCTTCCTCAACGTCAAGGGCCCGGAACTGCTGAACAAGTACGTGGGCGAAACCGAGCGGCACATCCGGTTGATCTTCGCCCGGGCCCGGGAGAAGGCCAGCGCCGGCAGTCCCGTGGTGGTGTTCTTCGACGAGATGGAATCGCTGTTCCGCACTCGCGGCTCCGGGGTGTCCTCGGACGTGGAGACCACCATCGTGCCGCAGTTGTTGGCCGAGATCGACGGGGTGGAGCGGCTGGAGAACGTTATCGTCATCGGGGCCTCCAACCGGGAGGACATGATCGACCCGGCCATTCTGCGGCCCGGCCGGCTGGACGTGAAGATCAAGATCCAGCGCCCGGACGCGGAGGCGGCCCGAGACATCTTCGGTAAGTACCTCACGGCCGATCTGCCCTTGCACGCCGACGACATCGCCGAACACGGCGGCTCGCCGCAGGCCTGCGTGGATGCGATGATCCAGGCCACGGTCGAGCGGATGTACGCCGAGAGCACGGAGAACCAGTTCCTCGAGGTCACCTATGCCGGCGGGGACAAGGAGATCCTGTATTTCAAGGACTTCAACTCCGGTGCCATGATCGCCAACATCGTGGATCGGGCCAAGAAGATGGCCATCAAGGACCTGCTCACCCACGATCAGCGCGGGTTGCGCGTGGAGCACCTGCTGACCGCCTGCACGGACGAGTTCCACGAGAACGAGGACCTGCCCAACACCACCAACCCGGGCGACTGGGCGCGGGTGTCCGGACGCAAGGGCGAGCGGATCGTGTACATCCGCACGATCGTGCAGGGCAAGATGGGCAGTGAGCCGGGCCGCTCTATCGACACGCTCAGCAACACCGGGCAGTACCTGTAGCGGCCGACCGGAAGCGTCCCAGGTTCAGGGGGCTTGGCTTCAGACGGCGTGCGACTTCGCGTTGACGAGGATCAGCCGAAGTAGTCCGAGTACGGCGCGTTTGACACTCTCCCGGTCGCGCGCGTCGATGGGAATCAACGGGATGTGCGGGTCGACGTTGATGTAATCCCGGACATCCTCCAAGGACAGGTTGTTCCGTCCGGCGAACTCGTTGACCGCGACGACGTAGGGAAGCCCGATGGTGTCGAAGTAGTCCAACGCGGTGAAGCAGTCATTGATCTGGCTGGGGTCGACCATCACGATCCCACCGAGGGCCCCGTCGGCCAGGTCGTTCCACATGAACCCGAACCGGTCCTGGCCGGGTGTGCCGAACATGTACATGATGATCGACTCGTCCAGGGTCACCCGGCCGAAGTCCAGTGCGACGGTGGTGGTGGTCTTACCCGGTGCACGCTCGGCGTTGTCGACGACGGCTCCCACCGAGGTCATCGATGCCTCGGTGGTCAGCGGTTCGATTTCCGAGAGGGCGGCGACCGTGGTGGTCTTGCCCACTCCGAACCCTCCGGATACGACAATCTTGACCGGTATAGGCGGTTTGGTGCTCTTGGTGGACGCTTCAGAGGGCACTGACACGATCGATGAGCCTTTCGAGGAAAGCGATGTCCTCATGCATCGCGAGGTGGCGAGTGGTGGCGTTGAGATGACCGTCGGCCACCAGGTCGCCGACGAGGACCTGGGCCACGCCCAGTGGTAGATGGGTGACTGCGGCGATTTCGGCGACAGCGGTGGGGCTTTGGCAAGCAGTCAGGATGGTGTGGTGTTCTGGCAGTTGGACGAGGGTATGGTCGGCGGCAGGGTTGACCGTGACGATGGTTTCCATGGACACGTCGCTGCGGCCGCCACCGGTGCGTCCGCCGGTGAGCAGGTAGGAGCGGACCTGGTCGCCGGAATCGGCATCCGCGGTGGTTGGTTCGGTGGCCGTGGCCGGGTCGAACGCGGTGATGAAGGACGGGCGGCCGGCATCGTCCGCGTCGTCGAACAGCGGGTCGTAGTCGTCGAATTCCTCGTTGTGCACGCCAAACTCACAAGGCCAGCCGGTTCTTCATTTCCGTGACCAGTTCCGGGGTCAGGATGTCGCCGACCCGGCCCACCAGCAGCGTGGTCTCGTAGCCGACCAGGCCGAGATCGCAGTCCCGGTTGGTGACCACGCCCAGGCACGCCCGGCCCTTGATCAGTGATGCCACCAGGTAGCCGCCCTCGAACTCGGTGATCACCTGGGTCAGGGCGCCTTTGGTCAGCAACAGGGAGGCACTGACCGCCAGGGTGGTCATGCCCGAGACGGTTGCCGCCATCTTGTCAGCTTCGGCCCGGCCCATGTCGGCGGCCAGCGCCATCAGCAACCCGTCGGAGGACACGCCGATGACTTGTTCGACGCCGGCCGTGTTGCGCACGAAGTGCTCAAGCATGAAACTCACGTCGTCGGCTGCGGCGCTCAGGGCTGCCCGCGAGCTTGCGGCCATCATCATTCTCCTTGGTGTAGCTCTGTCGTGATCCACCGGGTTCGTCCTTATCGGGGCCCGGGGACGGCGATGCTCAGTTCTGCTCGGTTTCGTCCGTGAATGCCTGTTCTGTTTCCTGACGTGCCCTGGCCACCGACTTCTGCAGGTCGGACATCTGCGTCCGAGTCTGCGCGGCGTCGCGGTGCGGCTGGCCGTCCGGCGGCGGCCCTTCTCCCAGGTCGGGCATTTGTGCTCCGCGGACGCGCCGTTGGGGCGAGGGTTGGTCGTCTTCGGGGTTGCCCTCCGGACGAGCCGGCTGCTGCGCCGACGCAACGTCGGTGGACAGTGATACCGGCCGGCTGGTGTGTACGCTCAGCTGCCGTCGCGCGTTTTGCACTCCAGTCTGCAAGCCGGAGAGTGCGGACCGGATGGCGGTCGGATCCTGGGGACTGGCGGTATTGCCACTGGAGTCCTCGGCGAGGTCGCCGAGGTTGGCTCCGCGGACCCGCCGCGTGGGTAACTGGCTTTGCGAAGAATCGGGTCGCGGCTGGAATCCTCGCTCTGCGGCCTCGCCGGCTTCGGTGCTGGCCGGGGGTGCGGGCGAGGTCCGGTTGGTCGTGATGGGTTCTCGACTCTCGTGTCGCGCCACAGGCTCCGTCCCGACCGGTTGGGTGGCTTTCGCCACCGGAGCCGGCATCTCCGCCCGGTCGGTGCTGGTCAGCGGAGAGTCCACGGCCGGACTGTGCGCGCTCGCGGTCTCTGTCACCCACCCGCGCAACTCAGGTGCCTCCTGGATCGTGCAGGCGGCAGCGGGCTGCGTGCGCCCGGGTCGTTCGGCGGGCTCGGGCGCAGGCGCATCGGCCGGCGTCGTCTCGGGAGCACCGGCCGGCGATGCGGTGCTGTTCGCCGAGTCAGCGCTCTCGGGCTGGGCGGCGGGGCCCTCGGGTTCGGCGGGGCTCTGGGGTTCGGCGGGGCCCTCGAAATCGGTGTGCCTGCCCGGAAGGCTCGGGGCAGCTGCCGCGCCGCCCTCCTTGGGTGCTCCGGCCGTGGAGGGCCTGGACTGCGCAGGCGTTGGCGCGGCCAACAGGAGCGAGTGCGGCAGCGTGACCAGGGCGATGGTGCCACGAGGGGATCCGGCGGATAGCTCGACCTGGATGTCGAGGCGGGTGGCCAGCCGTGCCACGATGTGGTGGCCGAGGACCTTGGTGTCGTGGGTGACCTCGTCGCCCTCGTGCAGCCGGCGGTTTGCCTCCTCCAGTTCCGCTGGGCTCATGCCCATCCCGGAGTCGGTAATGACCAGGCGGTAAGAATCACCGTGTCCGGCCCCGGCCACGGTGACGGTACTGGTGTTGGGTGAGAACGCGGTCGCGTTCTCCAGCAACTCGGCCAGCAGGTGCGCCACGTCGGCGGCGATGGAGCCCAGCAGGGTTGCCGGCTCCAGGTCGGTGACCTGCACCCTGGGGTAATCCTCGATCTCGGCTAGCGCGGCACGCAGCACATTGCCGATGCTCACCGGGCGGGAGTGGGTCCGCGATTGCCGGGCACCGGCAAGCACCAGCATCGACTCGGCATTGCGGCGGATCCGCGTGGTCAGGTGATCCAGCCGGAACAGCTGACTCAGCTTGTCCGGGTCAGGTTCGGAGCGCTCCAGCTCGGCCAAGTAGTTCAGGTTACGGCTGAGCATCGACTGGTTGCGCCGGCCCAGATTGACCAGCGTCTCGGCGTGCACGAGTTCAGCCTTGCGCATACCGACGGCCGTATTGATCGCGGAATCCTGCAACTTGTTCAACGCACCAGCCAGATCGGCCAACTCATCCTTGGTCTGGGCTTCGAACCGTTGCAAACTCGGCGCCGTCACGTCTCCTTCCATGTGCCGAACCTGGTCCGCAGCCTCGGGCAATGTATGCCCGGCCGCATCGGTCGCCTGGGTAATCATGTTCCGGATGGGCCGCACAACGCGCCTCGTCATCACCACCGCGAACACGACCAGCCCAGCGAGCAGCCCGAACGCTGCCAGCACGGTGGTCCACAAGAGCCTCCGTTGGCTGCGCTCATGCTCGGCGAGGCTCTGTTCGGTCTTGGCCTCGATCAATTCCAGGGGCCGTGCAGCGGCCACCAAGGCCTCGTCCTGTAGAGCCGAGATCCGCTGCAGCGCAGCAGCGTCTGGGTTTCCCGCCACGACATCGGGCATCGCGGCCAGCTTCAGCGGCGTGATGGCCCGGTGCTGGCGCTCGAACTCCTCGATCGCTTCGGTCATGTGCGGGTCGGTGGCGGCGGTCTCCAACTCCCCCAGGGTCGTGTTGACTTGCTTGACGGCGTCGAATAACTCGTGCCGGTACCTGACCACCAGCGTCGGATCAGAGCTGTTGATGACCAGGCGGTCCCACGCGTTCTCCTCGTGATTGAATGTGTCGCGGAGGGACGTAGCGTAATCCACCTGCGTGTTGTTGGCCTGCAGGAGTTCCCGGGAACTGCGTTCGGCGTCGAATAGCAGCGCACTCATGGTGGCGACGGTCGCGGCCTGGACAACCAGGAGTCCGCCGATGACGGCGCCGATCTTCTGTCCGATCCTCATCAGATGTCTTTCTGCCTACCTGGTCGTGGGGTGGAAAACGATAACTTGCCGTAGCGGAATGCCTGAGGTCGTCGACAGCCATGGCTCGACGGCACGGTGGTGTACGAGTAGTAGCAGCGGGTGTGCGAATAGCAGCAGCGCACGTCGGCTACCCCTCGCGCAGGAGGTCGACAAGGTCGGAAACGACCGACTTCATTTCTGCCTCACCGGCCGCGTTCGCCTTGTCCGTGTCATCCAGGATTTGCAGATCAACCTGCCGATTCCCAAGATTGACCACTCGGATCCTTACTTGATGAATGCTCAAGCATGCATCGAAGCCACTGTGCGCGCGGGCCACCGAGACCAGTGCCATGAGCGCGTGGTGAAGCGCCTCAGTGTCTTCCACCGGCGCTCCGGGCTGGAGCGCCGCCGTGGTCCTCGTGATCAGCGCGTCGGCGGCTCGGGCCGCGGCGAGCTTCTCTTCAAGGGCACGGCGGCGTTGCAGGATTTCGTGCATCAGGCTACTTCCAGTTCACGTCGGGATCCTGGGTCACGACTTCAAGGGGACGGCAGGCATCGCCGACAACAGCAGGCGATGGCTAGAGTACATGACGGCCGGAGAAATTGGCACGCCAGTGACAGATACTCTTTGTGTTCGATCGACTACTCCGTGAGGCGATTTGACGTTTTCGGGTAGTTGAACACGAGCAGGGTTCTCACATTCAGAGCGCCACCGGCGGGTCAGCTCGGACGGCCGACAGTGTTCACCGAGGCTCAGCCGGTACGCACGCGCCGGCGCAGCCATACCCGGGCCGACAGCCGCCAACCGATGAGCAGCGCCGCCAGCACCAGCGCCGCGACGACGATGAACGATGTCGCCGTTCCGGCCCCGGTCGCCACCCGGATGAGCATGCCGACGACCAGGGTGGACAGCCACGCCAGTACCCCGGTCGGCCAGATCTCGCCGGGGCGCAACCACGCCCGGGTGAACGACCAGCACAACAGCATCCCGATCAGGAACGGGCCCGCGACCTCGAGCCAATGCCGGACACTGCCCCCACCGTCGTGGCTGAGCAGGCCCAACCAGGCGAACAGCAGCACCGACCCGACATCGGCGGCGAGCCCCACCAGCCACGACACAGAACCGCTGGGGGAGAGCAGCATCGCCTGCCCGATGGCTCTCCTGCGTCGAGCCTTGATTTGTTTGGCGAGGGGAACGTTGGTGCCCTCGACCCGTCCGGGACGAGGTTCATGACGACTCATCGTGACCCACCGATGTCAGCCACGGGGATCAGCCCCTGAGCCTGGCGAGCAGTGCAAGGCGCCAGGCGGCGAAGACTCTCGGCAGGTCGTTGGCATCGACATCTGGCACGCCGGGACTGGTAGGAGCGGCCTTCGGCATGTCCTCCATCCTGACAGAGCCTTTACGCTGGGTGCATGGGAGTGCGGCGAGTCATGGGAATCGAGACGGAGTACGGCATCAGTGCCCCGCAGGACCCGCATGCCAACCCGATGGTGATGAGCGGCCAGATCGTCACCGGTTACGCCGTCCGACCCGGTGCCCACGTGGGCCGGGCTTCCTGGGATTACGAGGACGAGGCCCCGTTGCGTGACGCCCGTGGCCACAGCGTTCCCCGGGACCAGGCGCACTCTTCCCAGCTGACCGACCGCCCCGGGGGTGACCTGTCCGCGGAGCTGGAAGACACGACGATGGCCAACGTCGTGCTCACCAACGGGGCCCGGCTGTACGTGGACCACGCCCACCCGGAGTACTCCGCTCCAGAAGTGACCAACCCGTTGGACGCCGTGTGCTGGGACAAAGCCGGGGAACTGATCATGGCCGAGGCGGCCAGGGTGGTCGAGGCTGGCATGACCGACGGGTTGCCGGGGGCGGTCCCGCCACCGATCCGGCTGTACAAGAACAACACCGATTCCAAGGGTGCCTCCTACGGGACCCACGAGAACTACCTGATGCGCCGCGACATCCCGTTCGGGCAGGTGGCCGCCGGGCTGATCCCGTTCCTGGTGACCCGGCAGGTGTTCGCCGGAGCCGGGCGGGTCAGCATCGGCCAGCACGGCCAGTTGCCCGGCTACCAGCTGAGCCAGCGGGCCGACTTCATCGAAGCGGAGGTGGGGCTGGAGACCACGCTGCGCCGGCCCATCGTCAATACTCGCGACGAGCCGCATGCCAGCGCGGAGGCCTACCGCAGGCTGCACGTCATCATCGGCGACGCGAACATGAGCGAGGTCGCCACCTATCTGAAGCTCGGCACCACCGCGCTGGTGCTCGACCTTATCGAGGCCGGCCGGATGCCGGACCTGACCTTGCTGGAACCGGTGCCCGCGGTGCGCACCATCAGTCACGACCCCAGCTGCCGGGCGTTGATCGAGCTGGAAGACGGTACCGAGCTGACCGCGGTGCAGGTGCAGTGGCAGATCTGGGAGGCCGCCCGCAAACTCGTCGACGAGAACGGGATCGCCGACGACGACACCCAGACCGAGGCGCTGCTGGCGCGCTGGGAAAGCGTGCTCACCAGGCTCGAGGACGACCCGATGTTGTGCGCCACCGAACTGGACTGGGCCGCGAAACTGCGGCTGCTCAACGGCTTCCGCGACCGGGACGGGCTGGACTGGGATCATCCGCGGCTGGCCGCCGTCGATCTGCAGTACAGCGATATCCGCCCGGCCAGCGGGCTGTCCCACCGGCTGGCGGCCAGAGGCGCGTTGGAACGGCTGACCAGCGACGAGCAGGTCCACGACGCGGTGGACCGGCCGCCGCCGGACACCCGCGCCTACTTCCGGGGCGAGTGCGTGCGCCGGTACGGGGCCAACATCAACGCGGCCAGCTGGGACTCGGTGGTGTTCGACCTGCCGGGAGAGCGCACCCTCAAACGAGTGCCGATGATGGAGCCCACCCGCGGCAGCCGCGC
>PDWJ01001383.1_pt1 | contig 30105 bp, 27 predicted proteins | sample 1430881 | NCBI WGS metagenome assembly PDWJ01 (sample SAMN01162460, study PRJNA174530) | Oral metagenome, whole genome shotgun sequencing project. | biome: Marine environment; feature: Marine mammal; material: Swab sample of the gingival sulcus; isolation source: swab sample of gingival sulcus...
ATTTGGCAACTCCCCGCGCTGCTCATGGCGGTGCGGTGAGTGCCTTTATGGATGCAACAATGGGCGTTTGCGCGCTCACACAGGTTGTTCGGGAAAACAAGGTCGTTTCCACCATCGAAATGAAAATTTCCTTTGTAAGTCCCGCACTCATCGGGAAGAAATTAATCGGAACGGCAAAAACACTCAAAAAGGGAAAACGCATTGTGTTCGTAGAAGGACAAATTCATAACGAAGAAGGCACTTTGATTGCCATGGCATCGGGAACCTTTAATGTTTATCCAGCGGAAAAAGCAGGGTTTTAATAATAATGAAAGAACACATAAAGATTGCGGGAAAGATTGTATTGAAATCCGTTGCGGTATGGGCATTAATCGCTGTTTTAGGATGCGTCATAACGTTGATTTCGTTTTTGATTTCCTTTCTGTTCAATATCGATCTGTTATTTGTTGATGATTTAACGTTTACGGGATACGTTAAAACCTTGCTCTACGAAAATTTCCCTGCGTTAATCATCATTTTCGGGTCTCCGATTTTTGTTGTGGTTTACATCGTGATGGCGAAGAAGGTGTCCATCCAAAACAGTATTTACTTGCTGTTTCAAAGTGAATCGGGCGAGAAATTACTGTCTGTTCTGAATGATGCGGTCGATAAAATCACGCAAAAGAAAGGACGGCATTCGGAATTATTGGATAAGGCAATGCTCAAAATGAAAGTACTGCAAGCAATAAAAGACAATCCAGAGACTTCTAGCTTTCAGCGTTCGATCATTCAATACGGATTCAGGAAAGTGAATTTAGAGGATGTTGATTTTCACGATGAAAATGTGAGTCTGTCGAGTATTCTCACCTCAAAGTTCAGTCAGTTCTTTGCGGAAGTGATGAAACCATCATTGCGCTTTTTTTGGATGTTGATAAGTGCACAAATGGTGCTGTCAATTTGGTCGCTGTTTCTGTAAGTAATTAATTGTCCAACGGGATTTCAACGAATGGTAAAGCCAACAGGTGCGTAGAGCGTTTGGTAATCGTACATGTTGATGTAGAGATAAATCGGTTCTTTTTGTCCTTGGTACGTGATCTTATAAACATCGAGCAGACCCTTTCCCATAAATCCGCGCTCCGTCGAAAACGAGCAGCAGCTTTTTACGCGATCGTACGTGATTTTCTGACCATCAGGTCCAGCCAATAAATCGAGGTAGGCCCGTTCATTTTGTGGCCCTTTGGAATCGGCAACGCCTCCTACCAAAATTGGATTTTTCTCAGATCCATAAGTGGCATCCTCGGAAATTTTCGTGATTTCTATGGGGCCATTATCTTGAATTTGAGCTTTTTGGGTAGTAGCACAAGAAGCAAGGAGTACGAGTCCCAAAAGGAGAGTGAATGTATGTTTCATAGCAGATTTTTCTCTTAAAACATAAAAAATGTTAGAACGATACATCGATAAATATTTTAACCAATCGAAAGTTCTATCTTTGTATCATGGTTTTATTCCTAAATGATATTGGAACAGGTGAGGTTGTCTTGATCTTGATCTTTATCCTGATTTTTTTCGGATCGAAGAGCATACCAGGTCTTGCGCGTACACTTGGGAGAACCATTCGTCAAATCAAAGATGCTTCTGCCGACCTTCAATCGGAAATCAAAAAGTCGAGCAATGAACTAAAAGGGGATTTGAATTTACGGGAGCTGATCGACGACACAAAAAGGGATATACAAAAACCACTTGATCAATACGCGGCGGATATCGAAGATGTCATGAAGCGAAAACCTACGCATTCACAACCGCAGCAACGTAAGATTACGCCTGCACCTGAAGGTGATAGTACTGAGAGTAATACTGAATCGTTGGAGTCAACACCAATTCCTCCCGTTCAAACTCCTCAGCCAGAAAAGAGTCCAGTTCCGCCTGCTTCGTCTTCCGACAAGTCAGAGTAACTTCGTGAAAGTATATAGCTTTTAACTTTTGGACAAAGTCCGTAGAGTTCTGTATATTTCGACTGATGATTCCTTCACATTCTCTTCCTGATCGAGACAAAAGCTCCGTTGTTATCAATAAGCTTTCAAAATCGAATGAATACGATTATTCGGAACCGCATCGTCATGAGTACTACGAACTATTCTACTTTCAAGAGGGAGGAGGAGTACACGAAATTGATTTTGTGCCTTTTCAGATTGAGAGTCATTCGTTTCAATTAGTAGTGCCCGGACAAGTGCATCAAATGAAACGCGACCCTGGATCAATGGGTTATGTGTTTCTGTTTAGAAATGAGGACGTCATGGAATCGAAAGTGACTGTAGATTTTTTGATGGATTTCGGTGCACATGATCTCGAAAATCCGCATGTCTGCGCCAATCTGAATGAGAGTGAAGCAAAGCTTGTCGATACCATTATTGTAGATGCATGGAAGAATAAAGGCGAATTGTCGCCAAGTATCCTAAAACATACGCTCATTGGGTTGTGTTTGCGAATGCGGGAAAAGTTACCGCTCAACGATACGTCTGCTTCTTCCGATTATTCAAAGTTCAGACAGTTGTTGGTCAATGATTTTCGATCCGTTAAAAAGGTTTCGGAATATGCAGAGAAGTTGAATATGACACCGAAGTCGTTGAATTCGCTTGTAAAGAAGCATTCAGGACAAACAGCGAGTGAACAAATCTACAAACAAGTGATTCTCGAAGCAAAACGACTCCTATTACTTCAAGTTTCGGTCAAAGAGGCGGCATACGCACTTCAATTCGACGATCCTGCTCATTTCAGTAAGTTTTTCAAGAATCAAGTAGGTGTTTCTCCTGCAGAATTCCAAAAAGTACAATCCTAACGGAAAATTGTACATGGTATGAACACCTCGTTCGGCATACCTTTGGACCAGACTAAATTCTTATATCATGAAAAATTCACTTTTTATCATCGCGTACCTTTTGTTAGGTTCATCTCTTTTTGCTCAAACGACCTGGTACGAAATTCCAACGGGTGTTTCCGCAGAATTGAGCGCCATTGATTTCCCTACATCTTCTGTTGGATACATTGTCGGTTACGATTCGACCATTCTAAAAACGACCGATGGAGGTCAAACATGGAGTCAGTTAGGATTGAATGGAATAGTAATAAGCAGTGGTGATGATGATTTTACCGACGTCCATTTTGTGGATGAGAATACCGGTTTCATTGTTTCAGGATATACTGGAGTTTGGAAAACGGTTGATGGTGCTCAATCATGGTCGAATGTGAGTGCGGCGATGTGCTTTCCGTATACAGTGTTGCCAACAAGTGGAACAGATTATATAATTGGAGGTGGAGATTGTTTTGAAGGAGCGCGATTGGATGTTGTGTCGAACAGTATTTCTACTCCAGCTACGATTTCTACTAATTTTTGGGATACTCAAGAAATAGTAGTAGAAATGAGTTTCGCGAACTCCATGCTTGGGTTGGCAGCTGTTCGAAATCAATACATGCTTCGAACAATTGATGGTGGTTCCAATTGGGATACCATTCCAACGAATATAAGCGGTGTACACACTTCTGTGGTCATGGTAAATGACACACTCTGCTACGCTGGCTACGATGAAAATGGGTCAGGATTCGGAGTGTTAAAATCGACTGACGGTGGCCTTACGTGGATACAAGACTTTAACTCAGTAACATTCTTATATCCTGCCTTTTTGTCAGTTCATGCCGCAGGTAACGGGGATATTTATGCGGGAGCTGTCCCTAGCACTTTACCCAATGGAGTAATCTTCGAAGCTGAAGATGGTGTCAATTGGAATTACACCAATGTTGATCAAGCCATCAATGCAATGACCTCTTACGGCTCTGACGTTACCTTTGGAGTGGGAGATAGCGGTTACCTCGTTGTGAATACGCCTCTTGCTGAATTGGCCGTTAATCATTACACAGAATTGGATGTAAACTTCTACCCGAATCCCGTGAAGAACCATTTGTGTGTTCAAAACTTGAAAGGATCAACAGGACAAATTTCCATTCGAGATGCAAACGGAAGATTGCTTTTGTCAAAATCGATCAGTTCCAACATCGAGACAATTGATTGTAGCGAGTTGAGCAACGGTGTTTATTTTGTTACGATTCATCAAGACAATCAGCATGGAACAAAGAAATTCATAAAAGAATAACACAATTGGCGCAATTTCAAATGAAGGAGTTGTGCAAATCCGTTTTGTTATGTGGTTGATTGATCGAAATTAGGATCGGATTCTCGGTCAGTTTTAATTTCAACCTTCCGTACGCTGCCTTTCATGTCCGCCTACGATTCGGTAATTCTGAGAGCGAAAAAAAGAGAGGAAAATTGACACTTTTTATCCAACAATTGACGTTAAGCGACTATTACCAAATCACCACAAAATCACGGAAATAGCGATTGCTACTTATTTTCTACGTACCTTTGCACCAAAATTTATACATAATTAATGACATTTGAGGAACTCGGGCTGAAGAGTGAGGTGTTGAAGTCGTTAGAAGAACTTGGGTTCTCAACACCTACTCCGATCCAGCAAGAAGCTATTCCTCACCTACTTGGTGAAGAAAGTGATTTTGTTGGCTTAGCTCAAACAGGAACGGGAAAAACAGCGGCTTTTGGTCTTCCGCTAGTTAACAGGATTGATACATCGATGAAAGTACCGCAAGGACTTGTCATCTGCCCAACACGGGAATTGTGTCTCCAAATCGCAAAAGACATTCAACAATTTTCTAAGCATTTGAAAGTAAATGTAGTTGCCGTTTACGGTGGTACAGACATTCGTGCTCAGATCAAAGACATCAAACGGGGAGCGAACGTTATCGTTGCTACGCCAGGTAGATTGTGTGATCTCATCAAACGAAAAGCAATTCAGCTAGGTGAGGTAGAAACAGTCATCCTGGATGAAGCTGACGAAATGCTCAACATGGGATTCAAGGAGGATATTGATGCCATCTTGAAACAAACTCCACCGTACAAAAACGTATGGTTGTTCTCAGCAACAATGCCCAAAGAAGTGGCAAACATTGCGAAGAATTACATGGAAAATCCTTTGGAGGTTTCCATCGGACACAAAAACCAAACGAACGAAAACATCGACCATATCTATTTTATGGTCAATGAAAGAGATCGTTACCGCGCTTTGAAGCGTTTGATCGACTTCAACCCAAATATTTACGGATTGGTGTTCTGTAGAACACGTCGTGAAACAGCAGATGTTGCTGAGAAATTAGGGAAAGAAGGCTACAGCGCAGAACCACTTCACGGAGATTTGTCACAAGCACAAAGAGACCGTGTAATGGGGCGTTTTCGCTCAAAATCTATTCAGTTGTTAGTAGCAACAGATGTGGCAGCGCGTGGAATTGACGTAGATGACATCACACACGTGATCAACTACAATCTTCCTGATGAAATCGAAAACTATACTCACCGAAGTGGGCGTACAGCGCGTGCAGGGAAAAAAGGAGAATCTCTCGTTTTGATCAACACACGTGAGCTGAACAAGATCAAAATCATCGAGAAAAAGATCAGAACAACGTTCATCGCAGGAGCTATTCCAGACGCAAAGGAAATCTGTGAAATTCAATTGATGAAATTGATTGATAACGTTATTTCTACGGATGTTCGCGAAGAGGATATTCAAGGATTTATGCCGCTCATCATGAGTGAGTTTGAATCGTTTTCAAAAGAAGAAATCGTGAAACGATTCGTTTCTGCAGAGTTCAATCGCTTTATCGATTACTACGAACGCGCTGGAGATTTGAACGCAACACCAGATAAACGTGGTGGACGCGATGACAAATTCGGAAAAGGTGGTCGTAATAAAGGACGTGATCGCGATGATGCGAATAAAACGCGTTTCTTCGTCAACCTAGGACGAAAAGACGGATTAAATCCTGGTGGATTGTTGCGTGTAGCATGTGACAGCACTGGATTGAAATCAGCAAGTTTTGGACGAATTGACATCCTTTCATCTTACTCTTTCTTTGAAGCTGATAACGAATTGGCAGAAAAGATTTTGCAAGGAGTGAATGGAGCCGATTTCGAAGGACACACAATGAATGTGGAAGTCACGAAGAGTAAATCAGGTGGTGGCCGTTCAGGAAATCGCAGATCATCAAACAATCCACGCCCAGGAGGAGGTGGTAGATCTAAAGGCGGACCAAGAGGAAAAGATCGAAACCGATCAAGAAATAAAAGATAATCAGATAATACATTAGAATAGATTTATGGAAATCAGAAACATCGCAATTATTGCTCACGTCGACCATGGTAAAACGACATTGGTAGACAAAATGATTGAAGCGGGTAGCGTAGTTGATGAAAGAGATCGTCCGAAGGGTGAACTCATCATGGACAATAACGATCTGGAACGTGAACGTGGAATTACCATCGTTTCGAAAAACGTTTCGGTGATGTACAAGGGTACAAAAATTAACATTATCGACACTCCTGGTCACGCCGACTTTGGAGGAGAGGTAGAGCGTGTGTTGAACATGGCAGATGGTGTATGTTTGTTGGTGGATGCCTTCGAAGGACCAATGCCGCAAACACGTTTTGTACTTGGAAAAGCACTTTCAATGGGATTGAAACCATTGGTTGTTGTAAACAAGGTCGATAAAGACAACTGTACGCCTGATGAGGTACACGAGAAAGTATTTGATTTGATGTTCGAATTGGATGCAACGGAAGAGCAATTGGATTTCCCAACTATGTATGGTTCGGCGAAAAACAATTGGATGTCGGAAGATTGGAAAAATGAAACGAACTCAATTGTTCCGTTGTTGGACAAAATTCTTGAGTACTTCCCACCAATCGAAATTCCTGAAGGAAATACACAGATGTTGATCACGTCATTGGACTTCTCATCATTCGTTGGTCGTATCGCAATTGGTCGATTGACACGTGGAGAGTTGAAGCCAAACCAGCAAATTATTTTGGCGAAGCGTGATGGTTCGAAAGAGAAACACAGAATTAAAGAAGTGTTTGTATTCGAAGGAACGGATCGTGTGAAAGTTGAGTCTGTGCAAGGTGGAGACATCTGTGCGGTAACGGGAATTGAAGGATTTGAGATCGGTGATTCGATCTGTGATTTCGAAAATCCTGAACCAATGGAAACAATCGATATCGATGAGCCAACAATGAGTATGTTGTTCTCGATCAACGATTCACCATTCTTTGGAAAAGAAGGGAAGTTCGTGACGTCACGTCACATTTCTGAGCGTTTGGACAAAGAATTGGAGAAAAACCTCGCTATGCGCGTTCACAAAACGGATAAAGCCGATAAGTGGATGGTGCACGGACGTGGAGTAATGCACTTGTCTGTATTGATCGAGACAATGCGTCGTGAAGGATACGAATTACAAGTTGGTCAGCCGCAAGTGTTGTTCAAAGAAATTGATGGAGTAAAATGTGAACCAATTGAAGAGTTGACAATTGACCTTCCAGAAATTAACAGTGGAACAGCTGTTGAAGCGGTAACGAAACGTAAAGGAGAAATGTTAAACATGGAACCAAAAGGAGATCGAATGATTATCCAGTTCCAAATTCCTTCTCGTGGAATTATTGGATTGAGAAACTTCTTGTTGACGGCAACGGCAGGAGAAGCAATCATGACACACCGTTTCATGGAATACCAACCGTACAAAGGAGAGATTCCAGGACGTTTGAATGGTTCGTTGATTTCAATGGAATTAGGAACATCAATTCCTTTCTCTTTGAATAACTTGCAAGAACGTGGTACATTCTTCATCGCACCAGGTGAAAATATTTACGAAGGTCAGGTGATCGGAGAAAATAGCCGTGCGAATGATTTGGTTGTCAATGTGACAAAGACCAAAAAGATGAGCAACATGCGTTCTTCTGGAGCAGATGATAAAGTGAAATTGGCTCCACCGAAACAATTCAGTTTGGAAGAGTGTTTGGAATACATTCAAGCCGACGAATACGTGGAGGTAACACCAGAAAATTTGCGTATGCGTAAGATCTTGTTGAAAGAAACAGATCGCAAGCGCGCAGGAAAATAAGTACACCTAGTGTAAAAGGAAACGGTGATAGCGAAAGTTGTCACCGTTTTTTTATTCTGTATCTAGCTGAATTACTACGTAGCGCATGTAAATCGGCAATTGAGCGCGGTGCACTGAGATGAACACTGAGCCTGTCGAAGTGTGTCGAATCCGACAACTATCGGATGGAGTCGAAATTGGCACGATCTTAGATAATTCATGCACAGTAAAATCAACTATATGAAACGTTTAATACTCGGAATACTCGTGATGGCAACGTCAGTGGCTTTTGCACAAACTGATCAAGTGTCACACCAACTCAAGAATAAATTTTCGGCAAAGAAAAAAATGGCGGTAGCACCCATCGCAAAGAATTTAGATACACATCTCGATCAGAAACAAGTTGATGCACAATCGCGTAGCGAAGTAAAATCGAGCCTTGTACAAGGAACAGTACATATCGAAGATGGAAAAGCTTCCATTCATTTAATGTCGGCACGAGTGGATCGTCGATTGATTCCTATAAACATGTCGCAAGAACAGTTGAAGCACGCGAAAATGATTCGGTTCCGATATACCGTTGTCGACGAAAATCCGTCAAACGGAAATCTATCCGTGAAATTATACGATGTAGAAGAAGTGATCCATCGTTAAAACAAATCGCTTGAAAGTTACAGTAAGCGTTTCAAGTTTTCAAATGCCTGGGTATTGAGAGAACTTTGAAACGCTTTTTTGATTTTCTCTTTTTCGTCCTTGGTTAAGTGCCACGAAAGTGAGATGCGGTCTTCCTTCTTCTCGCGCAGGTTAAACGAGATTTGGTGAACTGGAAAACCTAACGATTCCTCTCCAATACGCATTAACTCCTCCTGATTGTAGTCCTGAACACGTGGAAAATTCTTGTACATGTTTCCAAAAGGCATGGTAAGCTTGTCCATGAAGGAGAAGTGGGTGTAGGTCGTGTTTTCCAAAATTTTCTTCGTGTCACGAATTTGAAGAATGATCACACCAGAAGTATTTTCTTTGATCCAATCGCTCATCACAAACAAAAACTCCATCGTCGTTTTTCCTCCGTAGTTGTCACGAATTCCTGCATCCATCAACTGAATTTGGGGTTCGGTGGGCATGGTAATCATCGGCATCACCATCGGGAAGGTAGCGCTGGCTCTCATCACGGTTGAAAAGCGAATTTTCTCAGGATGCTGCTTCGAGAAAAAGCTCAGAAAGTCAATGTTTTCGTTGGAGAAATCTCCTGTGCGTTTTTGTTTCGAATCTTTCGTAAGGAAGTTTAAAGGTTGCGAGGCGATGAGCAGTCGACGTCCATCGTTGATAATGGTTGGAGAGAAGATCATTGTGGGAATTTCTCCGCTTTCTTCAAACTCACGATAATAGCCCAAATCGTGATCCATGATAAAATCCGTGTTTTCGTGAAGCTGCGTTTCAAAGGCATATCCGCGATCTTTCGTGTACCGATGTCCATTATAATCGAAGGTTTGGTAACGCACGAAGATATCGTTGGTGGTTGCCATGAACGAAAGCTTGTTCAGCATGTCCTTCGAGATGTTTTTCTGGTATTGATCATCCGACAGCGAGACAATTTCACCTTTTTGTTGGCGAAGTAGAAGTTCTCGATAGTAGGCAGCGCCAACCATTCCTCCGGAAGCACCTGTCATCATTTGAATGTGAGGATTCAATTGGCCGTCTAGTTGTTTATTGCATTCGGCAAGCACGGTCACGGTCCAAAGTGCACTTCGCGATCCTCCACCAGATGAATTCACAATAACGAGCATGGGCTTTTCTTGACCCGTTCGCTTCTTCCAGTTGTTCAGGGTTTGGATGTAATTGTTTCGCGAAAGTTCATTCAACGAATCGTTTTCTGAAAGTGCACGAATGTTGTCAATCGTATAGGGTTCAGCCTTAGATTCGTCATCATAATTCATCCCGTAGGCATAATTTCGATAGTTAAAAGCATCGGTGTAATTACTGAGTACATCCATCGACACGATAACGACGATTAACACGGGTATTGCCCAGTTGTTGAGCCATGATTTCAATCCGCTGTACAGCATTAGGGTGATGGTGATCAGTAATACGATACTCATCCCCGCAGGAACTTCCATGAAGTCATGACTACTCAAAAAACCAAGGAAGAAGAACATGCAAATCGTGATGATTTCAAATACAGAAGCGCTGATTCTATTTTTAGCGAAAGTGCGTAGAATGACGCCGCGGTTAAAGTGTTTAATGCTTCGACTTCGCTGCATTTTTAGACGCTTTCCCATATAAATATAGCGTCTATCACGTTGGAGTGTATACTGTCGATACCACGATTCTTCTCGGTGGGTGAGAGAAGTGATCAATTCCTTTTCGTTTAATCGAGTTCGTTCTTGGCGGCGCGTTACCGGAAAGAAATACAGAAAGGAAACGACAAAGAAAGAAACGATGCCGCCCAAACAGGATAAATTGTACTGCAGTATGTCGTACCCTCCAGCGAGTTCTTCTCCGTATTGAAAAGCAGACATTTTGTAGATGTAGAAGATGGTAAATCCAATCGGAATGAGTGAATTGTTATAGCAGAACTTCATGAAGGGCTTGGCAAGCGTCATCAAAAATGGAAAACGCGGACCTAATTTGATGTAGGAATACGTGTTGAAGGCCATGATAAATCCGCCAAAGGCAAATCCCAAGAAGAAAAACGACATAGCGGAAACACTTCCGAGGTATTCGGGCGATAAAAACAAATAGGGGACTCCAAACGCAGAACCAGCGCTGTCATTCACAAATAAAAAGAGAAGTGTCCAAAAGAGCAGCGCAAACATGTTGTGCTTCAGGTGCGCAATGATCAAATGAAATGGGAAAAAGCTAAGGAGAAATTCCTTTAACGTCCATTTTTGATCAGAGTTTGTCATGTGCATCTATATATAAGAACGAAAGATACATAAAAACGTGAGTGGATTTGCTGATTTATCTTGGGAGTTTTGATGATTTTATAAAGTCCGACATGAGATAAGCCAACGCCTTACCTACAATGCTTTTTTCGTGCTTCGAAGTGGGGGCACCTTCGGGAAGATGAAGATACATAGGTCTACTTTTGGATAGCTTTCTCAATGCTTGGCGAATTTCTTGAAGCGAGAAGCCACTTGGTGTGAATGCAGATGTAGGCATGCCTTCAATAGAGTCTAAGTCAATTTCTACGCCAAAAGCATCTCCTTTTTCTTGTAGGAAGGCTTCAATATCATTGTTTAAATTATTTCCGTCTAAGTAGTTTTCATAAAAAGTTGCCGAACAATGGTGCTTTTCCAAGAAATCGTAAATGGCACTACTATTATATTGTTCATGCAAGCCGAAAACGCTATACGAAGCAATCAGTTTTTCTAAAATAGCTGTGGAGAAAGGGTTTCCACTGTGTCTTCCTTCTAATGGACGGCAGTCCGCATGTGGATCGATGTTTAGAATGTGCAGCGATTTGTGCTCGCTCAATGCTTTGATAATGGGGTAGGCATTGTTGTGTCCACCTCCAATAACGATCAGTTGTTTGTTTGAAAAATCAATCTGCGAAAGCGTACCAATAACTAAATCGTCTAATTCAGCTACCCGTTTTCTCAAGGTTTCAATGTCTCCAGAGGTCGATGAAGCATGGATAGAACCGAGGATAGAAATCGATTCTCCCGAAAGAAATTGATTCGATTGCATGTTGAGGAATTTCCCCAAGAATGCATCAAAAGCTGCTGTAGCACCGCCGTTTCCGTGGTTGGCTCGTGGACCAATATCTTCAGAAATTCCTAAAATAATAAAGTCCGTTTTATCGGTGATTTCGAACTGAATGCGCTCGCCAAGCTTTGTTTCACCTTCACGTTTGGAGAGATAAGCATCAAGTTGTTCTTGATCAAAAGGGAGAAAGGACAGGTGATTAGTTTTGTTCATACGGCTTGATAATAAGAGAGAAAGATTCTGGAGGAGTAATCGGGCGCATGGTTTCTTTAGCTACAAATACCAGTGTTGTGTGGGCAGTAGCAACCAGCTGTCCTGCTTCATTTGTTACGTTATAATCAAAGAGGAGGCGGGCTCCGCGAACTTCTGTAATGCTCGTTTCGATGGTCAAGGCATCATCATATTTTGCGGGATACTTATACTTAACAGAGAAGTCGGACACAGGAAGCATCACTCCCTGATCTTCGAGTTCCTTATAACTAATGCCAAGTGATCGCAATGTTTCTACACGACCAACTTCAAAATATTGAGCATAATTCCCATAATAACAATAACCCATTTGGTCTGTTTCACCATAGCGAACTCGCAGTTCTGTTTTGTGCCGAAAGTTGATTTTCATTGTTAATAAGTCTTCAGATCAAAAAAGTTTCTTTCATTCGATCGAAAGTTACATATAAATGATTACTTTCATGTCTGTCTATGAAAGCCAAAGTTGACGATTTGTCTATTGCCTTGTTTTAGAATTCTTTACACCGACTACCTTGTCGGAGTGCTTGAAACACAGCACGCAATGTTAAAATTTTATGAAGCAAAACTTTTTTAAAAATCAAGGCTAAATTGACTTTTTTTTAAACTTTTTTATGTGAATATTTGTCCTCGACGGAAACGGTAAACCGAACTAACTCTCACAAGCCATTTTCAGTCGACTGACAACATTAACGAAACGAAAAATTAATAGTAAACATGAGTAGAAATCACGAAAGTGTCTGGGGATCGTGTCTCAAGGTAATCAAGGATAATGTTTCGCTGCAAGCATACAAAACCTGGTTCGTGCCGATCGTTCCCGTGAAACTTGAAGATGATGTATTAACTATTCAGGTTCCTTCCCATTTCTTTTACGAGTGGCTGGAGGAAAACTACATTACCCTACTACGAAAGGTGGTCAAAAAAGAATTGGGCGCAGAAGGTCGTTTGGAATACAGTATTATCATGGAAAACAACATGACGAACTCTACGCCTTACACGGTAAAGCTTCCTGCGTTGAATAAGAAAGCGTTGAAAAACTCTCCCGTATCAATGCCTTTGAACATCAACGAAAAACAAATTCGAAACCCATTCATCATTCCAGGATTGAAGAAGGTAAATGTGGACTCGAACTTAAATCCTTCGTACTCATTTGATAATTTCGTAGAAGGCGACTGTAACCGTTTGGCTCGTGCCTCCGGATATGCAGTAGCCAATAAGCCTGGAGGAACGGCATTTAATCCATTGTTGATATATGGTGGAGTCGGATTGGGAAAAACACACCTTGCACACGCAATTGGTATTTCCATCAAAGATCAGTTCCCCAACAAAACGGTATTATATGTAGGTTCTGAAAAATTTGCGCATCAATTCATCGACGCAATTAAGAATCAAACAACCAACGATTTCATTCATTTCTATCAAATGATAGATGTATTGATTATCGATGATGTCCAGTTTTTCTCTGGAAAAGAAAAAACACAAGATGTATTCTTCCACGTGTTTAACCACTTGCACCAAAATGGAAAGCAAATTATTTTGACAAGTGATAAACCACCAGTGGAAATGCAGGGAATGGAGCAACGTTTGCTGTCTCGATTCAAATGGGGGTTGTCTGCCGATCTAGGCGCACCTGATTTGGAAACGAGAATGGCCATTTTGGAAAAGAAGATGTACGGAAACGGAATCGACTTGCCAAAGGATGTTGTGGAATACCTCGCGTACTCAATCAATACCAATGTGCGTGAAATGGAAGGCGCATTGAACACCTTGCTAGCGCAAGCTTCATTGAACAAGAAAGCCATTACGCTTGAACTAGCGAAACAGATGGTGGATAAGTTCGTGAAAAACACAGCTCGCGAAGTGTCTATCGAGTACATCCAGAAAGTAGTCTGCGATTATTTCGATTTGCCACTAGAGATCTTGAAATCCAAAACGCGTAAGCGTGAAGTGGTGCAAGCCCGACAAATTTCGATGTATTTCTCAAAGAAAATGACGAAGTCATCCTTGGCAAACATCGGAGCGCACTGCGGAGGAAAAGATCACGCAACTGTATTGCACGCTTGCAGAACCGTAACGAATCTGTCTGAAACGGATAAGCAATTCAGAGCTTACCTCGAAGATTTAGAAAAGAAATTAACGATCCAATAATACAATCCCGCCCACTGTGGCGGGATTTTTGTTTCAAGTTATTCAGTTTTCATTAGATGTCTTACATTTGAAAAAAAATAACGATGAAGCTGTTTAGCTTAATACTACTATTACTCACCACGTTTGCATTCGGACAAACGACCATAACTGTATATCCCGATACGATTGAATCAACCGTTGGTTTGAAGTACACTCCCGGAGTTTTTTATGTACCGAAGACGGCAGAAGCACAAGCCGATTTTCTGGGGAATGGAATTCACCAAAATGCGATTCGAACGCATATTATAGAAAGCGCCCTCAACAACACCACGAATTTAATCGACTGTATCGCATTTTTGGATGGAGTGAGTACAATCCTACAAGATTTATCGAATAAAACGGAGAAGTTGGTGTTCATCTTTGAAAAAATGCCTGCTTGGTTGAGTAGTTCTACAGATGGATCTCCTGCGCAGACACCTGGATGGTATGTATTGAACACAAAACCGCCTGCAAATTATGCCGATTGGAACAATATGGTGACCACCATTACGAATCGAATCGTGAATACCTACGGTATCAACAATGCCTATTTTGAAATTTGGAATGAGCCCGATCTTGGTTCGTGGACAGGAACGCAAGCGGAATTTTTTGAGTTGTATCAACATACGTACGATGCGATTAAGTCTGGAAATGCGGCTAATCGAGTAGGGGGACCTGCAACCAATCATTGGGCAAAAAACATTTCTTATCAGCAACCCTATGGATATATCAACGATTCCATTGGTGATTTATCACTGATTGGAGAACTACTGGATTCTACTGCTGCATGGAACAAACCATTGGATTTCGTGTCTTGGCATAACTTCCATATTCAACATGAGACCAACAAAAATGCGATCGCCTACATCACGCAAAAATGTGCGTCGCTTGGGGTTTCAACTCCAGAGCTGATGGTGAGTGAGTGGAATACACCTTCTCAGGTCAGAGAAACACCGCTGCAACGTTCGTACTTTATCAAAAGTCAAATTGAAACGGCCAAGACCTCGCTCGAAAGTAATATGGTAGCAGCCTGGCAGGATTTTGAGCAGTCAACCAATGAGTTTCATAATGACTACGGAATGTTGAGTTATGGAAGCATTCACAAGCCGGCGTACAAAGTCATGCTTCTTTCCAATAAATTGAACGGATCTATCCTAGCTACGAATTCAAGCATACAATCGGATCGTGTTGCTACGCTTTCTTCGGATACCTTAAGTGTACTCGTTACCAATTATGCTCCGCCCGCGTTTATCGGAGCTTTCGACTATCTATTTTTTGAACACCAATTGAATTCGGACGAATTGGACGCAGCTGGATATATTGACATGTCCACAGGTAATGTGACTCATTTAGATTCCATTTTTCAGGGATTAATTACAATCAGTAGCACGGATGCTATCAGCACAGCGATTAATAATTCCATTTCGATTTACACTCATTATCAAAGTATCGAGACGAGTAATCGCGACTTCACCATTATGATTCCGGGAATCTCTGGGACACATTCAGGTCTGAGTTATGTGGTGGATTCAAAGGAGAATAATGCGCATTTTACGTATGACTCACTGCTTGTTCAGGGGGTAACGCAAAACGACGCCATTGCGACTATTACGGCTGATCAATCATTGGAAAGTTCTGCAATTACGCTCAATAATGGACAAATTAGCTTTTCAATGGAGCCGAACTCAGTTCGCTTATTTCAATTCATTATCCCAGAATTGGTGAGTGTAAATGAACTCGAAAAGGAAATTCTACTAGATGTGTATCCAAATCCTGTTTCGAAAGAATTGGCGGTAAAGAGTGATCAACCAATAGGAAAGGTTCAACTATTGAGTGTAACAGGGGAGAAGCTCAATCAAGTTGAGGTTGATGAGACCAATTACTCAACGGATATGTCGACGTTTCCTTCGGGAATTTATTATTTACACTTTGTAGATATGAATAAAACGGTCAAAGTCGTGCATTTATAGTTTAGCACTACTTGAGATGACTTCTAACCTTTTCGAATTGTTTTTCGTTGAGTTAGAAAAGCCTAATCGATGCGAGTTTACCTTTTGTTTATTTCATTGCTCTTTACTGGGGCATTATTTTCTCAAGAGAAAAAGGTGGAGATTGAGCGACTGTGGCTAAGTGCTAACTGTAGCTTTGCAAAGTATTATGAGTTCGGTGCACACGTTCAGATTTTTGAACAGCTTCTTTTAGGAGCGTATTTTCAAAACTTTAGGAGAAATGTGGGGCCAGGGATACCCAAAAAACCTCATGCTTTCTTGTATTCTCCGCACAGTTACAAGCAAGATCAAGTTGGTTCAATTTCTTTGATGGTTGGTTTTGCGAGTCCAACACCGCACGGGGTTATGCTATCGTTTCTGGTGGGACCTTCTTTTAATAAGTGTACTACAAATTCTGATTTTGAAGTGACTTACTCAAGTAATAGTGCCTCTAATTATAGTTATCCAGTTGCAGTCAGTAGCACAGTAACGGAACAATACAGAATTGGGTTGAATTACAAAGCAACACTTTCATTTATAAAAGAGAATAGTCTTTGTTTCAATGTTGGATTGGCTGGAAATCACAACGGAATAGATAATTATTACCGTTTCATTTTTGGGGTGGGATTAGGTGATTTTGGGCGGAAAAAACGGATATCAAAATACACAAAGGTGATTGTGGAAGACTGAAAAATCCGCCCAAGATGAGCGGATTTTTGTTTTTCTAGTTACAGTCGGGGTCGTCCACTGAAGTTCAGCAATAGTGATACGTTATGAAACTTTAAGTCTTGAACCGAATTTGATTCAGTAATGTTCATCAATCCAATTGAGTAACGAAGTTCTGGCGCAATTCTTATCTTCTTTCCGAGCGGAACATCCCAACCAACACCTAAGTCGATGGCAACATCTTGTCGCGTTGGAAGCGTAGCATTGTTGCGCGCAAGTGGAATTTTTAGATTGGGACCAGCAATGAAATACGGACTAAATCCTCTTTTCTTTGTTTTTACTTTGACATGCCCTAACAACTCTAAATCGACTGGATTGATGGCAAATTCTTGATTCCCATCCCAAAATGTTGAAGTATTGAAGGAAAGCTCTGCCTTTGGATCGATTGACATACGTTCTGAAAAAGCAAAGCTACTGATTAATCCGATTCGGAAACCGGTTCCGTTTTGAATGCTTCCTCCACTGTTGGAGTTGTCCAAAAGCGCATTCGCATGGTTAATTCCCACGTTGAATCCTTTTGTGAATCGCTTCTTTTCTGTGTCTTGTGCGCTCACCATTCCTGCTAAAAGAAAAGCTGCGGCAAATACAATCATCTTTTTCATATCGATCATTTTATGAAGGAAGTTTTCTATCTATATATTGAATGAATGCCGAAACGTTACTCAATATGATTGTAAAGTATCCAAGTTTCATTCCAAATGACGATAACGAGAGCTCAGAAAGCGATTGCCGCGTTAGGGATAGCAACGAAAATCCTTTTGTTCACAAAAGATTGAAGTGAATGACCCGACCTTGATCCGACGTCAGGAGTATAGAGGGAACGCCCAAAGAAAATGCTCAACCTAGATGAATGATTTCATCTTTTTCAAATCGGATGTGATGGTCTTTTTGCTCGTTTGTAAAACGCAATTCAAAATCGGAAGAATGTGCGGTATCTCCAGTGGGGAACCAATCTTTGATGTTTTTGTTGACGCAAATAAACAAACCATGATCGTCTCCCATTGCTAGGAAACGGTCAAAATCTCCGCTAAACCGCGTAATGCTGCTTAGTGCGTTCAACTGTTGATATTTCGCTTCGATGTTAAGCGTTGGTAAACCAATTTCGGAAATGTTCAGTAGTTGAGATGCATCAAAAGGATGATCCGAAGTATTGTTCAAGTTTTTCCGCGCAATGAACTCAACAATGTTTCGATCCTCATCGTAAAAATACATGGCCTTGGCATTCCAGAAAGCAAAATCGTGTATCTCGATATCGTCGTCTTTCAAAATTTCAACGCGTTGTTTGAGCCAATCAAGCGCTTGCTGTTCTTTATTTGACGGGATGTTGATCGCAAAATGATAAGGTGTTGCATTTTCCCGCGCAACAATGGTGAGTATTGAATCTCCTATTTGAATTGAGGCCTGTGTTTCTGACTGGTCGATGCAATTTAGCTGAAGCGTGGACGTGTAAAACGCGACTTGTTTCTCCAATTCCTTGCTGTAGATGGTTAATTCTTTGATATGCATAGTAGGTTGATTTAGGCGTTGTAAAAGTTGCGTTCTTTGATGTCTTCTGAAAGGTATTGAACAAACTCAAATTCATTTCCATCTGCATCAAAAAAATAATCACGAATACGGAATTCTTCTACTTGTTTGGGATACGATCTTTTGTACCCCGCAGCCGACAGTTGCTCGGAAATTTCTGCTAGATCTTCCACGACGAATCCTATGTGATTAAATCCTGACGTCGAATAGTTCTTTTCGTTATGTATTTCTTCAACGGCTTCATTGATGGCAATATACGTGGTGTCATTTCCCAAGTGAATCCATTTTCTGCCGTCGGAATCTCCACCTCCTCGAATGATGAAATCGGGGAAAGCGCTTTGAAAAAAGTGAATGGATTGATCCAAGTTATTTACGGTCATATTTGCGTGTTCGAGGTATATTTTTTGTGTCTTCATGTATTTGTTTTTTAGGTTCAAACAAAGTTGATGGATTCTTTTTATAGTTTAAATCGATAATGATTAACTATCAATAAATACATTCTATATTCATTTTCGTGAATTTTGACACGCTTCCATATGGAGAATGATTAATTTAATACAAATAAATTCTAAAAAGTATGAACGAGATAGACCTACCCATTGTGCCCATTATATTGGGAGTCCTTGGAGTAATATTAATTTTTAAAGCCGTGATAATGGTCACGGAGCAAACTGCCTACATCATCGAACGATTTGGTAAGTTTCAGCGGGTGGCTCACTCTGGATTGGGCTTCATTATTCCTTTTGTGGACCGAAAAGCCGCTGTGATGAACCTACGTGTACAGCAATTGGATGTTTCCATTGAGACAAAAACGATGGATGATGTATTCGTGAACCTCCAAGTTTCGGTACAGTTTTCGGTGGGGCGTGCAATGGTGAAGGAAGCGTATTACTCGATGGATAATGCGAAGAACCAAATTGCATCCTATGTGTTTGATGATGTGCGTGCCGAGGTTCCAAAGTTGGAGTTGGATGATGTCTTTGCCAAAAAAGATGATATTGCGATTGCTGTTCAAAAGAACATTGCTTCTTCGATGGAGCAGTACGGATACAATATTATTCGAGCGTTGATTACCGATATCGATCCAGATCACAAAGTGAAGGAGTCGATGAACCGAATTAATGCTGCGAAACGTGAGCGTGAGGCTGCATTGGAAGAAGCCGAAGCAAAGAAGATTCGCATTGTGAAGGAAGCGGAAGCGGAAGCAGAATCGAAGCGTTTATCTGGAGAAGGAATTGCGCAACAGCGTTTGGAAATTGTGCGTGGATTTAAGGAATCGGTAGAAGATTTCAAGAAGTCGTTGGATAATGTAACGCACGAGGAAATCATGCAATTTGTATTGATGACGCAGTATTTTGACACGATCAAAGACATCGGTGCGAACTCGAAGAATTCTTCTATTTTGATGCCTCACTCGCCAGGTGGAATGAAAGATTTCCAGGATCAAATCATTAGAGGAACCTATGTTGGTCAACAAATGAATGAACATATCAATGAAGGTGACGATTCGAATGACTAGTCATTTTCAGAAATGAATGAAGAATATTCATGAGGTCTCGGTAGTTATCGGGACCTTTTTTTGTGGAATGGCTACCGTGATAAATTTGAAGGTTAGTTTGGTTATCACAGGATTGCAAATCCTGCGAAGCTAATTATACTTTGAATTGTACTGGTGAAGCGCTGCTGCGAGGGATTTGTAATCCTTCGCTATTCATTCATCAGCCTGAGCAATAGAACAAAAAGATTAGGAAATTACAGCGAGTAGTAGATATGCTCTCATCTGCGAAGCACTTATTCGTTAAAAAGCGGCATAATCACACGTCCATCCGAAGTGGGCATCTCGAAATTCATCAAGTGTGCAATTGTCGCAGAAATGTCAATCTGCTCGTACTCCTCCGTTACAACTTCTCCTTGCTTGAAGTCGGGGCCAAGACCAATCATGTAAATCTTTCGACAGCCTTCGCAACGGTCTCCATGACTTACAAATCCGTCTTTGTGTCCATCGAGATGACGTCCGTGATCGTTCGTAATAATCAAGGTTGTGTTGTCTTTGTAATGTTTACTGTTTTGGATGAATTTCCACAATTTGTAAGCATACTTATCGGTACGTTCAATCGCTCCGAGGTAATTCGGCCAGTCATTGGAATGTCCACGCGTGTCTACTTCCAACAAGTTGATGAGCATCATGCTCGGCTGTTCTGTTTTCAGTTTTTCGAGCACCACATCCCAGGTGAATTTATCCGCTACGTACTCACTTCCATTTCCGCGAGGTCCACAATAATCGGACGGCATGTAACTATGAAACCATCCTTTTTTTCGGGCGTTAGCAAGAATATTCAATTTCCCTTTACTTGCAATAATCCACGCCTTTTCCTTCGGAATCTTTTTCTCTTTCAAGTAATATTGAAAAAAGGATGGGTATTTCGGAAGTTCGGTACCGTCGTTACGTATGCTCTGGTAAACACCCGTTGTAATCGCTGTGTGACCTGAATTCGTATTCGTTTTTCCATTATTTCTAAAATTGGTAAATAAAACACCTTGTGGTGCCAAATCTTTGGCGAGATGTGAAATATACTGGCAGGTACTATCGCCAAAGGTTTCGGAGAAACGAGGACCATCAATTACGAGTACAATCACATTTTTTGTGCGAAAGTCTTTCTTTGGAGGTTTTACTTCAGTATCACATGTTGTTACAATCGAAGATGACAGCAACAAGAGCGCTACGAGTCCCGTAAATGTGAGCAGTTTCATACGATTCAATTATGGAAATTTAGGAAACTTTCCGAAGTTGGGTTTGCGTTTCTCTAAAAATGCATCACGTCCTTCTTCTGCCTCGTCGGTTGCGTACGCCAATCGCGTAGCTTCTCCCGCGTATACTTGTTGTCCAACCAATCCGTCATCGATTAAATTGAATCCGAATTTTAGCATTTTGATGGCAGTCGGGCTTTTCGTCATAATGCGTTGTCCCCATTCGTAGCCCGTTTGATCAAGCTCTTCATGTGGCACAACTTTGTTCACCATTCCCATTTCGTAGGCTTCCTGAGCCGTGTATTCCATTTCTAAAAAGAAGATTTCACGTGCACGCTTTTGTCCAACTTGTCGTGCAAGATAAGCTGATCCAAATCCTCCGTCGAAGCTAGCAACATTCGCATCAGACTGCATGAAAATCGCATGTTCTTTACTCGCAATGGTTAAATCGCAAACAACATGTAAACTGTGTCCACCGCCCACGGCCCAACCAGGAACGAGTGCAATGACTACTTTGTTCATGAAACGAATTTGGCGCTGAACGTCCAAAATGTTGAATTTATTCACTCCGTCAGCGTAGGCATATCCGCGTTTTGCGCGAACACGTTGATCGCCACCCGAACAAAATGCCCAACCTCCGTCTTTTGGAGAAGGACCTTCACCTGTGATGAGTACCACACCAATTTCTTGACTTTCGTGACAAATGATCAAAGCTTCCAGCAGTTCATCGACCGTTTTCGGGCGAAATGCATTTCGAACTTCTGGTCGGTTAAACGCAATGCGCGCCACGCCATCTGCTTGTTTGAATGTAATGTCCTCGTATTCCTTTATTGTTTGCCAGTTGGGTTTGCTCATCTTCAGATATTTTGATGATCAAAAATACAAGGAATTTTGCAGGAAGAGAATGGATTTTATAATTCATCCAGTGGATAAGACGAAGCAGACTGCTTTTTACGCCTATTTTTTCAAAAAATAATCCACTGCCAATTCGTACGAAATCAAGCCAAAACCAAAAATGCATCCTTCCACAACAGGGGAGAGTAGAGAGGTATGTCTGAATTCCTCACGAGCCGTAATATTGGAAATGTGCACTTCTACCACAGGCACTTTGATCGCTTTTATGCAATCGCGCAAGGCAACGCTCGTATGTGTATAGCCGCCTGCGTTCATAATGATTCCATCATGATCGGACTTTTGGAGAGCATTGATGAGTTCTCCTTCTACATTTGATTGGAAATAGGATAAATCTGCACTCGAACGCGCATTTAAGTCCTCGAAATAATCATCAAATGATTGATTCCCGTAGATTTCGTTCTCGCGTTGACCAATTAAATTTAAATTTGGTCCGTTAATAATCAATAATCGCATAGTGCAGTCTTGGAATCGCTATATTAAGGATTTTGTTTCATTCTTGAAAATAGAACGAGGCTTGGCGGAAAATTCCATTTTCGCTTACCAGAACGATGTAAAGAAATTGATGGACTTTTGTGCTTCGCGGAAGTTGTCTCCAACTGATGTTTCAACGAATGACCTAAAAACCTTTGTGAAGGAATTGTACGACCTCGGTTTAAGTGCTCGAACGCAATCGCGCATTATCAGCGGAATCAAGCAATTCTATTACTTTTTAGCTTTGGAAGGTGAAGTAAAAGATGATCCTAGTGAGTTGATCGAAACACCGCGAATTGGTCGGAAGCTTCCTGAAGTATTAACGATTGAAGAAATTGATGAGTTGATTTCAGCGATCGATCTCAGTACCGACCAAGGACATCGAAACAAGGCGATTTTGGAAACCTTGTACAGTTGCGGACTGCGTGTTTCGGAATTGGTGAATTTACAATTTGAACAGTTGTTTTTTGATGAAGGATTTATTCGCGTGATCGGAAAGGGAAACAAACAGCGCTTGGTGCCGGTAAGTCCGAGTGTGAAAAAGGAAATTGACATTTATACGAAGTCGGTACGAAATCACCAGAAAATAAAACCTGGAAATGAAAGTTATGTTTTCCTCAACAGGCGTGGCGCAAAGTTGACACGTGTAATGATTTTTACGATTATCAAAAACCTCGTCGAAAAGATCGGACTTCAGAAAACAGTTTCGCCCCACACCTTTCGCCATTCATTTGCCACACACTTGTTGGAAGGAGGTGCGAATCTTCGAGCTATTCAGGAGATGCTTGGACATGAGTCCATTACCACGACAGAAATCTATACTCATCTGGATCAGCAATTCCTCAAGGAAGCAATCATATCCTATCATCCGAGAAACAAAAAATAGCGTTCATTAGCATTCCTATATTTCAGAAATCTCTGATTATTTTTTTGTTAAACTTACGTTGCCCATGCTATCTTTGAATTGAGAATTTTATGTGTATTTTTCACTTCAAAACCAACCCATATGGAAGCGTACTTTTCCAATTTTCGTAAGAACATTATAGGGCAAAATGATACCATTCGAACGCCTTATCACGATTCTATTCGAATTATTTATGCTGATTGGACAGCAAGTGGTCGGATGTACCAACCCATTGAAGATCGCGTCCTGAAAAAGCTCTTGCCATTTGTAGCAAATACGCATACAGACACGAATTATACAGGTTCGAAAATGACGTATGCCTACAGCAAGGCACGACAAATCATTAAAGATCATGTTGGAGCGGCCAAGGGAGATGTTTTGGTATCTACGTGTTCGGGAATGACGGGTGTGGTGAATAAATTTCAACGAATTTTGGGGCTAAAACTTCAAGAATCGTTTCGAGATCGCATAGAATTGACTGAAAATGAAAAACCTGTGGTGTTCGTCACGCACATGGAACATCATTCGAATCAAACATCATGGATAGAAACAATTGCAGATGTTGTAGTTGTTGCTCCTGATGAAGATGGTTTGGTTTCCCTCGAAAATTTTGAAAAAGTATTTGAGATGTATGCGGATCGTACGCGGAAAATCGCAGCGATTACGTCTTGCTCCAATGTTACTGGAATTGTAACGCCATATATGGATGTCGCGGAGATTGCGCACAAACACGGAGGTCTATGCTTTGTTGATTTTGCGTGCTCGGCGCCTTACATCGATATCAACATGCACGAAGACGACGAAAAAGGACGTTACTTGGATGCAATTTATTTTTCTCCGCATAAATTTCTAGGTGGACCTGGAACCACAGGTGTACTAGTCTTCAGCAGTAAACTGTACAAGAACAAAGTTCCGGATCATCCAGGAGGAGGAACGGTAGATTGGACCAATCCGTGGGGTGGACACAAATACACCGACGATATTGAAGCACGAGAGGATGGAGGAACTCCTGCATTTATCCAGACCATTCGTGCCGCGCTAAGCATGCAATTGAAGGAGCAAATGGGTGTGGACAATATCAAAAAGCGCGAAGAGGAAATCATTGAGATTATTTGGGAGCGAATGTCCAGAATTGAGAATGCACACATTCTTGCGGAGCAACATAAAGATCGATTGGGCGTAATTTCATTCTATATTGATGGTTTGCACTATAATTTGGCGGTGAAATTACTCAACGACCGATTCGGAATTCAAACACGTGGCGGTTGCTCTTGTGCAGGAACCTACGGTCATTATTTGTTCGGTGTGAGTGAAGACCAATCCAATCAAATTACAACAGAAATTAACAGCGGAAACTGCTCATCCAAGCCTGGTTGGATTCGAATGTCGATTCACCCAACAATGACGAACGAAGAAATTGAATTCATCATGGACGGAATCGAGGAATTAGCTAAAAAATACAAGGAATGGTCGGAAGATTATACCTTGGATTTGATCGGAGGAAGAATCGAAGCCAAGGATAAAACGACGGCGAATGATTTGATTCAAGAAGTGGATGACTGTTTTGAGCAAGCGCTCTAGCGAGAATCATAAATTGTATCGCAACTGAACCATAAACTGTCTCGGTGGCTGAATATCCGCTGGTCGACTAGAATATTCCGTGTTCAATAGATTGTTCACAATAAACGCAAAAGTGTACTGCTCTTTGTATTTGTAACTCACGCGCGTGTCGAACACCAAACTTCCGCTTTGATCATTTTCGCGGTATTCTTTCAATCCGGGTAAGATTTCCGTTCCTGCGATGTTTTCTTCGAAAATACGGTCGATGTTCTTCATGAAGCTGTTGTAGCGAGAAGAGAATCCGAGAGAGAAGTTTTTGTATCCAGCTTGGACATCGAAGCGAAACAAATGGTTGAGTCGGTATTTGAGCATGCCGCTAATCGTGTCGGAAAAGGTCATCAAATACTCTGGATCGTTATTCAAGGAAATCGGATTCATATAGGTGTAACCAATCAAGCTTCTCAATTCAACGTCTTTCAATTTCCCTTCTGAGTTAAAGGAGAATTCCACTCCTGTGATTTGCGCTTCCTCGGCATTCTTGGCTTTGAATCCAATCCATTTGTAGAGATAGCCAGGGCTGTTCGGATTGAGGTTGAGCGAAATTGAATCTGGATTGTAGATGCCAAACGTAAATTCGATCATGTCGTAGTAATGATTGATAAATCCTGCTATGTCCAAGATTCCCTTCCAATTTCCCATTTTTACGACTTGCTTTGCACCAATTTCAGCGGCCCAACCGCTCTCTGGACGTAACTCTGGATTTGGGAAAATGTAAATGGCACCGTTGGATGTGTTTGCATAGCGCTCACTCACACTGGGAAATCGAATTCCTTGTCCTATAGAGGCGCGTAAAAAAGTCGATTTCGTTAAGGTGTAGTTCGTTGCGGCCCGGAAAATAGGGTAGAAGGGAAGTGTTTTGGCTTGTTTACCGTAGGTAAATTCTGAATCAGGATCACGATCATCCATTTGGAAATATTCCGACCTCACACCTGCAGTAAAGCCAAACCGTTTCTGCTTGAACTGATATTGAGCATAGCTCGCTACGTTTTTCGAGATATGATCGCCGAATACATCACTGGTTACGGTGTTGAATGAGTTCGTAAGTCCTGCAGTAAGGTAATGGACATTTTTCCACGCTTTTTGATACGAATAATCTGCGTAATACATTTGAGCTAAACTCGCCTCGAAGAAGGAAGAGCTCCCGCCAATTGTGACCAAGTAGTACCGTGATTTTAGTTGATGAATACCGTTTCCTTTCCCGACATATTTCAGCGATGGATCAACATTTAATCGGATGGATTTTTCGTAGGTGAGTGTGTTGTCGCTAGGATTACTCGATAGTCCACCTGAGGGAGTGTAGGCATATTCAGCACTTTCCCAAATAATGAAATTGTGAACGCCTTCAACTTGTCCAGAGTAATCGAGTTTCAACTTTAATTTAGGCGCTTTGATCGGTCGAAGGATAAACGATCCCGTAAGTCGCGCACGTTCTTGCTCTTCACCGTCTTTGTATCCTTGCGTTTTGAAACCATTCACGGCTACCGTATATCCCCAATTGTCGAAATATTTACCTTGATAAACAGAAAGGTCGAGGTTGGAAGGATTTCGATCCCACCATTTTAAGGTTTCTCGTTTCGGATTGTCATAAACACCCGATTGAAGTTTTACATTAAACTCTCCTTCTTTGGTCGGTTCCTTACTCGAAACGGAAATGGTTCCATTCAAAGCGCTACTACCATAGAGAACCGAAGATGCACCTTTGGTGATCTCAATTTGCGACATTGATTCCATGGAGATTGAATTCCATTTAGCATCGCCTAAATCAGGTGAAACAAGCGGGATTCCATTCGTCAAAACGAGTACCCGACTTCCGACTCCGTAGGAGTAGCCACCACCACCGCGAATGCTGACCTGACCATCCATGGCAAACACACCAGGACTTTGATCAACAGCTTGTTCGAGGTTAACAAACCCTTTGTCTTCAATCAAGTCGGGCTTCAATACTTCCATGGAAATGGACACTTCTTCAATCCGTTGATTTCGCTTATTTGCCGAAACAACTACGGTATTGATTTCTTGAAAAAGTGGCTTCAGATTAATAATCATCGAGGATAATTTCTCTGAAACAACCACGGTATCAGCAAAGTGCTCCATGGATTGAAGGTAAATCGATACAGGAGGATTGTGAATGTTTAGCTCAAACGTCCCATCGGTGTCTGTAATGGTTTGTTCTCCTTCGGAACTTCGGATTTTGACACCAAAAATGCCTTCGTTCGTTTGTGCATCTCGTACAGTACCAGAAAGTTGAGCGAGTGAAAGATTGGGTAGAAGCAAAAGCGCGAATAGCAGAGTGCGCATACATTCCAAATTTAAAATTCAGATGAAGATACAATTAAATTGAACTCCTTCATTTGATCAAATGAAGAAGTTTCACACATTTCGTTTTTAACTCACTGGACTACTGGGCCAATTCTCCGTATAAATCATAATGATCGGCACTGGTAATTGTTACTTCCGCGAAATCACCAATTCGGATGTAGTTGTCGTCCGTCATTTTTACCAATACTTCATTGTCTACGTCGGGAGAGTCAAACTCTGAACGTCCAATAAAATAGTCTCCCTCGATGCGATCGAACAATACTTTTAGCGTTTGTCCAACCTTCTTTTGGTTCAATTCGTAACTGATTCCAGCTTGCAGTTCCATAATTTGATCGGCACGTTCTCGCTTCACGTCTTCAGGAACATCGTCTTCGAAATTGTAAGCATGGGTGTTTTCTTCGTGAGAGTAGGTGAAGATTCCCAAACGGTCAAACTTCATTTCTTCCACGAATTGGTACATTTCTTCGAAATCTTCTTCCGTTTCACCAGGATATCCTGCGATGAGTGTTGTGCGAATGGCAATTCCGGGAACAGCTTCTCGAATGCTTTTGATTAATGCTTCCGTTTTTTCTCGGTTAATTCCACGACGCATGGCTTTCAACATATTGGATGATCCATGTTGCAGAGGAATATCTAAATAATTGCAGACATTATCACGCTCGCGCATCACGTCCAAAACATCCATAGGGAAACCGCTTGGGTAGGCATAATGCAAACGAATCCATTCCAATCCTTCGATATCGGCCAAGGCATTTAACAAATCTGCTAATGCACGTTTTTTATAGATGTCTAATCCGTAATATGTCAAATCTTGTGCAATAAGCATCAATTCTTTCACACCTTTCGCTACCAAGCCTTTGGCTTGAGTTACCAAATCTTCAATTGGAGTAGAAACGTGTTTCCCACGCATCAACGGAATGGCACAGAACGAACAAGGTCGATCGCATCCTTCTGCAATTTTGAAGTAGGCGTAATGAGATGGTGTTGTCAACAAACGCTCACCAACCAATTCTTTCTTGTAGTCCGCTTTCAAGGTTTTTAGGAGGCGAGGAAGTTCACGCGTTCCAAAAAAGGCATCTACTTCAGGAATTTCTTTAATCAAATCTTCTTTATAGCGCTCAGAAAGACATCCAGTGACGTACACTTTTGAAACAAGTCCTTCATTTTTTGCGTCTGCATAGCGCAGAATCGTATCTACAGACTCTTGTTTGGCATTGTCGATGAACCCACACGTATTGATGATCACAATTTCTGAATCATCCTGCTGTGCTTCGTGCTCCACTTCAAACTTGTTGGCTTTCAGTTGCGCCATCATCACTTCGGAATCGAACAAGTTCTTCGAACAACCGAGTGTTACGACATTTACCTTATTTTTCTTGAGCGTCTTTGTTTTCATGCTGCAAAGTTACGCAATGCTGTAAGGATTATTTCACCTTTGGATGGATTTATTCCATTGTTGGTATTATATTTGAAACGATACCTGTAAATCAGAAAAACCAGAATTATGAAAATAGTATCAATTCTCGCAGTAGCTGCTTTGTTATTTGCGTGCAACACAACAAAAGAAGTGCTCGAAGTAGATCCAATTGACGTAAAAATGGCGCAGATCGGTGATGTTAATCAAGAATCGGCTTCAACAACGATAACAGGTGTAACCTTGGAAGGAAATATTCTATCATTGGAAGTTGAATATTCGGGAGGATGTACAGATCACTCGTTTGAATTGGTTGGAAGTCCAATGATTATGAAATCACTGCCGCCAAAACGTACCGTAAAATTGGTGCACAATTCAAATGACGATACGTGTAGAGAATGGGTATCTGAAACGATCAAGTTTAACATCAAAGCCCTTGCGGTTACCGAGACTTCAGGAAATGAAATTACTTTATTGCTCGATGGCGTGAAGGAACCGATTTCGTACATTTACCCTTAAATCAAAAATATACAAAGCATGACATTTGGCGTATTATTATCTGGATGTGGAGTTTACGACGGCGCAGAAATTCAGGAAGCAGTTTTTACACTTTTAGCGATTGAAGAAATCGGAGCAAAGGCGGTTTGTATTTCTGTTGACGCACCGCAGCATCACGTAGTGAATCATTTAACTGGAGAGGAAATGCCAGAATCCAGAAATATGATGATAGAGGCAGCGCGAATTGCCCGTGGAGACGTGAAAAACATCAATGATATTAGCCCCGCCGATATTGATGCTTTGGTAATCCCTGGTGGATTCGGAAGCGCGAAAAATTTCACGAAATGGGCGTTTGATGGACCAGATGGTGAAATTCTTCCTGAAGTGAAATTACTTATCGTCAACATGGTAAACGTTGGAAAGCCAATTGCTCCTCTTTGCGTAAGTCCTGTTGTAGTCGCAAAGGCATTGGAAGGATCGATTTTTTCTCCGAACATGACCATTGGTTCTGACGCGGAGCCAACGCCATATGATATCGATGGATTTATGGCAGGCTTGGAAAAAGCAGGAGCATCAGCTGAAAAGAAAACCATTCGAGAAATTCAAGTTGATAAGGAAAACAGAATTGTTTCAGCACCTTGCTACATGCAAGAAGCTTCCATTTTAGATGTTCGTAAGAACATTCGATCGGCTATTGAAGCATTGAGAGATTTGGTGTAAACCAAGCTTGAATTGATATACATAATATGAAAAAGGCTCCGAACATTCGGAGCCTTTTATCGTATTGATGTCCCGTCCTGAAATAAGTTGACAATAAATCAACTTATTTATGCAAGAATCAGAGAATAAAAGGAGAAGACGAAGTCAGCGAGATTATACTATGGCTT
>PDWJ01001384.1_pt1 | contig 30092 bp, 31 predicted proteins | sample 1430881 | NCBI WGS metagenome assembly PDWJ01 (sample SAMN01162460, study PRJNA174530) | Oral metagenome, whole genome shotgun sequencing project. | biome: Marine environment; feature: Marine mammal; material: Swab sample of the gingival sulcus; isolation source: swab sample of gingival sulcus...
CCCATTTAACAGGAATTGGATTCGCTTCCAAAAACAGCTTCTGGTGAAGAATTTCCAGGGGCTGGTTAACAGCCTGTGCAGTATCACGATCACCAGCAATAGCTGCCTGACACATTAAATGCATCTCTTTGGGGGCCACATTGGCAGTCACCGAGATATTGCCCTTGGCACCAAGCAGCATCAATTCCATAGCGGTGGCATCATCACCCGAGTACAGCAGGAAATCATCATCGGTCAGCGCTAGAATCTTTTTACCACGCTCCAGATCACCGGTTGCTTCTTTGATGGCAACAACGTTTTTATGTTCCGCAATTCGAGCAACGGTTTCAGGCAACATATCGCAAGCGGTTCTAGCCGGCACGTTGTAAAGAATCTGTGGGATATCGACAGCTTCCGCTATGGCCATATGATGTAAATACAACCCTTCCTGAGTAGGCTTATTGTAATAGGGTGTTACCAATAAACAGGCATCGGCACCCGCTTCCTGAGCATGCCGAGTCAGCTCTATGGCTTCAGCGGTGGCGTTAGCGCCCGTCCCTGCAATCACAGGAATACGCCCGCTGAGCTGGTCAACAGTAAATTTAATGACCTGAGTATGCTCTTCTACAGTTAAAGTGGCAGACTCTCCGGTGGTGCCCACCGATACAATGGCATCTGTACCCTGCTCCGCATGCCACTCCAGCAGCTTGGCCAAGCTCGCCCAGTCGATGGACCCATCGTTATTCATAGGGGTTACTAATGCAACAATGCTACCTGTAATCATTAATCTTATTTCTCCGGTGAACCAGCAAACGCGTATGGTACTGACGCGGCCCTTGAATAACAAGGTGTAAGCGGCCTTCAGGCCATATTTTTAGTCTGGCAAAAACATTGGCTTTATTAAGATCATTATTGTTAACATTTTCAGCTAGTTGTATTGAAAGAGCGGTGCTACACTGTTTCACAGCTATATTGAACAAAAATTCATAATACTGACCAATTTATCAGGCTAATCACCGGATGACTGACTATTTAGTAATCTCAGCGCTTGGAACCGACAAACCCGGCATCATCAATGAACTATCCAGGCAAGCAACCACTCAAGGTTGCAATATTCTCGATACCCGCATGACGGTTCTGGGTGGCGAGTTTGCGCTGCTGATGATGGTGAGCGGCTCGCCACAGCAGATTGATGCACTGCAACCCGACATCAAGAGTGCAGCCGAAAGCCTGGGATTAACGGTGATGCTGAAGCGCACCACACCAAAAGAAGAACAATCAGCTAACCTTCCTTATTCTGTTCAGGTGGTAGCCCTGGACAACCCCGGTATTGTTCACGATATCGCAAAATTCTTCGGCGATAAACACATCAATATCGAAGAAATGCATACTGGCACTTACGCCGCAGCCCACACCGGTACGCCGATGTTTTCTCTGGAAATGACTGTTAACATTCCCAGCAGCGTTGCATTAGCCTCACTGAAGGATGAATTTGTAGGTTTCTGCGATGATAAAAACCTGGACGCCTCGATAGAAGCCTATCGAGGCAGTAACAAATGATCAGCATAGCAAATAAACAGTTTTGCAACCTGATAGATAACCATAGCAACGCTTAGGAGGGATTAATGGCGACTGTTGAGCTGAATAAACCGGTTCCAAATTTTATTGCTCAGGCCACCAGTAAAAAAGATATTTTACTGGCACAGCTAAAAGGCTGGCGGGTAGTAATTTACTTTTACCCTAAAGATAATACTCCGGGCTGCACAACCGAAAGCCAGGATTTCAGAGATTACTACGAAGACCTCAAAAGCCTGAAAACTGTTGTATTTGGCGTATCTAAAGACTCTTTAAAATCCCACGAAGAATTCAAAGAGAAACAACAACTGCCCTTTGAGTTGATTTCAGATAGTAACGGTAAATTATGTGAGCTGTTTGATGTTATTCGTCCACAAAACATGTACGGCAAACAAGTGATGTCGTTAGAGCGCAGCACCTTCCTGATAGATGAACACGGTGTACTCAAAAAAGAATGGCGTAAAGTCCGTGTTAACGGCCACGCCGATGAAGTCGTTGAAGCTGTTGAAGAGCTGGCCGGCGTATAGCTGGCTGGTTCCGGCCTAATCAATTTTATCCAGCCAATCAGCCTGATCAGGCAATGTTTCTGACTTTGGCCATGATGTCATCATCGCTTTCAGCAAAGTCGCCAGCGGAATCGCAAAGAATACACCCCACACACCCCACAAGCCGCCAAACACCAGCACCGCCGTGATAATAGCTACCGGATGAAGGTTAACAGCTTCCGAAAACAACAGTGGCACTAACACGTTACCATCTACCGCCTGAATCAGCGCATAAATAATCATGACCCAGGCAAACTCGCTGCCCCAGCCAAACTGAAAGTAGGCCACCAGCGCCACAGGAATGGTAACAATAGTGGCCCCTATATAAGGTATCACTACCGACAACCCCACCAGCAGGCCAAGCAGAGCCGCATACTGAACCCCCATGACCGCGAGCGCAATATAAGTCACACCGCCAACAATCAGAATCTCAATGGCCTTACCGCGCACATAATTGGAAATCTGAACATTCATTTCACCCAGCACAGTATTAATAAATGGCCTCTCATCGGGCAGGAATGACAGCAACCACAAGGTCATTTCGTCTTTATCTTTCAAGAAGAAAAATACCAGCAAAGGCACCAGCACCAGGAATATCAGCAACCCGAAAATCACCGGCAAGCCGGTAACAGAAAAGGACACCACGGTTTCCACTGCATCCGTCAATGAACTGGATGCCATCGTGGTAATTTCGTCAATCCGCTCCTGAGACACCAGATCAGGGTACTGTTCAGGCAACACCTTCATTAGATCGTTACCCATGACAATAACGCGTGGCAACTGTTCTTCCAGAAAGCGGTCGAATTGGGAAACGGTAAGAGGCACCAGGCCAAAAATAAATCCGCCAAGCAGCCCCAGAAATAGCGTATAAGCAATACCGATAGCCCCGGCTTTCGGCACCCCCTTGCCCTGCAAAAGATTGATAACACCTTGCAGCAAATAGGCAAGCACAATGGCGGTAAATACCGGTGCCAGGAACTTGCCCATAGTGAGTATCACGGTAAAACCAACCAACAGCAGCAGAATAAGAATCACCGCTTCCTGATCGGAAAAATACTGTTTGTACCATCCGGAAACTAATTTAAACATTCATTGGCCTTATTGAGACATTTCCAACAGGTCGCACCTGCACTACTTACGAATGACAAAACAATACTCATTCGGTTCCTCTGTTTGTTCTATCAGCTCTGAATCCACCTGCTTCAAAAAAGCAGCAAAATCTCTAACAGAACCTGGGTCAGTGGTAACTACCTTAATCACCTGACCAGATGCCATTTTATTGAGACTTTGTTTAAATTTTAGCAGCGGCATCGGACATACAAGCCCTTTAGCATCTAATTCAACATCAAAACGCATGAATACTTCTCAAGTTCCCATTTAATGACTGCCCTTTATAGAGAGATTCTACAGTTTATTCAATCAATAGCAGCCGTTATTAAACACACTCATTAGAGAATGTTAACTATCGCGGGCTTTTTACTAATTTTACACTTATTATTTGAACTGTATGAGGCATAAAGAATCAAAATCCACTTATCGTAACAATGGAAAACCCGGTATCGGAACAATGAAGCTGATAGCGACACTGTTGCTGCTGTTAAGTGTCACTCAAATATCCCTGGCAGACAGTAACGATAGCCCCCTGCCTACTTTGGGTGATTACACTTCCGGGATTGTCAGCCCCGACCAGGAATACCGTTTGGGCAGGGCTTGGCTGCGCCAGCTCAGAGCACAAGCCCCTACCATTGAAGACCCTCTGATATATGACTACCTGACACACATGCTGTACCTGCTGGCATCAAACAGCGATCTGGAAAACCCCAACCTGGTACTTGCCGTTATTAACAGCCCGCAAATCAATGCTTTTGCGGTGCCCGGCGGTGTTATCGGCTTAAATGCCGGGCTGCTGATGCATGCTCAGTCTGAAGATGAGCTGGCCGCAGTGATAGCCCACGAACTGGCACATTTAAGCCAAAGACATTTTGCCCGCGGCCAGGAATATAATCAGCGCACTCAATGGGTAACAGCAGCCGCAATCCTGGCAAGCGTCGTATTAATGGCAACCGCAGGCTCAGATGCCGGTATGGCTGCTTTGGCTACAACCCAGGCCACTGCGATTGATCAGCAACTGCGCTTTAGTCGCAACAATGAACGCGAAGCTGATCGCATTGGCATGCAAACCCTGGTAAGAGCAGGCTTTAACCCCCAGGCGATGCCAGGCTTCTTTGAGCGTTTACTGAAAAACTCCCGTTACGCCGGCACCATTCCCCCTGAATTTCTGTTAACACACCCCGTTACCCAGTCGCGCATATCGGACTCAAAAAACCGAGCAGACACCTACCCGCTGAAAAACAACACCCAAAGCCTTGAATTTGAACTGATGCGCATCAGAACTTCGGTGGCCTACACGCGGGAAGATACATCGGCGATCAGCGAGCTCGAAACCAACCTGAAAGAAAATAAAACCGCCAATAAAGAAGTTACCCGTTATGGGTTGGCTTATGCCTATTTCAGAGCAAACCGCTATGATGATGCCTTAACAACGCTGGCCCCGCTGTTAATAAAACGCCCCAACCGCATTACTTATTTGTACACCCAGGCATCTATCCTAATGGCAAAGAGCGACTATAAGGGCGCCATCAGGGTACTGGAAAAAGGATTAAGCTTCAGCCCTGATAATTACCCACTGTCAATGGCTTATGCAGAAGCACTACTAAGAAACAATCAACCACTGCCAGCACTGAAAGTCGTGAAGCAACAACAGCAGGCAAAGCCATTGTTACCCAACCCCTGGTATATCATGTCGGAATGCTACGGCAAGCTGGGCAACAATATCGGCGTCCATGAAGCTCGGGGGGAGTATTATTTTCTAACAGGAAGACTGGAAAAAGCACTGGAGCAGCTGAATTACGCTCAGGCACTGGCACAGGAAGATTTTCAGCTACACACCAGAATCAGAAACCGGCTGATGCAAATAAAACGCTCGGCAAACGATCTAAAACTGTAAAAAAGCCTGAGTTAAGCAGTTAACTGTTTTTCAGCTTATGAGAAAAATCCAACATGCGATTCAGCGGCACCATGGCTTTGCTGGCAATCTGCTCATCAACGAAGATTTCATTGCCACCCTGCTCAAACACATCCACCAGCAATTCCAGCTCATTCATTGCCATCCAGGGGCAATGAGCACAGGAGCGGCATGTCGCACCACTTCCTGCTGTCGGTGCAGCCAGGAAAGTTTTGTGGGGCGCCAGTTGTTTCAGCTTATAAAAAATACCCTTATCGGTTGCTACCACAAAGGTATCGTTGGGCATGTCTACTGCGGCATTAATGATTTGCGTGGTCGAGCCAACCATATCTGCAATATCAACCACTGACTTGGGCGATTCAGGGTGCACCAGCACAGCAGCACCCGGATAAGCAGCCTTAAGATCCAATACACCCTGCGCTTTGAATTCTTCGTGCACAATACAGGCGCCATCCCACAACACTACGTCGGCACCGGTTTCGCGCTGCACATAACTGCCCAAATGTTTATCGGGTCCCCAGATAATTTTCTTACCCTGATCTGCCAGGTGCTGCACCAGTTCAAGCGCTATGCTTGATGTTACCACCCAGTCAGAGCGCGCCTTCACTGCCGCGGAGGTGTTTGCATACACCACCACTTCATGGTCGGGATATTGATCGCAAAAGCTGGAAAACTCATCAATCGGGCAACCAATATCCAAAGAACAGGTGGCTTCCAGAGTAGGCATTAATACACGCTTTTCCGGGCTGAGAATTTTTGCAGTCTCACCCATGAATTTCACACCCGCCACAATCAATGTGGAAGCCGGGTGATCTTTACCAAAACGGGCCATTTCCAGGGAATCCGATACACAACCACCGGTTTCTTCCGCCAGCGCCTGTACATCTGAAGAAGTGTAATAATGGGCCACAAGCACAGCATTTTCACGCTTTAGCAGCTCTTTAAACTGCGCGTAATAAGCTTGCTTTTGTTCTTCGGTATATTCCTTATCCTCGAAATGAACACCTTGCAAGTGGCGGCGAACAATTTCAGTGGCTGTTGTATTCATTTATATACCCGGTAGCTTGAGCTAAAAACCGGCTCCTGGCGAATTAACTACATACAATTACCTACATATGAATTGCAATCAGCGGCATTAGAAACGCCCGCTACCGATAAGCAGATTCTATGTAGATTAAATTTGGCCGCCTATTTTACACGGCAACAAACAACATGTCTCCCAGGATGTTTTTTAACCTCCTGCAATCATTTATATGGAGTCTGAACGAAAAACATCAATAGGATACGGCTCCCGCTGGCGCGAATTGGGATCAATATGCAATGGCCGGTCGAGCGCCGGAAAAGCACGCTGCTCACAATCATTACGATGACAGACCTTACAACCAGCACCAATAGGGGTGGCTGCACTGGCGTCTGTAAGATCCAAACCCTTGGAATACACCAATCGCTCTGCATGGCGCAGATCACAGCCAAGCCCAATGGCGAAGGTACGCGGTGGCTTGCCATAACCTCCACGGCGGCGGCTCACGCTGCGGGCAATCCATAGATAAATTCTGCCATCGGGCATTTCTGCCAGCTGAGTAAGAATTTTATCAGGCTGGGCAAAAGCTTCGTACACCGTCCATAGCGGGCAGGTGCCACCTGTACGGGAAAAGTGAAAATCAGTTGCCGATTGCCGTTTGGAAATATTACCAGCACGATCAACTCGCACAAAAAAGAAAGGCACACCGCGAGCATCGTTACGTTGTAGCGTTGAAAGGCGGTGACAGACCGTTTCATAACTCACGCCAAATTGCTCCGACAGCAGCTCTATATCGTATTGCAACTGCTCCGCAGCGTGTAGAAAATGCCGATAAGGCAATATCAAAGCCCCTGCAAAATAGCTGGCAAGGCCAATGGCCATGAGTTTTCGAGCCGAATCACCACTGAATTCAGCATCTGAAATAATAGCTTGAATATGCTCACTAACTTCCAGATAGGCCAGCTGAACTGCCAGCTGGAAAGCCTGCTGCCCCGGCTCGACACCCGTACCAATCTGCAAAATTTTTGCTTCTGCATCGAAGCGCCGCAAAAGATTACTTTTATCCTGAGGCCGCTTTTGTACACGCACACCATGAGCCTGTTGCAAATAATCTTTTAACAACGGTACCAGTTCCACAGCACTCAACCGCAACTTGCTTTTATCAATTAACGATCCCGCAGTATCCACCACCCGGTCATAGAGCGACTCGGCGTAGGTATCCAACACATCTATGTAATTATGCCGGGTGTAGAAAAAATCACGCACTTCTTCGTGTGGCTGCGCCAACCCGCCGGGCACCCCTTTATTGCGATCATCGCTGCTGCTGATCAGGTCAGCGCTGCGCTCTTCTGCACTGCGACAACGTGTATGCAGGCGAGTAAACAACTCTGCCAGAGCTGGCATCTGCTGCACAAAACCCTGCAATTCAGCGTTGGGAACATCAGCCGCCATATCAACCACAGCATCACGCACCTGTGCCAGCAGGCGTGCATCATCGTCTTCAGAAAAAAATTGCGGGTCAGCACCAAGGCGTGATTGCAATCGCAGCAACACCTGTACAGTTAACGGCCGCTCGTTATTTTCTATCTGATTCAAGTAACTCGGTGAAATTTCGAGCTGCTGAGCCATTTTTGCCTGAGTTAACTGTCGCTGCTCTCGCAACGCCCTGACACGAACACCCATAAACAACTTACGCATCAGAATACCCTCTACCTATAAATAAATAAGCTAAATACCTTTCCTGACAACAATACACCAGATAATTTGCAAAATTCACAATATTGCAATTCATGTTCGCAAATCTCCGCCAATTCAGCTCTTGATTAATAATGCTCCCTACGTGAATATTGCAATTATACCGAATTTTAGCAGCTTTAGAACGCATAAAAGCGGAGTTATTAGATAACTCAAATGTGAGCCTGCACCCTGAACAGGGCCGCCTGCTAATTGCAAATTTTGCAAATAAAACACGGTTTTTTATATAACCAGGCACCTGGTTATATCCAGCAGTTATTTTGAGGAGAATACCTATGACAACAAATGAAACCGCCGCACCCGTAACAAAAAAACCAAAAAAATCTGTTGCCCTGTCGGGTGTCACTGCCGGTAATACCGCTATATGTACCGTTGGCCGTTCCGGTAACGACCTGCATTATCGTGGTTATGATATTCTCGATCTTGCCGAAAACTGCGAATTCGAAGAAGTTGCCCACCTGTTAATTCACGGCAAATTACCCACAGAAGCCGAACTACGCGCCTACAAATCAAAACTGAAAGCCCTGCGCGGCCTGCCTGCCGATGTCAAAAAAGCACTTGAAGCCATACCGGCAGCAGCCCACCCAATGGACGTTATGCGCTGTGGAGTATCCGCACTGGGTTGTGTACTGCCTGAAAAAGATGACCACAACATTCCCGGAACACGGGATATTGCTGACCGCCTGCTGGCATCGTTAGGCTCCATGCTGATTTACTGGTACCACTGGTCAACATCCGGACGTCGCATTGATGTCGATACCGACGATGATTCCATCGGCGGACATTTTCTACACCTGCTCCACGGAGAAAAGCCTTCCGAGCAGTGGGTTAAGGCGATGCATATCTCGCTGGTTCTTTATGCAGAGCATGAATTCAATGCGTCGACATTTACCTCTCGCGTGATTGCCGGTACCGGCAGCGATTTGTATTCAGCTATTGCCGGTGGAATTGGTGCACTGCGCGGGCCAAAACACGGTGGCGCTAACGAAGTGGCCTTTGAAATACAAAAGCGCTACGACTCAGCCGACGAAGCAGAAGCCGATATTCGTCAACGGGTAGCCAACAAAGAAGTGATTATCGGTTTTGGCCACCCCGTATACACGGTGAGCGATCCACGCAACAAAGTGATTAAAGACGTTGCCCAGCAGCTTTCTGAAGACGCCGGCAGCATGAAAATGTTCGACATTGCCGAACGCCTTGAAAATGTGATGTGGGAAGAAAAGAAAATGTTCCCCAACCTCGACTGGTTCAGCGCCGTAAGTTATCACATGATGGGGGTTCCCACAGCCATGTTTACTCCGCTGTTTGTCATTGCCCGTACTGCCGGCTGGTCGGCTCACGTTATTGAGCAGCGTGTCGACAACAAAATCATTCGCCCCAGTGCCAATTATACCGGCCCTGAAGACCTGGCATTTGCACCTATATCAGAAAGAACCTGATAATCCCAAAGAACCTGATACAGATTCTAGTTGTTTAGTTAACATGGCTGTAAACTCGCCATGTTAACTATTATTGATCGCCATTTTGTTTTATTTATTGAGGTTTAAACGTGTCTCTGTTTAATAAAGCCTATCGCCAATCGCTGCCAGGCAGCGATCTTGATTACTATGATGTACGCCGCGCTGTGAACGATATTCAGGCGGGCGCTTATGAAACCTTGCCCTACACTTCACGGGTATTGGCCGAACAACTGGTGCGCCGCTGTGCGCCCGATGCTTTAACCGATTCACTCAAACAGCTGATTGAACGCCGCCGCGACCTGGATTTTCCCTGGTACCCCGCGCGGGTGGTTTGCCATGATATTCTGGGGCAAACCGCACTGGTTGACCTGGCCGGTTTACGGGATGCAATCGCCGATCAGGGTGGCGACCCCACCAAAGTCAACCCGGTGGTGCCAACACAGCTGATAGTCGATCACTCTTTGGCGGTGGAAGCCCCGGGTTTCGACCCTGAAGCCTTTGAAAAAAACCGGGCTATTGAAGATCGCCGTAACGAAGATCGCTTTCACTTTATTGAGTGGACCAAAACCGCCTTCGAGAATGTCGATGTGATCCCCGCCGGTAACGGCATCATGCACCAGATCAACCTGGAAAAAATGTCGCCGGTGATTCAGACACGCGATGGTATTGCCTACCCCGACACCTGCGTTGGCACCGACAGCCACACTCCCCATGTAGATGCCCTGGGCGTGATTGCCATTGGCGTGGGTGGCCTGGAAGCAGAAACCGTTATGCTGGGGCGGCCTTCAATGATGCGCCTGCCTGATATTGTCGGCGTTAAGCTCACCGGCAGACGCCAGCCAGGCATTACCGCAACCGATATTGTATTGGCACTGACAGAATTTCTGCGCCAGGAAAAAGTGGTATCGGCCTATCTGGAATTTTTTGGTGACGGTGCCCGCGCACTTACCATTGGCGACCGCGCCACCATTTCCAACATGACCCCCGAATTCGGCGCATCTGCCGGTATGTTTTATATTGATGAACAAACCCTGGACTATCTTGCCCTGACCGGCCGCGATCCGGAGCATATCAAACGGGTTGAACAGTACGCCAAAACCGTGGGCCTGTGGGCTGATGATCTGGACACCGCCGAATACGAGCGGGTACTGGAATTTGATCTGTCTGGGGTGGAGCGCACCATGGCCGGGCCATCCAATCCGCATCGTCGCCTGGCCACCAGTGCGCTGCACGAACGCGGCATTGCTGTGAACCTGGATCAGGCGAAACAACAGGAATCAGAAGGCAAACTGCCCGATGGCGCAGTGATTATTGCCGCCATCACCTCGTGTACCAATACTTCTAACCCGCGCAATGTGGTTGCCGCTGGCCTGCTGGCAAAAAAAGCCAACGAATTGGGCTTAGTGCGCAAACCCTGGGTGAAATCCTCGTTCGCACCAGGTTCAAAAGTAGCTCGCCTGTATCTGGAAGAATCCGGCCTGCTACCGGAACTGGAAAAACTCGGCTTTGGTATTGTTGCCTATGCCTGCACCACCTGTAACGGCATGAGTGGCGCATTAGATCCGGTCATTCAGCAGGAAATTATCGACCGCGACCTTTACGCTACCGCTGTGTTATCGGGCAACCGAAATTTCGATGGCCGTATTCATCCTTACGCCAAACAGGCGTTTCTGGCCTCGCCGCCGCTGGTGGTTGCCTATGCTATTGCAGGCACCATACGTTTTGATATTGAGCAGGACGTACTGGGCACCGACAGCAACGGCAAGCCGATCACCCTGAAAGACCTGTGGCCATCGGATGAAGAAATTGATGCGATTGTCAGCAAACACGTTAAACCGGAACAGTTCAACCAGGTTTACATTCCGATGTTTGATCTTGATCGCGGTGAACGTGCGCCCAGCCCGTTATATGACTGGCGGCCACAAAGCACCTATATTCGTCGCCCACCGTACTGGGAAGGTGCCCTGGCTGGCGAGCGAACCCTTAAAGGAATGCGTCCGCTGGCAGTGCTGGGCGATAACATCACCACCGATCACCTATCGCCATCCAATGCGATTCTGGCCAGCAGTGCCGCTGGTGAATACCTGGCGAAAATGGGCCTGCCGGAGGAGGACTTCAACTCCTACGCCACCCACCGTGGTGATCACCTGACTGCACAGCGTGCCACCTTTGCTAACCCGAAACTGTTGAATGAAATGTGCCGTGATGAAAATGGCGACATCATTCAGGGATCTTTAGCACGGATCGAGCCGGAAGGTGAGCATGTTCGCATGTGGGAAGCCATTGAAACCTATATGAACCGTCAACAACCACTGATTATTGTTGCCGGTGCCGATTACGGCCAGGGTTCATCCCGCGACTGGGCTGCCAAAGGGGTACGTCTGGCTGGTGTGGAAACCATCGTTGCCGAAGGTTTTGAGCGGATTCACCGCACCAACCTGGTGGGCATGGGGGTACTGCCACTGGAATTCACTGCTGGTGAAAACCGCCAAACCTACGCCATTGATGGCACCGAAACCTTCGATGTGCGCGGTGATATTGCCCCACGGGCAACGCTGACACTGATCATTCACCGCAGCAATGGCGAAACCATTGAGGTGCCTGTTACCTGCCGCCTGGACACGGCTGAAGAAGTTTCGGTATACGCTGCGGGCGGCGTATTACAGCGTTTTGCCCAGGACTTTCTGGCCAGCAACGCAGGCTAAAGCAAACAACCGGCTAAAGAAAACAGCTTAACCATTAACAGGAAACAGCAACACTATGACAACAGCAGCACAACTTCGTGTACCCGCCACCTATATGCGCGGCGGCACTTCAAAAGGCGTATTTTTTCGCTTGCAGGATTTGCCGGAGCCATGCCAAAAGCCAGGCGCCGCACGCGATGCACTGTTTATGCGGGTGATTGGCAGCCCCGACCCCTATGCAGCACATATCGACGGCATGGGTGGAGCCACGTCCAGCACCAGTAAGTGTGTGATTCTGTCGAAAAGCGATAAGCCGGATCACGATGTTGATTACCTTTATGGTCAGGTCGCCATTGATAAGGCCTTTGTGGATTGGAGCGGCAACTGCGGCAACCTTTCAACCGCCGCCGGTGCCTTTGCTATCCATGCGGGCCTGATTGATGCCGAGCGCATCCCGGAAAACGGCACCTGCACGGTGCGGATCTGGCAGGCCAACATCAACAAAACCATTATTGCCCATGTACCCGTCACCAATGGCCAGGTACAGGAAAGCGGCGATTTTGAACTTGACGGTGTGACCTTTCCGGCAGCGGAAATCGTGCTTGAATTTGTTGATCCTGCCGACACCGGCGCGGATGGCAAAGCCGCAAGCGTATTTCCCACCGGCAACACGGTGGATGAACTACAGGTGCCAGGAATTGGCACACTGAAGGCCACCATGATCACCGCCGGTATCCCAACTGTGTTCGTTAACGCCGAAGACATAGGCTACACCGGCACCGAACTGCGCGAGGATATCAACAACGATCCAGATGCTCTGGCAAAACTGGAGCAGATTCGCATAACCGGGGCATTGCGAATGGGGCTGATCAGCAAGCCTGAAGAAGCACAGCAACGCCAGCATACGCCCAAGGTCGCCTTTGTTGCCAAACCGGCCAACTATATCGCCTCCAGCGGCAACATGATTTCCGCGCAGGATATTGATCTGCTGGTACGTGCCTTATCGATGGGTAAATTGCACCATGCCATGATGGGCACCGCCGCTGTTGCCATTGCCACCGCCGCCGCCATTCCCGGCACACTGGTAAACACCGCAGCTGGCGGTGGCTTACGCAACAGTGTTCGCTTTGGCCACCCCTCTGGCACCTTGCAAGTGGGCGCTGAAGCGGCGGAAGAAAACGGCCTGTGGCTGGCAAAACGCGCCATTATGAGCCGCAGTGCCCGCATCCTGATGGAAGGCTGGGTACGCATTCCTGCTGATACCTTCTGAACACTGTAGATATAAAAATTCACGATTTATTTAAGGAAATAAAGTGTCTGTAGAAACAACCGGAAAAATTTTAAAAGAGCTGGCCAATGCCCGCCGCGGTGTATTAGTACCCGGTGCCTTTAACGCCTTATCGGCAAAAGTAATTGCCGACCTTGGCTTTGAAGCCATTTATATCACCGGTGCTGGCGTTACCAATATGCACCTTGGCCTGCCCGACATGGGCTTTATGGGACTGGCGGAAATTGCCGAGCAAACCACCCGTATCCGCGATGCGGTGGAACTGCCACTACTGGTAGACGCCGACACCGGCTTTGGAAATGCCGTTAATGTTCGCCACACGGTAAGAACACTGGAACGCGCCGGAGCCGACTGCATTCAACTGGAAGACCAGGTGAGCCCGAAACGCTGCGGCCACTTTACCGGCAAAGCCGTTATTTCAGCCGATGAAATGACAGGCAAAATCAAAGCCGCCGTTGATGCCCGCCGCAGCGAAGATTTTCTGATTATGGCCCGCACCGATGCCCGCGCCATTGATGGTTTTGATGCCGCTGTGGAACGTGCTCAGCAATACGCCGAAGCAGGTGCCGATATTCTGTTTGTAGAAGCACTGGAAAACGCCGATGAAGTACGCCGCCTGCCCAGCCATTTGAGCGCCCCATTATTAATGAACATGGTTATTGGCGGAAAAACGCCCATTGCCACCAGCGATCAACTGACCGAATACGGTTACGGCCTGGTACTGTATGCCAACGCCGCGTTACAAAGTGCAGTTGCCGGTATGCAACGTGCTTTAACTGTATTACGCGATGAGCGCCACCTGAATGAAGACCCGGCGCTGGTTGCACCGTTTAAAGAACGCCAACGCCTGGTAGGCAAAGCACTGATCGACGAACTTGAGAAGCGCTATACCTAAACAGCGCAATACCTAAGCAGCGCAATACCTAAGCAGCGCAATAAAAAGTTGCACAAAACGGGCGCGTATAACAAATCGCGCCCGTCGCAAATATTCCCCTCATTAAAAGCAACCAAGGCAGACTTAAACCAACCTTAACACTGTATACTGGCACCCATAATCAACGGTCAAAAAGACTATATGGGTTACGATTTACATGAAAGAACTGCATATTGCGCTTTGGGGAAAAGACAACTTCAAAATCTACACACCGCTTATCGCCTTAAAAGACAAAGCCACATTATTAATTCTTGGCTCGCAAGAGCAGGAAAAAACCATCACCTCCAGCTTACAAAGCCAACATGGCACACCTTTATTTTTAGCCTGGAACAACGAGCCAAACGAAGAAGATTTTTACCGCCTGTATGAAACCATCACCGACCTGAACGCAGACCGTATCTGCCTGAATTTAAGCACCGGCGACAGGCTCAATGCCATGCGCCTGCTGCAATGGGCGCTTAAAGAAGATATTCACGCCTACCTGATCGATGACGAGGATCAACAACAATGGCTGAATCCAAGTAACCTCCCTGCCACCCAGATTCACGACCTTGCCAACTTAAAAGAATATTTTCGTGTACACCAGATTGAATTAGTTAAGCATGGCATGGGGATGCGTATCACGGATGAATTAAAACGCCTGGTTGAACAATGGATCATAGACTTCGACAATATCGGGCCATATCGCCACCTGAACCGGTTGGCATCATCAGCCAAACCCGATCACCCGGGATCAATATCCACCTCCTACACCAGCAAGATTGATCAACACTGGCAGCAAAGCCAATCCAGTATTCTTTTAACAGATCTTGCCGATCATCAGTTGCTCACCTGCCACAATGATTCCATCACATTTGCCAATGGCAATATCCGGTTTTTCTGCAATGGCGGCTGGCTCGAATTATTTGTGTATCACCAGCTTTGCAAACTGAAACGCAGCATTAACGAACTGCAAGATGTACGCCTGGGGCTTGAAGTGCTCTACCCGGCGCAAATTAAAAACGAGCTGGATGTGGTATTTCTGGCCAACAACCAGCTGTATATTATTGAAGTGAAAACCTCGTACCTGAGCCGCGACACCAATGCCGCCAATCAGCTGATCTACAAACTGGAAGCACTTTCTGAAGCACTGGGTAACGAAGTCAAAGGCATGCTGGTCAGCTTGTCTGAATTGCCGCATCACAGTATAAAAAGAGCCGGTTTGTACGACATCGAAGTTGTCGCCGGGCAAGAAATTAAAAATCTGCCAAGTCGTTTAATTCAATGGATGAAATGATATATCAAATTATCTGGTGGTAACCCACACCGAGTAAAACTGACAGCACAAAGCAGCAGGAAAGCCAAGCGGTGCTTGAATCTGAAAGGAAGTCGGGAAAAAATGGTGGGCCGTGCTGGACTCGAACCAGCGACCAATTGGTTAAAAGCCAACTGCTCTACCAACTGAGCTAACGGCCCCGACCGAGTGCGTATAATACTGATTTAAGTTTTTTGTACAAGCTTTTTTTAACTTTATTCTGTTGATTTAGCATCAATTTTAGCTGCACCCTGCTGTCGCTAAAAATATCGCGTGGGATCTGCTACGCCTGCGGCTTTGAAACCTTCTTTACGCAGGCGGCAGCTATCGCATTTTCCACAGGCATAGCCTTCGTTATCGGCCTGATAACAGGATACCGTGATGCCGTAGTCAACACCGTTACTGATACCGGCTTGAATAATTTGGCCTTTGGTTAAATCAATCAGCGGGGTTTCAATTTTCAGATTATGCTCCTGCACCCCTTTCTTGGTGGCAAGGTTGGCTACCTTTTCAAATGCCTTGATAAATTCCGGTCGGCAATCCGGGTAGCCAGAGTAATCCACCGCGTTCACACCAATAAAAATATGGTTCGCATCCAGCACTTCTGCCCATCCCAGGGCTAATGATAAAAACACGGTATTACGCGCCGGCACGTAGGTAACGGGTATACCCTCAGACGGGGCTTCCGGTACTTTTATGTCGCCATCGGTAAGCGCCGAGCCGCCAATGGTGCCCATATCCAGCTTAACGACTTTATGTTCTTTTACCTGAAAGGCTGTTGCTACCCGCTCGGCGGCCTTTAATTCCGCCAAGTGGCGCTGCCCGTAGTCAAAGCTCATGGCGTACAGTTCATAGCCCTGCGAATGGGCGATTGCCAGGCAGGTTGCAGAGTCGAGCCCTCCGGAAACCAGGACCACGGCTTTTTTCGTTTGATTCATAACAGGCTGCCCCTTCTAACCATTAACCATTCATGCTTACCGTTTACACTGATCATCTGAAACTAACGACCCGGCTCATCAGCCCACAGGATTTTATGAAGCTGCATCTGAAAGCGCACATCCAGCTGATCTTCAATAATCCAGTCTGCCAGCTCCACCGCCTGAATTTGCCCCTGGCTTGGGGAAAACAGCACATCGTCTACCTTTTCGGTAAGGCGATATTCATCTACCTTAAAACGCGCCCAGTCGTAATCGGCTCGGCTGCAAATCACGAATTTAACCTGATCAATGGGCTTTAGCAGCGGAATATTTGTATATAAATTGCGGTGGGATTCCCCGGAATCAGGGGTTTTCAGATCCAGCACAACACTAACCCGCTGATCAACCCGATCAATGGGCAACGCGCCACTGGTTTCCAGCGATACCTCGTAACCCAGGTCACACAGCTCAGTTAACAGCAGCAGGCAGTTGCGCTGGGCCAGGGGTTCCCCCCCGGTTACTGTTACCTGTTTTGTGTTCCATTGCCCTACCTGGGCCACGACCTGTTCCAGCGAATACACACTGCCGCCGGAAAACGAATAGGTGGTATCGCAATACTGACAGCGCAAGGGGCAGCCGGTCAGACGCACGAACACCGTGGGCCGCCCCACTGTTCTGGCTTCTCCCTGAAGGGAATAGAAAATTTCGGTAATTCTTAAACTGGCCAAAAGTAGCGGCTCCAACAATGGTAACGGCACAATTTGAAGGGGCGCAATACTACTAGATTCAGAAAAACTTGGCCAACATCTGAACGTTATCTACAGCTTTGCCAGCAACTTTTTGGCGTGACTTGCTGCCTGTCGGGTGGGATAGTCTGAAATGACTTTTTCCAAAGTAACCCGGGCTTTGGCTTTCTCGCCCTGGGAATAATAAAGTTTGCCCAATTTATACAAGGCATCAGGGATTTTCTGGTGATTTTTATGATCACGAAGCAGTGTAACAAAGTGCTTTTTGGCAACGTCATAATTTGGTGGCGTTAATACCATGTAGAGCTCACCCAGCCAGTATTCACTGTTGGGTACCAGGCTGCTGTTTGGCGAAGCTGCCAGCAGTTTTTCCAGCAAAGCGATAGCGCTTTCAAACTTGCGCTCGCGCATTAACACAATCGCCTGATCGTAGGTTTTTCGATCACTGAAGTCGTTATGTGTGTCTGCTGTATCTGGTGAAGGTTTTTGTGAAGGGTTTTGTATGTCCGCCTCGGGAACAACACTAGGGACAGCAATAGCAGCAGGATTTGCTTTTTTTAACTGATTGATACGGTGATCAAGATCCAGATAGCGCTGACGTTGTTGCTGTTTAAGCTGGCTGATCTGATGGGTCTGCTGTTCCAGCATGCCCCTTAATTCTGATAATTCCTGTTGTACTTGCTGCAACTGGTTATACAGTTGCCACTGAACATTGGCGGGTACAGCAGGCTGATCTGGCTGGATAGAAGCACCAGCCGGAGCCTGATGAGCAGCACCGGGTAAATCCAGCGCCGCAGGAGCGGCTTCACGCTGCTCAACAGGAAGCGTTCTGTATTCAGGTGCAGCAACCACCGGGGTTGCCGCAGCCATTAAAACAGATACCAGAAACCGCTTCATTAATAGTATTTAATTTCTACACGGCGGTTTTGTGACCATGCCGCTTCGTTGTGGCCTTCGGCTACCGGACGCTCTTCACCGTAGGTAATCACAGTAATTTGCGAGCTGGATGCGCCATTGGCTGTCAGGTAGTTGGAGGCGGCAATACCACGTCGCTCACCTAGCGCCAGGTTATATTCACGTGTACCACGCTCGTCTGTGTGGCCTTCCAAACGTACAGCTGCACTGGGGTTAGCTGACAGGTATGCTGCGTGCGCTTTCAGCGTGTTATAAGCATCGGGGCGGATATTTGATTTGTCGAAGTCAAAGAAAACAACGGTGGATTGCATCGCCAGATCTTTAAGCGAAGGCTCTACAGGTGTATCCATCATTGCAGAAGAGCCATCAACAGAGTCATCGCCAGCACCATAGGTGGCCTCAGTTGAACTGGAAGCATCCTGGTTGTCATATGAGTCAGTGGCAGTGCTGTCGTCTGGTGTGGTAGAACAGCCGGCAATGCTTGCTGCTGCCATGAGTGCGATAAGGTGTTTACGGGTAAAGATTGACATTGATTAACTCCTAACGTTTGAAGGCTTGCGCATTTATAGTCGTTTATGCGTTTTTTTTCAATTATTACGTGATCTAAATTAAAGAAATGGGGACCAGGCCGGTTCTCGAACATCGCCACGGCTGGATGGGAACTGCACTTTTACTCTGCCATCAACCGAAACACCCGCCAATACCCCTCGCTTTCCCTGCCCGGTTGCATAAATAACCATCACACCATTGGGCGAAATAGTGGGCGATTCATCCAGATCTGTGTCAGTAATAATGTTAAGTGTGTCTCTCACCAGATCCTGAACGGCAATATGATAGCGGCCTTCACGCAAATGAACCATAACTAAATAGCGGCCATCCGACGTTAATGAGCCCCGCGCATTTTCCTGGCCTTCAAAAGTAACCCGTTTCACGACTTTGGATGCCAGATCTACCCGATATATCTGGGGTCGGCCACCTCGGTCAGAGGTAAAGTAAAGACTGCTGCCATCGGGTGCCCAGGTTGGCTCGGTATCAATGGAAAAGTGCCGGGTAACACGTTCCATTTTATGGGTTTTAAAATCTTTGATATAAATTTCAGGGTTGCCGTCTTTGGAAAGAACAAACGCCAGCCGGTTGCCATCGGGGGAAAAAGCCGGGGCACTGCTCAGCCCGGGGTAGTCCACTACTTTTTTATCTTCACCGGTAAAGCTGTCAACCACATAAATGGCAGGCTTGCCTGATTTATAGGCCACATAAGCCAGGTGGCGGCCATTCGGTGCCCATGCAGGCGAAAGAATGGGTTCGGAGCTCTGTACAATGATGTGATCTCCATAGCCATCGGCATCCGCCCGGTGTAACTGGTAGCGTTCCTTGCCTTTCGCCAGTTTTTCTTTAGTAACATAAGCAAGCCGGGTTGAAAAAGCGCCCCGCAGCCCGGTTACCTGCTTGTACACTTCATCGCTGATAAAGTGTGCCAGGCGACGTGGTTTGCGACTGGAGGCATTGCCTTTACGTATTAATTTTTGCTGGTAAACATCGAACAATTCAAAGTCCACCAGATAAGAGCCATTTTTTCCCTGTTTTAAACGGCCAATCAGCAGGTATTCAACGCCAAGCACTTTCCAGTCGCGGAAAAAAACCTGGGTTTCGCTGGTGGGCGTGCTTAACATATCAGCGGGGGCCAGCGTTTTAAACTGCCCGCTGCGATGCAGATCTGCCGACACAATGGCTGATATATCTTCGGGCATTCGCCCTGATCCGTTCCAGGCAAAAGGAACAACGGCAATGGAAACGGCATCATCACGCCCCTGGGTAATTTCTATCACCAGTTCGGCATTGGCTGCCAGTGTTATCAGGCAAAGCCCGATACAGGCGACTGATTTGGTTAGGATGGCTAGTAATTTCATTATCTTTTCTGGTTACATTAATCGTTTGAACTGAACCGCATCTTAAAAGATCTAAAATGGCGATCAAATACGCTCGGATCACTGGGCACACTAAAGTACCCCGCTTTGGTCACGGCATTCAGCGCAGAGCGATCAAACGCTGCATTGCCGCTGGATTCACTGACACTCACGCCTTTCACTTCACCACCGGGCAATAATTTAATATTTAAAGTAACCGCCAGATGATCCCTGGCAACCGGTGGCTTGTTCCAATAACGGCGCATTGTTTGCTGAATCAGACTTTTATAGGTATCCAATTCTGAAGCTATGCGCTGCGCCTCTTCCTGTTGCTGACGCTCCATTGCAAGCTGCCGTTGTTGCTCGGCAATGCGTTGTTTTTCTTTTTGTATTTGTGCCTGCTTGCGCTGTTGCTGCTGTTTTTCTTCAGCTTTTAGTTCTTTGGTTTCTTCTGAAAACAACTCTTCAAAGCTGGGGCCTTTGGGCTTTTTCACTTCAGGCCTGGGCTGCTGCTTTTTCTTCGGTTTTGGTTTTGGTTTTGATTTTGGCTTGGGCTTTTTCTTTGCTGTTTGTTTGGGTTTGGGTTTTGGTTTTGGTTTCGGCTTGGCTTTTTTCTTCACCGGTTGCTTTTTTTCGATTCTTTTCGGTGGCGTTTTTTTTACCGGTTTGGGTCGCTCAACAATCACCGCCTTAACATGAGAAGGAAGCACTAAAGCCTTTTCCGGTTCAGGCGAAATATCCCACCCCACCAAAAAAAGCGCAGCAATGATCACATGAACCGCAACTGATTTAGCTAATGAAGGCCAGTCAATGAGCGATGAACTCATTTATTGCCCCTGCTCGAATGCATCTGTCACCAGGCCCACATCGTTAACACCCGCCTGTTGCAGTGCAGCCATCAGCTTTACCACAACACCGTATGCAACCCGTTCATCGCCTTCTACCAGCACCGGCGAGCTGGGTTTGTTCTTTTTAATTTTACTCACGTCGGCAGTGATTTGTTCCAGCGGCTTGGCTTTTTTAATATCTTTTCCCACATTCAAATAATAACGGCCATCATGCTTTACAGAAATAATCACCATTTCCTGATTTTTATCCAGCTTCAGCTGGGGGGCTTCAGCATCAGGAAGATCGACTTTAACGGCCTTGGTAATCATAGGGGCAGTTACCATAAAAATGACCAGTAATACCAACATCACATCAATATAGGGCACCACATTGATTTCTGACATGGGTTTGCGTCGCGGACTGGTTTTTTGCTTTTGCATGCGGATCCCTGTTTTCTATAGCTGTTTACGTTTAACCCGCAACTTTATGTTCTCTCGTTATTGTTTTGCGCTGGCTCTGAAGAGGCATGGGCTTTACGATGCAAAATACCGGAAAACTCATCGGAAAATGCATCATAACTATGCAATAAGCGATCAACCTGTGAGGTAAAATGATTGTAGGCAATCACCGCAGGAACTGCGGCAACCAGGCCCATAGCTGTTGCAATCAATGCTTCTGCAATACCCGGTGCCACGGCTGATAAGGTCGCCTGTTGCTGACTGGCTAACGCAAGAAAAGAATTCATAATGCCCCACACTGTGCCAAACAATCCTATGTAAGGGCTAACTGAACCAATGGTAGCCAGAATAGGCAAACCGGCTTCCAGCTTTTCCTGTTCTCGCAACAGGGCAACGCGCATCGCACGTTCAGAACCCTGCATGACAGAATCGGGATCTGCTGCATCGTTTTTTCTCAGCCGCGCGAATTCTTTAAACCCTGCGCGAAAAACATTTTCCTGGCCGCAGGTTATATTGGGTTCATTGTTTACCTGTATAAATAAACGGCTTAAATCGACACCCGACCAAAAACGGTCTTCGAAAGCAACGGAGCTTTTTTTCGCACGTTTGATCAGGGAGTGGCGGTTGTACGCCAGATACAACGATACAACCGACAACAAACAGAGAACGAGCATAACCAACTGAACAACAAAGGTCGCATGCTGTATCAGCCCGGGAATAGAGATTTCACCAGACACCTTGTGAACACTCCTATAATTTTATTGGTCTATGTTAAGTGTTATTTTTATTTAACTGTTTACTACGTTTTTTCTTTAATTTGAACTTGTTGCTGCAATGCTGATTGCAGTTCAACAGCTATTCTTTTTGGCTTCATTGATTGCGAATCAATACAGGCCACTTTTATGGTGGCTTCGCAAAGGGGCATGCCTTCGCGCTTCACCATTTGCTTAAACATAATATAGGTGCGTGCTATTTTAGCAACGCTTGCGGTGACTTCCAGCAAATCATCCATTTTTGCCGGTGCCAGATAATCCACATGGGCATTTTTTACCACAAAAAGGCTGTTCAACTGTTGCAGGCTGGCAAAATCAAACCCAAGATCTCGCAACCATTCTGTGCGGGCTCGCTCCATGTACTTCAGGTAGTTCACATAATAAACGATACCACCGGCATCGGTATCTTCGATAAACACTCTGGTAGAAAGTTCAAATTCTGGCATGAATTAACCGGCTTGTGGTGCCGCTCCTTCCGCTGGTGTTAATCCGAAATGTAAATAAGCCAGGCGGGTTGCCACCCTGCCCCTGGGAGTTCGCATAATAAATCCCTGCTGAATTAAATAAGGCTCAACCACATCTTCCAGGGTGCCAGATTCTTCGCTGATTGCCGCTGCCAGGCTATCCAGGCCCACCGGGCCGCCATCGAATTTTTCAATAATGGTGAGCAGCATCCGGCGATCCATGGAGTAGAATCCTTGCACATCCACCTTGAGCATATCAAGTGCCTGCGTCGCAATCTGCTGTTCAATAGTGCCATCGCCCTTAACGTCGGCGTAATCGCGCACTCGCCGGAGTAACCGGTTGGCAATTCTTGGTGTGCCCCGGGACCTTCTGGCTATTTCCTGGGCACCTTCGGCGGCAATCTCAACATTAAGAATGCCCGATGCTCTGGATACTATCCGGCTTAATTCGGCAACAGAATAAAATTCCAAACGCTGCACAATGCCAAAACGATCACGCAACGGAGAGGTTAACAACCCGGCTCTGGTGGTGGCTCCCACCAAGGTAAAAGGCGGCAAATCAATTTTTATGGAACGCGCTGCCGGGCCTTCACCAATAATAATATCCAGCTGATAATCTTCCATGGCAGGGTAAAGCACTTCTTCTACCATCGGGCTCAGGCGGTGAATTTCATCGATAAAAAGCACATCACCTTCTTCCAGATTGGTCAGCAATGCCGCCAGATCACCGGCTTTTTCCAATACGGGGCCCGAGGTGGTTTTAATATCCACTCCCATTTCGTTAGCAATAATATTGGCAAGGGTGGTTTTACCCAAACCCGGGGGGCCAAAAATCAACGTGTGATCCAGGGCTTCGTTGCGTTTCCGGGCGGCATTGATAAAAATTTCCATTTGCTCACGAACGGCGTCCTGGCCGTGATAATTCGCCAGCATTTTGGGGCGAATCGCCCGATCATGCTGATCTTCACCGGATTCGGTGGCTGAAATAATGCGGTCGGATTCTATCACGGATTAATTCACCATATTTTTTAGTGCAAGCCTGATCACTTCTTCGCTGGAAAGCGCCGCCACATCAATTTTAGCAATCGCTTTGCTGGCTTCCTGCGGCCTGTAGCCAAGGGCAATCAGCGCACTTTCGGCATCCATTATCACCTGGTTACTGTCGGCTTCACTGGCAGCAGCATCGGGTAATTCATTCAGGCTGCCGGGTGCGGCCTGAAAATCTTTCAGCTTATCGCGCATTTCGATAATCAGACGCTCAGCGGTTTTTTTACCAACACCGGGTAATCTCACTAATCCTTTGGTGTCGTTGTTTTGCACACAGCGGACAAACTCGGATATTTCCATGCCCGACAATATGGCCAGCGCCATTTTGGGGCCAACACCGTTCACTTTAATGAGTGTTTTGAACAGGGATCGTTCCGGCTTATCATAAAAACCGAACAGCTGCTGAGCATCTTCACGCACCACCAGGTGCGTAAATAACACCACTTCTTTGTTCAATTCAGGCAGTTTATAGAAAGTATTCATGGAAGCATCCACTTCATACCCCACCCCGTTAACGTCCACCAGCACCTGCGGCGGCTGCTTTTCAATCAGGATGCCTTTCAATCGTCCAATCATAATGAAATGAGCCTTTTATTATTTATGCGCGTATTCTACCGCGTCTTACTTTTTTCGCACCGGCCATTTTTATCAGGCTGGTTTCCATATGAGCATGGCAAACGGCCACCCCCAGCGCATCTGCGGCATCCTGCTGGGGTGCTTTATCAAGCTTTAAAATGTGGCAGATCATAGCCTGTATTTGCGATTTTTGCGCTGCACCAGTGCCAACAACGGCCTGCTTTACCTGCCGGGCTGAATATTCGTGAACAGGTAGTTGCTGATTGGTACAGGCAACCATAGCGGCCCCTCTTGCCTGACCGAGTTTCAGCGCCGAATCCGCGTTGCGGGCCATAAAAACCTGTTCAATACCGGCAACCACCGGGCAATGCAATCGTATGATTTCATCAATACCCTGGTAAATGATTTGCAAACGCTCGGGAAGGTTCTCGGCATTCTGAGTACGAATACAGCCACTATCGACATATTCCAGGCGGCTGCCATGTTGGTAAATCACACCATAACCGGTAACTCTGGAACCAGGATCAATCCCCAAAATGACAGACATGCACACATCCCAACGGCAAACATATAGATATATATACAGTAGTTTAGCAGTTTGAGAAGGGAAGAAAACCCAAAAGGTGGTTTATCGGTAACAGGCTAACTATGGGTAAGTTCAAGTGATTGATTGCTCTAACGCTGCTGATACCCGCAACAACAAGGATTAATATGGCAATCAGCACAGCCATCAGCTATGCAACGAACGCACCGCATATTCAGGATCGGCATCAACGATTCTTAATAACGCACGTGCGGGACCAGTTGGGTGACGCCTGCCCTGCTCCCAGTTTTCCAGCGTGCGTTTACTTACACCAATTAAACGAGCAAAACGGCTTTGGGATAAACCTGTTTTCTCGCGAATACATTTTACTTCCGGCTCTGGGTACTCAAAGCTGCGTGAAGGTTCTGCATTCCCTTTTACGATCTCATCCATTTCTTGAACACTGGCCAACAACTCGTCGAACATATCTTTATTCATTTGACCAACCCTCTAGGATTTTCTTTAACGTATGTAACTGATCAATGGTTAGATCTTCTTGCTTACCCTTCGGATACACATACAGCATTCGAATATGATCATCATCAACAACCCAGTAATAAATCACTCTAACGCCGCCACTTTTACCTTTTCCTTCAAGCTTCCATCTAACCTTGCGGAGACCGCCAGACTTCTTGATGATGGCACCCATATCGGGAGCGTTGACCAGCGCTTTCTGCAAGTCTTTATATTCATCATCACTCATCAATTCTTTAATAAGGCGGGTAAAAATACCGGTTTCTACAATAACCATAATCTAAATATACGCCAACGGCGTACTTTTGCCAATTAATAAATACGCATTACATGGTGACACATAGAATTATCTAACAGGCATATATGGGCCAGGTGGAATCGTATCAATCACAATATTATTGGCCTGCTCTGTTAATGGCATGAAGTTCGGCACTGCCTTGGTAATGGCAGCCTGTACCGCCGCAGTAAGTAGATCAGCAAGTGGATTTCCGGAGTTGTTGTTGTTTTGCGGGGTATAAACCATTTGCCTGTTTGCGCTCCAGATTTCAACACCCTGCCTGGATACCATACGGTAAGAAAAATCCACCGTTACCGTTGTCGAAAAAACAGCATACTGAGCATCCCACCTATTTATCACCACATACATCACGGCATCGGCATCGAACAGTTCTGCCAATGCCACTGAGTTTTGTGCATGAACAATGTCTGCCTCGTAAAAGCCTTCCTGCTCAAGCACAACTTTCACCGTGTTAACCGGAAAGACATAGTACCCCCTTTCCGCCAACGGGATGGTAAGAGTGGATAACATGTAATTGGGTGCATCGACATCCAGAGAATGGTTCACAATAGGCACCACCAGAATAGAAGCCGGTTTTGCCGCATAAAAAGCATTATACTCTGGCCCCGGAGTGCTTGGCGTCGTAGCGCAACCGCTCAACATACCAATAAACAACAACACTGATATCAGTTTCTGGTACATTTGGTTATTCCTTGGGAGCACTTTTATCAGGATTTACGTGATTAAGATTGGCGATCAGCGCGTTCATCATGTGCACACTTTCCGGCCATGCGTCTCTTTCTTTAGAATAAAACTCAAGTGCACGCATTTGATCACCTGCCTGTAGATATAACGTACCCAGTTCTGCATATAAACCCGGGGCCGGTTTTATACCCGATGACTCAAGCTTATTGATATGGGCCTGTAACGACTGGGTAAAATATGTAGCCGAAGAGGGGTCACTGTAATACTCGTATAGATCCTGGTTATATCCCCCCCAATCGTACAAGCCGCTGGCGCATCCAGAGGTGAACAACACTAAGCAGACCACTGATAATAAACGCATAGAGCTACCTGACCACCAATACCTTGTTCGCACCAGCTGCCACATAAAGCTTTTCTTCCAGCACAATTTGCCCTGCCCTGGTAACTCTTACAATATGAGACCCCGGCAGGATTTTTAAAATGGCTTCGCCCGCAAGAAAATCGGCAACATTTCCCATGAGCAGGCCATCAATATACACCTGATATTCCTGCTGCTGTGCAGTTGCCACCAGCTTAAATGACAACCCGGCGTTGTTTTCACCACTTACCACCTGTTCGGTTGGCAGTTCAGCACAAGCGGCTAACCACAATGCAACAAACGCTATCAATATCTGCTTCATTATTTAGACTCCACGATCATTAGGTTTTTTAGCTGATGGCCACCAAGAGAGCCTGATACCACACTGGCAACAGAGCCTTCATTTGCTTCGGTATCGCCGAAGGTGCTGATTATTTTAATAGTGGCGATCTTTTGGCCTGGCAGTTTAATTTTAAAGCCGGTCTGCGGGGATGTAACTGTTTTACCCTGGGTTTCAACATCAAATGTCATACCAGGCTTAATGCCCTGCATGGCACCACCAGCGACAAAATAACTACCCGATTGTTTTGATAGAAAATAGGTATGCCATTTGCGGTTTAACAGTGTTTGCGAGAACGCATTGACTGAATCGGAGATGGCCTGCTTGATGGCTTTATCATTAAGCGTGGCATCGTAAGAGGCAGTCGAACCAAAACCGGCAACACTGCCTTTTTCGATAGAAGCTTCCCCTGCACCTGAAGCGGTATGAAACACCTGCCCGGTACTGGCATCTACCAGGCGAAACTCGACCTTGGCATAGGCAACCTGACGCTTGGTGGCCGACAGGAAGCCACGCTCCCCTACAGTTTTGCGACCAAATTCAGTCAATGAACCAATAATTAAGGCATCGACACCCACCAGATCAAGCTTGGTACCCACTAATTCGGCTTCTTTTTCCAGCCGGCCTAAATCCGGCCGTTCCAACACTATGAAATTGCCGGATTCGGCAAGCGCATTACTTAGCATATCTGTCAGCTGTTTGCCAACCACGTCTGTAGAGCTGGTTCGCAACAAAGACCGACCATAGCTGGTTTCATTACTCATACGGGCAATGGCCACTTTGCGCTTAAGCGCCAAGCTTTGTTGCGAAGACTCGGCCAGCGCCTGTTGCTGTGCCTGACGCATTTGCTGATCTGAATACTGGGCATCAATCGATTTGGGCGCAGGTGTTTGGGTCGCACAGGCACCCAATACTAATGTTGCTGCCACCACCGCTAATTTACGCATATATATCCTCATTTTTTGTGAACGGGTCATTAGCTGCCTATTGCTATACAGCCTGAATAAAAACCTGAACTCAATATAACACCTTGGCAAGCTGCCTCGCCAGCTGTAAGCCTGAACAAAAGCGGCGAGCGCACACCCTGACTATTTATTATCCACCGAATGAGAATGATTTGCATTAATCTTGTAACTTGCTAATATCACACACCATTATTGCAGTTCAATTAAGTTGCAGTTCATTTAAGCCAACCCAGGAGCTTTACCATGAAAAAGAAAATCTTGTTCGGTGCTATTTCAGCGATTGTTGCCGCCGGCTCAACATCTGCATTCGCTATGCCTTCCGGGGAGCAAATGTGGGAAACCATTCAAAAGCAACAGGCTGAAATTGAACAGCTAAAAAAACAGGCTGCAAATGCTGATCGTAAAATATCTGCCACAGCCGATGCCGTTGAGCAAACTACCATGGGCAGCGTAGCCTCGAAAACCAAAATCGGTGGTTATGGCGAGCACCACTTCAATCATTTTTCCCATAAAGATGATCAAATTGATGCACACCGTTTTGTGGTTTATATCAGCCATGATTATTCCGACAAGATCAAATTTTTCTCGGAAGTTGAATTGGAACACAGCCTTTCTGGTGAAGGCAAACCCGGCGAAGTAGAGCTGGAACAGGCTTATATCCAGTACGATTACACGGCCAACCACAGCATTATCGCTGGTCAGTTTTTGATTCCTGTGGGTTTCCTGAATGAAAGTCACGAACCGGAAACCTTTTACGGCACTGAACGTAACCCGGTTGAAAAAAATATTATCCCAACAACCTGGTGGGAAACCGGTGCCATGTTCAGCGGTATCATGGCTCCAGGCTTGAGTTACGATGTTGCTCTACACAGCGGATTGGAAGTGGAAGACGGCGGTAAAGTTCGCGGCGGTCGTCAAAAATCTGCGAAAGCCGTTGCTGAAGATCTGGCTTTTACCACACGTATAAAATATACCGGCGTTAAAGGCCTGACGGTAGCTGCTTCTTTACAGTATCAGCAGGATATTACCCAGGGCAACGGTACCGACGACAATGGCGAAGCCACATTACTGGTATTAAATGCGGCTTACCAGGTCGATAATTACAGCCTGCGAGCGCTTTGGTCAACCTGGGATATCGACGGTTCAACCTTTAAGGCCAACGGACGCGACGAGCAAACCGGCTGGATGATTGAAGCCGGCTACAAATTTAATGAGCGGGTGGGTGTGTTTGCACGTCATAACACCTGGGATAACAATGCAGGCAGCAGCACTGACACTGAATACACACAAGCTGATATTGGCGTAAATTATTGGCTGCATGAAAACGTTGCAGTAAAAGTGGATTACAGTGATGTTGATGCGCCAACCGGTAGTGAAGACTACGATATTATCAATCTTGGTTTAGGTTGGTCGTTCTAATTTCCAACCGCCACTTAAAAAAAATCCCGCCTTGTGCGGGATTTTTTTTAACAAACAATATCAGCCCAGCTGCGACATGATTTCTTCGGTAAAATCTGCATTGGTATAAACATTTTGAATATCATCCAGATCTTCCAACCTGTCGATTAAACGCAACACTTTTTCCGCCAGTTCTACATCCATTTCAACCTTGGTTGACGGCGACATGGTAATTTCTGCGTTATCGGATTGAATACCGGCATCATCCAAAGCCGCTTTCACCTGGGAAAAGTCTTCAGCAGTGGTAATCACTTCGATGGAACCATCATCATTTATCAATACATCTTCAGCGCCGGCCTCTAATGCCGCTTCCATGATTTGATCTTCATCTGCACCCGGCGCTATGTGAATTTCACCCTGCTTGGCAAACAAATAGGCCACTGAACCATCGGTACCCAGATTACCCCCGGCTTTACTAAACGCATGGCGCACTTCGGCAACCGTGCGATTTTTGTTATCGGTCATGGCTTCCATTAACACCGCCACACCACCCGGACCATAACCTTCATAGGTAAGCTCTTCCAGGTTGGCACCATCATCACCACCGGCACCACGCTTAATAGCACGTTCGATGGTGTCTTTGGTCATGTTTGCGCCCAGTGCTTTATCAACAGCAATACGCAGCCGGGGGTTGTCGTCTACCACACCCCCGCCCATCTTGGCAGCTACGGTAATTTCGCGGATCAATTTGGTAAAAATCTTACCGCGCTTGGCATCCTGCGCTGCTTTTCGGTGTTTAATGTT
>PDWJ01002342.1_pt2 | contig 30084 bp, 22 predicted proteins | sample 1430881 | NCBI WGS metagenome assembly PDWJ01 (sample SAMN01162460, study PRJNA174530) | Oral metagenome, whole genome shotgun sequencing project. | biome: Marine environment; feature: Marine mammal; material: Swab sample of the gingival sulcus; isolation source: swab sample of gingival sulcus...
GTGTCCAGCGGCCCAACTCGGCACATTCGTGTCTCGCCCGGTCTTGGTCGCGAAGTAGGCCGCGAAGAGATCCGCGTAGGTCTCGTAAGGCGCCGCCAGGGTGTAGTCCGAGCGACCGTGGACCGCGTTTCGGGCCTCGTCGGCGGCCTTGTGCCAGCTGAAGAACTCGCCGTAGTGAGCGCCGAAGTAGCGGTCACCGACGAAGGCGGGCGTGCCCGTGGGGTAGTCTTCAATGCGCGCCAGCTTCAGCATCGCGTCCACGGCGCTCCCGTTGGCGTTGTGAACGCCCGCGGCCTTGAGGAGGTCCAGGGCGGTCTTGATGTCGCTGGTGCTGAAGGCGTTCGACACGCTCTGCCACAGGGTCTTCTGGGTGTGGTCGGTGGACGTGGCGTGGGGGTTGGCGAAGGTCGCGTTTTGGTCCATGAAGGTGCTCAAGAGCGACTTGAGCTCGGCGTTGCCGCCAGCCCCCATCATCTTGGTGAGCTCGTCGAGCCAGGCGTCCTTGGCCATATATTTCCGCATATAGGTGGGACCCACGCTCAACAGGTTCGTGAAGCCGCCGTACTTTGTGTCCGTCTGGTGTCTCATCTCGTGGCGCACGGTGTGGCCCAAGTCCGCCAGGCTGTGGTGCGCGTGGGTGTCGTAGGCCAAGGTGCCGAAGTCGGCGCTTTGGGGCAGGTCCGTGTAGCTGCCTAGGGCGTGGGAGTCCTGGTAGATGGCGATCTTGCGGATGGTGTCGCTGTGGACCGTCCCCGGCGGCAAGAGCACGAGGTTGTTGTAGAGCGTCTCGAACTTGGCGGGGGTGAGATCGCTCAGGAGCGTGATGTCGACGCTCAGGTTGAGGCGCACCTCTAGAACCTTGAGCTTGTCCGCTAGCGGCAGCGCGGCGTCGAGGGCCGTGGTGTCGACGTGAGCGCTCTGTGCGTCGGTGAGCGCCGCGCCCCGAGGCCCCCAATGGAGCAACGAGGTCCATTGGTTTCGGCCGCCGGCTGCGGGCTTGCCCTTGAGCTCGCCGATGCGCGTCGAGGGGCTGCCGGCGATGTAGGACCAGCGTGCCGTGGCGTCGAGCTTGCCGCCGCGGTCGGCCCACTCGCCGTACCAGGGGTAGGCCCCCCAGAAGGCGCCTCGCTGTGTCGGCGTGGGATAGTACGAGGCGGCCAAGTCGTCGCCGAAGAGGTTCTCTGGGTGATCCTGAGCGAAGTGCGCCTGAAGCATGTCGCAGTGCATCTCGCTGGTGGCCACCTCGTGACGCTGGGACAGGGGGGCGTTTTGAATGACGCGGATCATCAGCTCACGCGTGATCCCCGACTGATCGGCGTCCTTGTAGCTGTGCTTTATTTTCCATTTCAGTGGAAAATCACACATGTTCATCACCTGTAGGCTCTGTGGGCCCGACAGGGTGCGGAGCATCTTGTAGAGGATGCCGCCCTTGTTCAGGTAGACCGCGTTACGCTGCTTGGGGGGCAGCTCGTAAAACACGGAGAGCACTGTATCGTTTGAATAGTTGACAGTCCCCTTGGCCCACCTCTTGAGCTTGCCGATCGCGCTGTCTTCGTCCTCGAATTGGTTGCCGTGAGTCTCCACGCGGTCTTTGGGCTCACGGAGCGTGTGCGCCTGCGCCGGGCTCGCCTGGGTGGGCTGCAGGCCGATCCGCGTGGCGCCGGCCGTGTTGGGCGGTCTGTGTTTGGCGCCGTCCTGACGGGGCGGAGTGAGGGCCGCCACCTGCTCGTCGTAGCTCATCTCCCGAAGCCGAGGCCGGCGGCGCGTTGCGGCTACCACGTCGCCTCCGGCTGTACCCGCGGGGCCTGAAGCCTCCCGGCGTCGTGTGCTCTCGATGCGCATTACTTCACCTCCCCGGTAGCCTGCTTGGGCGTCCACTTGCCTCGTTTTTGCTGCGTCTCTTTGACGGCCGCGGGCTGCGCTCGGCCTTCACGGATCGCCCGATGCCGCACGCTCCACGCCTGTAGATCGTAGCTCGTGGTCGTGCGGCCACGGCCCGCCTTGGAGCGCTGCTCGACGGCGCCGTAGACCACCTCCGTGTCGCCACGCCGCCAGCTGGCGGTCTCTCCCTTCCGATGCGGCGCCACGCTGTCGGCCGCGCCGAGGCCCTCGACCAGGGCCGCGAAGAGCGCCGTCTGTGACAGCGGGCGCGCGGCCGCCTCCTCGGTCGTCTTGGCCGAGAGCGCCACGAGCTTGCCCGCCTCATCGAAGGTCCAGGTCATCTGAAGGGTCGTCGCCCCGAGCGGCTGGCTCCCCGTCGCCCAGCGCGCGTCGGTCTCTGGATCTAGGGTGAAGCGGGCGCGCGCCGCCTTCAGGCAGTCGCTCCGGGGGGTCCCGAGCTCAAAGCCCAGCACCGCGGCCGCCCCGTCCGCGTGGCCCTCGTCCTCTCTCCTCTCGGTCGGCGCGGGTATCGGGGTGGGCGCCGCCGCGGCTTGTGACAGGTGCGCTGTCAGGTCGATCTGGTATCGCCGGTTCCAGAAGCGCAGCGTGTATTGCGGGGTCGCGGGCGCGCCGCGCCTCTTGGACAGGTGCCGCCACTGACGCTCTAGGGTGATATGGCCCCAGGCGGACTCCCATCTCGCCGCGTCTTTGCGCAGCTCATCCGGGGCGCCATAACGCGCTGTGCCGTATTGGCCGATCGGCGTCATCATCAGGGCCTCGTCTCCCTGGTAGTCGAAGCGGGCCGTGAGACCGGCGACCTTGTCCTCCCAGCCAGGAGCCACCCCCAGCGTCACCTCCACGGTCGCGTCGAGCCCTGCCACCGTCCCGCTGAGCCAGGCGGAGCCGGCCCGCTCCCGAGTCAGGGTGAAGCCGGTCGCCGCGGCCAGCGCCACCTTGTCCATGCCGAAGTCGAGGCCCTCGAACATCGTCGTCTCCTCTCGCGTCGTCCTGCTCGCGTGCTCGGGTACGCCCGCGGGCCCGCCGGGGGCGCCGTGGGAATCATGGCAGGCGCCGAGCACCATATTCTGTGCGATGAGCGAGGCGCTCAGCAGTCGCCAAATCCGCATGCGAAACACACTATCCAATGCGAGTTAATCCATGTTTGGGACACATCCATACCCGCATCGCACGGTCCAGGTAAATGCCCGTCACGCTCCCGACCTCAATCTCCTCGAAGCGGCCGCAGGACTCGGCCTGGTCTCAGCACGCGCCACCCGCTGCGTCGTGAGCGGAGCGCGTCGAGCCCGGGTCAAGTGACCGCGTTGGGGTCCAATGACGCCGGTTGGGTTCAGCGCAGAGAGGTCGTCGTTGTGGGGGCGAGGCTTGTCGGCATAGATTGCGGCCGCATGCAGGGGAGGAGCAGGTGAAGCAGCGCGTCGCGGTCGTGGGACACGTCGAGTGGGTCCGGTTCGCCACGGTCGATCGACCGCCGGAGCCCGGCGCGGTCCTCCGCGCACCCGGCAGTCGCCTCGAGCCCGCGGGCGGCGGGGCGGCGGCGGCGGCCGAGCTCGCCCGCCTCGCCGGTCACTGTCTGCTCGTGACCGCCACCGGCAGCGACGCCCTGGGTGACGCGGTCGCGCCCGCCCTCGGCCGCTCGGAGATCACCGTCACCGGGCCGCGGCGTCCCGAGGGGCACCGCCAGGCCGTCACGATGATCGACCCCCGAGGGGAGCGCACGATCATGGTCATCGGCCCTGCCCAGTCGGCCTGTGGCCACGAGGTCGACCCGGCCCTCTTCGATGACATCGACGCGCTCTACTTCTGTAAGGGCGACGCCGCCCTGCTGCGTCTGGCCCGCCGCGCGCGCGTCCTGGTCGCGACCGCGCGGGTGCTGGACGTCGTCCGCGAGTCCGGCGTCCAGCTCGACGCCTTGGTGCGCTCGGGGCACGATCCCGATGAGAGCTACGAGGAGGGCGACCTGGCGCCGCGGCCCCGCCTCGTCGCCACCACCGACGGCGCCAAGGGCGGCGCGTGGGATAGCGCGGGCGCGTCGGGCCGCTGGACGCCCACGCCGCCCTTGGCGCCCATCGTCGACGCCTACGGCGCGGGCGATTGTTTCGCGGCCGGGCTGGCCTGGGCGCTGGCCCAAGGGCTCGGCCCCCAGGAGGCCGTCGACTTCGCGGCGACCCGTGGCGCCGCGGCCTTGACCCGACACGGCGCGGGCACCGCCGTGGCCGAGGCCGTCGCTGGGTGGGACCGCTGGGTGGGACCAGGTGACGAGGTGTAGAGCTGGCCGATGACATCCACCTTCTCGCGGAAGGCGGGATCCTGGCTCTGGAGCCACACCTTCACGCGGCGAGGACGTCGCCGCCGAGCTCGACGACGCCGCCTACCGACTTGCGACCACCGGGAGCGCGGGTTATGGGCTCCCCATGCCGCCCCGCCTCCGACTGCTCGAGACCACTGTATTCACGGCCGTCTTCGCCTTTGTCGCCCCCGCCTGCGACGGCTGCGACGGCGACCCCATGGCCGCCGAAGAGCTCGAGGAGATGGTCGTCAGCGCCAGCGCGACCGCCGCGCGCGTCAGAGGGCTGTCCCTGCCCCCCGGGGGCGCGGGCTTTGCCCACGACATCATGAGCAAGGACGAGCTGGCCGACTACCTCACCGCCCGCTTCGAGGCCGTCGACGCACAGCGCAGCCTCGACGCCTCACAGCGGATGCTCGTCGACCTCGGCGCCCTGGGCGAGGACGTCGACCTGCTCGCCGCCTACCAGGCGGCCGCCCTCAGCCAGATCGCGGGCTACTACGACTGGGAGAGGAAGACCCTCTACATCGCGGACTGGCAGCCGCGCCTCGTCCAGCACCCGGTCGTCGTCCACGAGCTCACGCACGCGCTGCAGGACCACCACTTCGGCCTCGCCCGCTTCATGCAGCCCATGCAGGGGTACGAGGACGCCCAGGGCGCCGCCGCCTCCCTCATCGAGGGCGACGCCACCCTCACCATGCTCGAGGCGATGCTCGAGGGACAGCCCGCGGCGAGCAAGGAGATGAGCTACGCCATGGTCGTCAGCTCCGCCGAGCTCGAGGTGGCCAAGATCGACGCCCCTGCGATCATCGGCGAGTCCCTCCTGTTCCCCTACACCGGCGGCCTCGGGCTGGCCCGCGCCGCCCACGCCCGCGGCGGCTGGCCGGCGGTAGACGCGCTGTTCGAGGACCTGCCCCTGTCCACCGAGCAGGTCATCCACCCCCACAAGCACCTCGACGAACGCCGCGACTACCCCCAGGACGTCCGCTTCGCGGTCCCGGGCCCCCTCGCCACCGCCGGTTGGCGCGCGGTGACGTCCAGCGTCAACGGCGAGCTCGGCTTCCGGACCCTCTTCAAGCAGTACCTCGAGCCCGCCGACGCCGTCGCGGCCGCCGCCGGCTGGGACGGCGACCGCGCGCTGCTCCTCGAGCGGACCGCCGGCGGGCCCAGCCTGACCCTCATCGCCAGCGTCTGGGACAGCGAGGATGACGCAACAGAGGCTGAGGCCGCGCTCCGTGCGACTCCGACCCCGCCCGTCGCCTTGAGCCGGGATGGCGCGCGCCTAGCTGGCGCCTGGGGCGAGCCGGTCCCCGAGGCCGAGGCCGCGGTCGCCGGGCTGCTGGCAGAGATGAGCACCGACGAGATCCGCCGCTTCGACACCTTCGTCCAGCGCGCGGCCGCCCTCAGGGACGAGCAGGCGGCGAGGCCGGCGCAGTAGGCGCCGCGCCCGCGCCGCCCAGCTGGCGCGCCAAGAACCCCTCGACGGCCGACAGATAGGCCCGCGGGCACTCGATGAACCCGTCGTGTCCGCAGGCGGCGAGCTCGCGACGGGTCGTGCGCTCCGGCGGCAGCGCCGCGACGAGGTCCGCCAGCATCTCGCGCCCGAAGGGATCCGAGCGCCCGCCGACGGCCAGGATGGGCATCGGCAGCGCCGCCATACGCGCCCGGTGGTCATAGGCGCCGATGTTGCGCCAGGTCGCCTCGAGGACGCCGGCGCGGCAGCTCGAGCCGCCGAGGTCGTTGGCCATGGGGTGACGCGGATCGTGATAGTAGACCGGCGCCAACGCCCGCCGGGCCGCCGAGCAGTCGTCGCCCTGCGCCGGCGGGAGCTCGGCCGGGATGATCTTCTGAGCCGCGAGCAGGCGACGCCGCGCCTCAAAGCGCGCGAAGGCGCGCTGCAGCTCCTCCCACGAGCCCGGGACGGCGTCGAGGAGCACCAGCGCCCGCACCCGCTCGGGGTGGTCGAGGGCGTAGCGCGTCGCCACCAGGCCCCCCCACGACTGGCCCGCCACGAAAGGCCGGGCGGCGCCGACCGCCGCCCTCACCGCGTCCAGATCTGCGACGTGCCCGTCGAGGGTGTGATCGGCGCCCTCCGCCGGCCCGGACGCTCCGACGCCCCGCTGGTCGTAGAACACCACCCGCAGCCCCAGCCGCGCGAGCCGCGCCAGGGGACGGATGTAGTCGTGGGACATCCCGGGCCCGCCGTTGACGACGATGAGGGTCCCCGCGGCGCCCTCACCCGCCGTGACCCAGTAGCGGAGGCGGCGCCCATCGGCCACGACGTCGCCGGGCCTCAGCGGCGGCGGCGGCTCCAAGGCGGCGCGCCCGCACGCCTGCGTCAGCGCGATCGCGGCGAGCAGCGCGATGCCTGCGAGTCGAGATGGTGCGAGGCTCACGCAGGACCCTCCTGGTCGACGGCGCGTGGTCCTCGGGTGGGGACACCCGCTCGGTCCGCCCCCCCGGACACCACATGCCCCCAGATAGCTCACCCGCAGGCCGCACGGCAACGGCCCCACGGGCCGCACAGCCAGCACGGCCACCACAGCCGATCGGAGCTTGTCGAAAAAAGGCTCAACGCCGCTCGAGGGCTTGCCGTAACCACGATCGTCGGCATGCCCTAGCGACCGAGACTGTGCAGCTCGGCTCGACCTGTTGGTGGCGCCCCCCGCGTCGCCCCTCCTCAGCAAGCGAGACGCCAGATGACGCACCGAACGCGCCTCACCGCATCGGACAGGCACCTGGAGACCATTCGCGCCCAGCTCATGCGGCTGCGGGCCAGCCTCGGCGAGCTCCGCGCCGACCCGGGCGAGCACATCGCCAGCATCGACGCGGCCCTCGACCGCGTCACCCTCGTCGATGACGCCCTCGGTCGCGCCCGCGCCGACCTCCAGAACGTCGTCTTGTCGCTGACTGACGGCCTGGTGCTGCTCGACGGCGACGCCAGGATCGTCAAGGTCAACAGCCCCGGCGAGGCCCTGCTGGGCGCCAGCTCCGACGCGCTGCGCGGCCGCCACCTCCGCGAGCTGGTCGGCGGCAGCGCCGATCTCGTCGAGGCCCTCCCCGGCGCGCTGCCCCAAGGGTACCGCCGCGGCATCACCGCCGAGGTCGCCGACAGCGCCGTGACGCTGTCGATCACCGCCGTGGACGCGCGCGACGGGGGTCGACCGCGCGGCTTTGTCTGCATACTCAAGCCCCTCGGCGACGCTTCCCGGCGCGTGGTCGAGGCGGCCCGCGGCGACGCCGAGGAGGTCGCGCGGCTCGAAGGCGAGCGCGAGGACCTGCGGGCCCAGATCGCAGCCCTAAAGAGCGCCGTGGCCGCGACCCGGGAGTCCCGCGACGCGCTGTCGAGGGCAAAGGCCGAAGAGCTCGAGGCACTCAGGGCGGCCGCGCGTGGTCAGGCCGAGGAGCTGGAGCGGGTGACTGCGGAGGCCGACGCGCGGGCGAGCGAGGTGCGAAAGCTCGTGGCGCTCGTGGCGGAGCTGGAGGACCGGGTTGTCGCCGCCGCCGAGCCCACGGAGGCGACGTGGGAGCTGCATGCGCGCGTGTCGGCGCTGAGCACGGCGCGCGACCTGCTCGAACGAGACCTGACCGGGGCGCGGGCCGAGGCCGCGGCGCTGATCGAGGCGAACGAGGTCCTCGAGGAGCGCCTCCACGAGCTCGACCGGCTCCGGCGGGCGGTCGTCGACCAGCAGACGCTGGTGGACGAGCTCGACACCGCGCGCCGCGAGCGCGACGACTACAAAGAGAAGCTGCGGGAGGCGCTCAAGGCCGTCCGCAACGGCCGGCTCCACGAGTTCGCGGCGGGTGGGCGCTTCGTCACCGCGCGCATCGAACGACCGGCCGGCCACCGGCGGACCCTCCGCACCGACGGCTATCAGCGGATGCGGATCGCGGGGTCCACGGGCCACGAGCTCGCGTCGCCGCTGCCGCCGGGCGTGAAGAACGAGTAGCGGGGCGCGCGGCTCTGTTCGCAGGGCCGCACGCTCTCGCTCCCCGCTCGGGGGCGCCGCTCAGGCCGCGTTGTCCCGCTCAGCCCACGCGCGGCGCAGGGCTCCTTGCGGATCGCGTGGAGCTGCTCGGCGACACCGACCTCGAGGAGCCCGTCGCGGATCTGACGGTGCTGCGCCAGCAGCGTCGCCGCCTCCTCGGGATCGTGGAGGACGAAGCGCGGGATGAGCTCCTCCTCCTCGGCCGCGAGGTGGCTCAGGGCGAAGTCCTCGAGGTCGCACCAGACGGCGTCGAAGGACGGGAAGTCGGCGCCATCGAGGGCGCTCGAGACCTCCCGGATCCGGCGCTCTAGCTCTACGTGGTCATCGATCAGCGGCGTCACTGGCCGCTCCGGTCGTCGCGTATCCCTCATGTCAGGCCTCCCTGGAAGTAGGCCTCTACAGGGTAGACACCGCCGCGAACGACACTCACTCGCGCGCCGAGCTCAGCCGCCTTTGCCGCAGATCCACAGCCAGCGCGACGCCTCACCGACGCGCCCCGTGAGGACCTCCGACGCCCCATCGGGCCACCGCAGCCAGGTCGTCCCGCCCGCCGGCGCGCGGTCCCTGATGGTCACCCAATGCCACCCGCAGAAGACGGGCCGGCCCGCGACGCTCCGAAGGGCGACTGCCAGCTGCCGGTCGGCGCGGCGCACACCCGCGGTCGCCTCGGGCGTGTGGGTCAGCGGCGCGTCGACCCCGTCGACCTCGAGGCGCAGCCCGAAGGTGGCGCGCTCGACGACGAGGGCCTCAAGGCGCGCCCGCGACGCCGCCGAGGGCCGATCCCGCCCGTCGCCGGGGTCCACGCCCGCGAGCTCGCGCAGGGCGTCACCGGCGCCGCCGCCGACGCTGTAGGTGACGAGCAGCTGGATCCACGGCGCCTGCGCCCGGACCGTGATCGACTTGCTGGTCGCCAGCTCATGCGCCCACGCGGCGCCAGCGGCCATGGCCAGCAGCGCCCAAGCGGCCGCCCACGCGGTCAGGCGGTGCCCCATCACTGCCCAGGCAGGGGCACCGGGCCCGGCGGCGTGAAGACGCCGTCGCCGTCGAAGTCGACGTAGACAGGGTTGGTGAAGGCAAAGGGGGTCCCCGAGAACATCGGCGACGTGGCCCCGCCGCCGCGGGCGACCACGACGAACCAGGTGTCCTCGGTGCGGTCGACCGACAACGTCTCGTCGACCCAGACGATGGCGTCCCCCGTGGGGGCCGTCGCCGCCCGCTCCTCGAGGAAGACGCCGTTGGCGTAGACCTCGACGCGGTCCACGGTCACAAAAGACGGCGCCTCGGCGACGATCCGCAGCTCCACCGCACCGGCGCCGTCGACGAGCTCGGTCATGCCCATGCGCGCCTCACCGTCGGCCGTCACGGTCAGGAAGATGCCACGCGAGCCGACGGCGTGCTGCGCCTTGACGGCGGCGACCACCGCGTCATCGTCGAGGGCGGCGGGGTCGTCGCCGATGCGCAGGTAGGTGCGGGGGTTGCCGCAGTCGTCGCCGGGGTCGTGGCAGTCCGCGTTGGCGACGCCGCAGACGGCGCGCCCGTCGTTGAGCAGGCCGAACCAATCCGCCATGACCGGGACGTCGCTCGGGCCGCGCTCGCGCAGGGCGGCCCAGCCCTCGGGGGTGAAGTCGGAACTGTGGCCGAGGTCGGCGTTGACCTCGACGGCGTCCCAGTCGTCGGGCAATGCGTCGCGCTCGGTCGCGAGGTCCCAGGGGTCGAGGCCGAGGTGGGAGAAGTAGCCGTCGAACGACCCCGAGCGCGGGTGGTTGACCTGGATGACGCGCTCGCCCTCGAGGGCGCGCAGGCGCGCGAAGAGCTCCGGGATCGTCATGCCGGCCCAGAGCTGGACGCCGACGAGGGCGAGGGGGTCGTCCGGGTCGATGGGCAGCGGGTAGCTGTTGAAGTGGCCGGTGCCGTTGACGCTGATCTCGTCCCCCACGAGGGAATAGAGCGCGGAGCTCGCGCCGAGCGCGGCGATGACCGGGCCGAGGTCCTTGGTGTTGTCGTGCTCGGAGGTCGCAAAGCACTCGACGCCGAGGCCGAGGTTTTCGCGAACGCGCGCCTCGAAGGTCGTCTTCGCGTCGAGGCTCCCGATGGTGTGTTGGTGGAAGTCGCAGCCCATCCAGCCGGCGGCCTCGACGGCGCGGACGAGGTGCCCGGTCAGCTCGGCGCCGTCCGCGAGGGTGACGTCTGGGAGGCGGACAGGCTCGTACTCGGGGCCGTGGGAGAGCACGACCTCGTAGCGGCCAGGGGCGACGGTAAAGGTATCGAGCCCGGCGCCGAGGTGCCGCACGCGCCAGCCACCGCCCCAGCGGTCCTCGTCGGCGGTGTCGCCGAGGCGCCCATCGTAGAGATCGGCGTCGAGGGGGCGATAGGCGACGCGGACCGGGAAGGTGCCGTCGTCGTCGGGGCGTGGACCGTCGCCGGTGACCGCGACGCTGACGACGGCCGGGCGCGCCACGGTCAGGTCGAGGGCGACGTTCCCGTCGGCGGCGACCCGGGCGTCCGCGGGGGCGGAGGGGGCCCGGTGGTCGCCATGAGCGACGAGCTGGTAGGCCCCGACGGGCAGGGTCATCGCGTAGACGCCGGCGGCATCCGTGACCGCCTGGTTGGCCGCGTGCGCCGCCTCGCCACCGCCATCGGGGACGACGAGGGCCGTGACCTTCACGCCGGCCAGCGCCTCGCCCGCGTCGGTCCTCACGACGCCGCTCACCCGCCCGATCTCGCCGGCGAGGGCGACCTCGGCCTGCTCCGCCACCGTCGCGAGGTGGCCGTCGCCGACCACGACCAGGCGCTCGATGGTGACGCTGTCGCCGGGCGTGAGGCGCAGCTGGGTGTCGAGGAGGCTGACGGTGCCGGCGTTGAAGACGGCGGGCACCATCACCTCGCCGGTGGCCGGGTAGACGTAGGCGTAGCTCACCTCTTCGCCAGCGAAGGCGAGGTAGCGCACGGAGCCGACCGTGTCGCTGGTGATGAAGCCGAGGCCCGGAGCGAAGGGCTGCAGGCGCTTGCTGGCGATCATGAAGTCGCCGCTGGTGATGGTGTGGACGTTGTCGGTGGGGTTGGTGATGATCGTGCGCAGGCGGAGGTAAGGCTCGCCGGGGCGGACCTCGTACTCGACGGCGACGTCGAAGGCTGCGTCGCCGGCGACGGCGTCGAGGACTCCGACGATGCGGGACGCCGCGAGCTGCCCCTCGAAGCGCAGGATCGCGCGCTCACCAGCGGCGCCGTCATCGACGACGACGGCGCGATCGGGCGCGAGCACGCGGAAGTCGACGACCGGGAAGAGCTCGCGCAGCGCGTTGGCGCCGGCGACGCCGTCGGGGCGGATCACGTCGGCGCCGATGAGGCTGCCGCCATAGAGATGGTAGACCGCGCCGACGCCGACGTCCTGGATCGTAAAGCGCGCCCGGTCGTTCCCCAATAGCCAAGCGCCGCCGACCTGGGCGAAGTCGACGGCCCCGGTGACGAGGTCCTCGGCGACGTCGGCCTTGCGCAGATAGAGCGGGCTCGGGGGCGCGGCGGTGTCGGCCGCCGCGATATCCGCGCTGGTGGTATCGGTAGCGGTGTCGACGACCTGGTCGGCGTCCTCGTCGCCACACGCGGCGAGGCTGAATAGGGCGGTCGTCAGGGCGATGAGCGCGGGGGTAAGGCGACGCATTCGCCCACTATAGGTGGCGTCGGACCGCCGCCCAAGCGCCTTCACCCGGCGCGCGGTGCGCACGGGATGCGGCGGGGCTTGGCGGGGCGCCAGAAGGCGTCTAGGGTCCGGGCCTGCCTGGTCCACCACGGAGCTGGACGTGAGTGACGACATCCGACTGACGAGCCTGGCCGCCTGCGCCGGTTGAGCGTCGAAGCTGGCCCCTGGGGCCCTGGCGCAGGTCCTGCGCCCGCTCTCGACGCTGTTCGACGCCGCCGACCACCCCGACCTCATCGTGGGGCTCGGGGAGGCGGACGACGCGGCGGTGTATCGCCTCGACGACGCGCGCGCGCTGGTCGCGACGACCGACTTCCTCACGCCGATCGTCGACGACCCGTGGGCTTACGGCGCGATCGCCGCGGCCAACGCCCTGTCCGACGTCTACGCCATGGGGGGCCGACCGCTGTTCGTCCTCAACGTCGCCGCCTTCCCGCCGGCGCTCCCCACCAAGGTCATGGCCCAGATCGTCCGCGGCGGCGCCGACAAGGTCAGGGAGGCCGGCGCCGTGGTCGCCGGCGGCCACACGATCCAGGCCAAGGAGCCGAAGTTCGGCCTGGTCGTCCTGGGCGAGGTCCGCCCGGACGCGATCCTCACCAAGGCCGGCGCGCGCCCCGGGGACAAGCTCGTGCTCACCAAGCCGATGGGCGCTGGCGTCGTCACGACCGCCTTCATGCGCGACGAGACCACCGACGCCGAGCTCGCCGCTGCCACCGAGAGCATGCTGCGCCTCAACCGCCAAGCCGCCGAGGTCGCCGTGGACGTCGGCCTCGCGGCGGCGACGGACGTCACCGGCTTCGGCCTGCTCGGACACGCCAGCGAGATGGTCCGCGAAGGCTGCGGCGTGGGCTTCCGCTTTTCGTGGGGCGCGCTGCCCAAGCTCCCCGGCACCCTGCGCCTCGGCGAGGGGGGGCACTACCCGGGCGGCGCCTTCGACAACCGCTCCTTCTTCGGCGCCCAGGTCCAGCTCGACCCGACCCTCGCAGAGTGGCAGGAGCTCCTCGCCTACGCGCCCGAGACCAGTGGCGGCCTGCTCCTGGTCGTGCCGCCCGAGCGCGAGGCCGAGGTCCTGGCGCGCGTCGACGGCGCCGTCACCGTCGGCGAGGTCTTCGCCGGCGACGGTCTGCAGCTGACGCCCTGACCGCTACCGGGCTCCTGGCTGCCGCCGCCGCCGCTGCCGCCGCTGCCGCCGCGCGATGGACGCGATGACCGGGGGGAGACGACGGCGGCCGGGGTGATGTGGCAGGATTCGCCACCTGAAGGGAGCGCTCCACCTTGAAAGAACGCACACCTCGCCGCCCCAGACACGCCGACCACCCGGCCACCGGCCGGCCCGGGCGCCCCGCGGGCTCCTTCCTCAAGTGGGCCGGCGCCAAGTCCCGCGTCGCCGAGGCCATCCTGACCGCGATGCCCGCCCACATCGGGACCTACTTCGAGCCGATGGTCGGCAGCGGCACGGTCTTCCTCGCCTTGGCGCCCGAGCGCGCGCACCTCGCCGACGCCAACCCCGAGCTCATCGACACCTGGCGGGTCGTCCGCGACGACGTCGAGGCGCTGATCACGACCCTCGACGGGTACGTCGACGACCGTGAGCGCTTCCACCAGATCCGCGCCCTCGACCCGTGGGAGATGGCGCCCGTCGACCGCGCGGCGCGGATGATCTACCTCAACCACACCTGCTTCAACGGCCTGTACCGCCTCAACAAAGGGGGCGGCTTCAACGTCCCCTACGGCCGCCACCGCCGCCCCTGGGTCCGCGACGCCGAGCTGCTCCGCTGGGTGAGCGCGCGCTTGCACGGCGTGACGCTGAGCTGCGGTGACTTCGGCGACGCCGCGATCGACGCCGACGCCGGCGACGTCGTCTACTTCGACCCGCCCTATTGGTACGCCTCCGACAAGCGCGAGGGCTACTTCAACCGCTACGGCCCCCGCGCCTTCGGCGACGCCGACCACCGGCGCCTGGCCGACCTCGCGCGCGAGCTCAGCGCCCGCGGCTGCCACGTCCTGATCAGCAACTCCGACGAGCCCTCGGTGCGGGAGCTCTACGAGGGATTCACCCAGGTGACCCTGACGGTGCGCCGCCCCATCAACCGCAAGGCCACGGCGCGAGACGGCTGGACGGAGCTGCTGATCCACACGCCGCTCTGACCGCCCCGGACCTAGCCGCGTCGGGCCAGACGGGCGACCGACAGGTCGTCAGGGCATGGAGAGGGTGCTATCGAGGCGGACACCGTCTTTTTGGGGGAGCCATGGAACGTCGGTTGATCCTGATGCGTCACGCCAAGAGCTCGTGGAGCTCGGGCGCCGTCGGCGACCACGACCGCCCCCTCAACAAGCGGGGCAAGCGGGACGCGCCCCGGGTGGCCGCGGCGCTCGCCGCACGCGGTTGGCACCCCGAGGTCGTCTACAGCTCCACCGCGAAGCGCACGCGCCAGACGTGGCGCCGGATGCAGCGCGCCCTCGAGCAGGAGATCGACGTGGTCTTCGTCGAGGGGCTCTACCACGGAGACCTCGGTGACATCCGCGACGCAGCGGCCACCTGGCCTTCGGAGGTCGAGACCGTCCTCGTCCTCGGCCACAACCCCGGCTGGGAGATGGCGTTGTACCAGCTCAGCGCGGCCGACGCGCCGATGACGACGGGCAACGCCGCCCTGCTCGAGGGCGAGGGTGACAGCTGGGATGAGGCGCTCCGCGGGGACTGGCACCTCGTCGAGCTGATCCGCCCCAGAGAGCTCGACGCGCCCTGAGCGCAGGGGGCCGACGCCAAAGGCGTGCGGGGGTGCGTAGGCCACCGCAAAGGGGGCGGCGGCGTCCAGCCCCTTTGTGCGCGTGGTCGTCTCGGCGTGCCAAGCCCGTCGCCTGTCCGCCCCCGCGGCGCGCGGTATCGCCGTGTACCGCAGCGGGGTCAGCGACCTGCTCAGCCGGGGGCGGTCGAGGCAGGCCCGGCGCGGACGCCCGGGGCCCCGCCTTCGGTGCCCGTGTCAGGTGCTGGCGGACGGGGGGAGCATGCCGTCCAGCAGGCGCTCAAGGGCCATGGTATGCGCGCAGTAGCTGCGCGTCTCGAAGTAGTGGCAGTCGCAATGCCAGCCGTCTTCACCGAGGGAGACCTTGTGGTTGGCGTTGGTGCCACGGAAGGTCACGGCGAAGGAGTTGAACAGGAAGCGGCTGCGATCCTCGGCGTACTGACGCGCCTTGTGGATCTTGCTGATCATCGAAGCGTCCAACGGCGTTCTCCTGGTCGACACGGATCGGTCGAAAGCCTAGCAGAACAGCCCCTGACATCGAAGCACTCCCGCACCGCTCACGGCGTAACTCTTTGTCGAGACACCCGGGGTGGCCACGTGGTATGCCTTTCAAATCATGGACGTGACCTCCGAAGCCGAACAACAGGTCGTCGAGGCGATGAAAGCGCTGAACTTCACCCTCAGCGACGCGCGCGCCTACGTGGCCCTGCTCAAAGAGCACCCCGCGACCGGCTATGAGCTGGCCGCGCGCTCCGGGGTGCCGAGATCGGCGATCTACACCGTGCTGCGGCGCCTGGTGGGGATGGGGCTCATCAACGAGATCCAGCAGCGCCCGGCAAAGTTCGTGCCGCTGCCGCCTGACAAGCTCTTCGAGCTGCTCCGGACGCGCTTCGACCGCAACCTGCAGGGGCTCCAGTCGGCGATGGACAAGCTCGACGCGCCGGCGGCGGACGTGTCGACGTGGACGCTGCTCGGCTACGCGCGGATGCTCGATCAGGCGCAGACCCTCATCCGCAACGCCGAACGCAGCGTCCACCTGTCGCTGTGGCTGCGCGAGGTGCTGGCGCTCAAGCCGGCCATCGAGCGGGCCGTCAAGCGCGGCCTCGACGTCGTCGTCTTCTCGTTCAACCCGATCCCCGAGGGGCTCGGCGAGACGTTGAGCTACGGCATCGACGAGGATCAGCTCGAGGATCACTGGCAGCACAAGGTCGTGCTCATCGCCGACCACAAGCGCCTGCTCCTCGGCGAGGCGGAGCCCCACGAGCACAACCGCTCGGTCGTGACCGACGAGCCGACCCTGGTGGAGATGGCGGTGTCCAACCTGGTGCTGGACATCACGCTCTTCGGCGAGCGCATGCGCCGCGACGTAGGCGTCATCGTCTCACACCTGACTGAGCTGCTCGCGCCCGTGGACGAGCTGCTGGACGCCGCGGCGATCTCGACCGCGGACGAGGCGGTGGCCTACGAGTAGCCCGGCCGCCTCGAGCGCGCGAACCGTGGCCGGCCCTCAGGGGCCCGCCATGACCTCGATCTGCCGCAGCCAGGCGAGCTTGTGGCCCTCGACACCGCCGCTGGCGCGCAGCACCTTCGGATCCAGGCGCCGCACGAGACGCTCGGTCGCCTCCTCGATGGCGGCCTTGACGCTGGCGCGGGCGTCGTAGTTGCCGACGATGAGCAGCGCCTCGTACACGCTCACCGAGGGCTCCGCGCAGCACCCGATGGCCTTGACGACCTTGACCCGCAGGCGCCCCAGCGGGTCTTCGACGGCCTCGGCCAGCAGCGGCCAGACCCCAGCGGCCGCGGGGCCCTTGGCGGCGAGGAGATCGGCGGCCAGCTGACGCACGCTGTAGCTGGCCGGACGAAAGAGGTGCCGCGCGAGGGGCTCGTCCAGCGCCGAGGGCACCCGCTCGGCGATGGCCGACACGGCCTCCGGGCCCATGTGGAGCCGCGTCGCCAGGGCCTCGAGCATCGGCCCCAGCGCGCCGCGCCCGTAGGCCACGTGAGCGTCGACCAGGGCCAGCTCGAAGGCGCCGGACGCCTTGGCGAGCGCGGCCGACAAGGCCGGCACCGTGGTCGAGGGCGGCGGCTTGAGGCGGCCGATCGCGCGCGCCGCCGCCACCCGGACGACCTCCTCGCCGTCCTTGAGGGACACGAGGAGCCAGCGCACGACGTCCTCGTCGCCCGACAGGGACTCGTCGAGGGACAGGGCGACGGCGGCGTTGTGACGCACTACGGCGCGACCATCGACGAACAGGGGCCGCAGGGCGTCGATCCCGAGGGCGTCGAGGTGGGGCGCGAGCGCCTCGCGGGTGAGGAGCTCGTCGCCAAACCTCGGCGCGGGCATCGGCGCCGGCGTGAGGGTCTTGGGCTTGGGCACCTTGCCGACGACGAGATCGGCGGCCTTGGCGATCGCGCGGCGCACGGGCTTGACGGTCTCGGCGCTGAGGCGCGCCCGGAGCGCGCTCAGGACGACCTGGTCGCCGCGGACGAGGCGCCCGAGGGCCGAGGCGGCAGCGAAGCGGACGCGGTCATCCTCGTCCGTCAGGGCCGCCACCAAGGCCTTGCGCTCGCCCGCCCCCCGCGCCTCGAGGGCGACGAGGGCCTCGACGGCCCCGGCGCGCCCGATGGCCGTGCGGGCCTCGCAGACCGCCTCGCGCAGCGCCGGGACGGCCTGCTTGCCAGCGGAGACGAGGGCGCCGACGGCGTGGTGCAGGGCGGCGCTGTCCTCGGCCGCCTCGAGGGCGCGCACCAAGGGCGCGGTGGCCTGCTTGGCCAGCTCCTCGAGCTCGCGGCGCGCCTGGACCGCCACGTCGCGCTTGGCGTCGCCGGCGGTCTCGACCAGGATCGGGATCGCCCGATCGCCCAGGATCGCGCGGGCCGACTCGGCGACCGCGTAGCGGACGCGCCACTCGGCGTCCCGGGCCAGGGGCAGGACCCCGCTGGCCAGTGAGCGACGGCTGTCCCCATCCTGGACGACCAGGGCCATCAGCCGCAGGGAGTTGGCGCGCACGTGCCAGCGGCCGTCGCGCAGGTTCCACAGCAGGGCCTGGGCGGTGACGCCCTCGGTGGCGTGGGCGAGCTGCGCGGCGCCGAGCTGGCGGGCGTAGAACTCCGGGTGGGGGACGTCGGCGAGGCGCTGGCGGCGGCGCGCGAAGACCTTGTGGACGTGAGTCAGCACGCGGAAGGCGACCGCCTGGGTGTCGGGATCGTCGCCGCCGGAGAGCTGGGCGAGGCGGCCCACGTGGTCCTGCTCGAAGGCGTCCATCCCCTCGAGGGTGCGCGCGGCGGCGTCGCGCAGGTGGGGGCGCTTGAGGGCGTCGATGAGGACCGGGACCGCGGCGGCACCGAAGCCCTGGAGGGTCTCGCGGGCCCAGCGGCGCATGAAGCCGTTGGGGTGGGCGATCGAGGCCGCCAGCGGCACGAGGGTCCGCTCGCCGATCGCCTTGAAGACATCGGTGGCGCGGATCAGGATCGCGAAGCTCGACTCGGCCAGCAGGTGGATCGCCAGCTTGTACACGCGCGCGCCGGCTCTGAGGAGGTGCCGCTCGAGGCCGTCGGAGGCGAGGTGGACGACCCCCTCGTCCTCGTCGTCGAGGGCGCGGATGAGGACGGGCAGCGCGCGCTCGGAGGGGACGCTCGAGGGCGCGAAGCCGGAGATGGCGTGGCGGCGGACCACGGGGTCCTCGTCCTTGCGAGCGATGGCGAGCTTGTCCAGCGCGGTGGCGTCGATGGGATCGAGCAGAGACAGCGCAAGGGCGGCGTTGCGGCGCACGAAGGTGCGGCCATCGCTCACCCGCCGGCAGGCGACCTCGACCACCTGGTCTCGCGCCGCGGCGAGCAGCTCAGCGACCGCTCGCGGCGACAGTTCCTCGCTGACAAGCACGTTCCCTCCCTCGGCCATCGACGCCCCCTCATGGAGCGGACACCATAGCCCGCCCGGCGAGATCCGGCGAGGAGGTGCCAAGCAGGTAGCACATTACTGGTCATCGAGGCCGACGGCGGCGAAGAAACGATCGTAGGCGGCGCGGGCGACGCTGTGGTCGTGACACCGGATCGCGGCGTCGATCCGCACCTCGATGTCTGGGAAGACCACCGCGTAGTAGCGGTCGATCTCGGGGCGGCGTGAGCGGGACTCCCAGGCGTCGACCGCGCGCTGCAGGTCGCGAAGCTCGGCGCCATGGGAGGCGGTCCACCCCTCGACGGCGGCGGCGACGGCGCCGCAGTCCTCGCCGGCCCGCTGTAGGCTCCGGGCGAGCAGGCGGGTCAGGGCCGCGTAGCGCTGGGCCGCGGGCGGTACGGCGGCGAGATCCTGCCCGGCGCTGGAAGCGGGGCCCCGCGGAGCCTCGACGGGCGGCGCCGAAGACGACGATGGGCCGCCTGAGGGGTCGCGCGCGGTGAGGCAGGCCCCCGAGCAGAGGGCCCCCGCGGCGAGGAGCGTCGCGGCGAGGACCCGACGCCAGCGCCACGAACACGAGGCCGTCGCGCCCCCATGAGGGCGCGGGCCGACGCTCGGTGACAGCCGTCGCCCCGATGCCTCGCAAGGCTCGCGGGGCGCCGCCGCCACGGCGCGCCGCTCAGATGACCGCGTCGACGGCCCAGACACGGATCTGCTTGTCGCTGGCGGCGCAGGCGAGCCACTGGCTGTCGGGCGAGAAGCTCACGCTGTAGATGCCCTTGGGCTTGATCGCCAGGTCGATGAGGCCCTCGAACACGTCCAGAGACCAGATGGAGACGTTGCGCTCGCTGCCGATGGCCAGCAAGCGGCCGTGGCGCGCGACCCCGAGGCTCAGCAGGCCCGAGCTGCCGGGCTCGAAGGCGCCGCGGACCTCCCACGTCGCGGTGTCCCAGACCTTCACCTGGCCCTCGTAGCCAGCGGTGATCATCCGATCGCCGTCGGGGCTGAGCCCGCCGAGGGTGACCGCGGCCTTGTGACCCTTGAGGACCTCGAGCCGCTCGCCCGTGGGCACGCGCCAGACGAAGATGTTGTCACCGAGGCCCGACGACGCCAGGGCCGCGCCGTCATGAAGGAAGAGGAGGTCGGTGACGTTGCGCCGGTGCCCCCTGAGGGTGTGCATGCACTCCTCGGTGGCCCAGTCCCACAGGCGCACGGTGCCGTCGTAGGAGCCCGAGGCCAAAAAACGCCCGTCGGGGGAGACGCGGACTGTGGCGACGGTGTTCTTGTGGCCCTTCAGGGTGTGGATCGGCTCGAGGTCCGGGAAGGTCCACGAGCGGATGGTGCGATCGGTGGAGCAGGTCGTGATGGTGGCGCAGTCAGGGCCGAAGTCGAAGTCGTTGACGCTCTTGTCGTGGACCTCGCGCTCGGTGACCAGCTCCCAGTCGTCCACGGACCAGACCTTGAGCGCGTTGTCCATGCCGGCCGACACGAGGTGCCGCCCGTCGGGCGTGAAGCGCGCGGCGTTGACGTGGCTCTGGTGAGCCTGGATCGCCGTGTAGTCCTCTTCTTCGATGTCCATTCGGTACGCCTGGGGCCACGCTACTCGTCGATCGCCATGTCCTCGGCCTTGGTCAGCGGGACGGCTTGCAGGCTGCCGAAGTTGACGAGGGCCGTGAACCCCTCGCCGTCGAACGGAACTCCCACGTCGAGCCTGAACGTGTAGCGGTTGAACTGTGGGAACAGAAATCTTAACCCAACTCCTGCGCTTTGGCGAAGTGCGAAGTCCGACAAGCGCTCATAGACGGCCCCACCGTCCCAAAAGACGATCGCCCCGACGCGCCCTGAGGCGACGACCAGCGGCGGCGTGCGGAGCTCGACGTTGAAGCGGACCCGGCAGGCCCCGAACCCATAGAAGGCCTGGCTGGGGTAGCCGCGCAGGCCGCTGTCCCCGCCGAGGGTGACCAGCGTCGCCGCGCTGTCGGCTCGGCGACCCTCGAAGTGGGCGCGCGCGACCAGGCGCCCGAAGGGCCACAGGGGCGAGGCGCCGCGGACTCGGGCCTCGTAGACCTGATCCATGAGCTCGCCCTGCTCTAGGCGGCCGGCGACGCCGGCGCTGACGTCGAGGAGGCCGCCGTCGGGCGCGAGCACCCAGCCCGCAGACGCCCGCAGGAACAGGGCGTCGTCCGAAGAGCCGAAGGCCTCGAGGGGAAAGCCCAGCAGGGCCGACCACCACGGCCCCTGGCGGACGTCCTCGCTGAGGCCGAAGCCCGCGAGGTTGGTGAAGGTCTCGTAGTCGGGGACGAACCCGGCGGTGCCGACGAAGGGGTAGACCTGGCGCCGCTCGCGGGGCAGGACGTCGCGGCGGAAGGCGCGCTCGAGGGCCGGGTCGCCGCTCGGGAGGTCGTGCTCGAGGGGGGCGGCGCTGACGTCGCTGCCGGCGAGCCCGACAGACAGGCGGTGCTTGAGGTCGGCGCCCCCGCTCTGGTGGACGATGGTGGCAGCGGCGCTCATCGCGACGTAGTCCCAGCGGCGCGGGATCGCCTCCTGGGCCGCCGTGTCGGGGGCGTCCCAGGTCAGCAGCTCCGAGCCCGACAGCTGACGCCCGATGACATCGCTGTAGGCGAGGCCGACCTGCCAGCTCCAGCGCTGCTTCAGGGTGCGCAGGGGGCGACCGATGGACAGGGCGCCCTTGGAGCCCTCGAGGTCCCCGTCCTCTCGGCGAAAGACGAGGTCGAAGGTCTGGGTGAGCGACAGCCCCCCGCCGAACAGGCGGTTGTCGATGTAGTAGTCGCCCACGCTGAAGGTCTTCGGGAGCAGCTCGAAGCGCAGGGCCGTCTGCTTGTGGCGCCCGAAGAGGTTGCGCTCGACCAGCGTCAGGTCCAGCTTGTCGAGGTGGCCGGCGGTGAGCCTGAACGACGACTCGAGGCGCAGGCTCCAAAGGTCGCGCGTCAGGACGACGGCGTCGACGGCGTCAGGCTCGGCGCCCTCGACGGCGACGACCCGCACGACGTTGAAGATCCCCAGGGCGCGGAGGTTGCGCACCGACTCATCCACAGCCACCTGGCGCCAGGGCTCGCCCGCGCGGAACAGGAGCTCGCGGGTGACGACGCGCTCCCGGGTCAGCCAGTGGAAGGCGTTGAAGAGGGTCGGGAGAGGCTCATCCTCCGCAAAGACGTCGCGCCGCACGACATGGACGGCGCCGATGAGGCGCCCCTCGGGCGCGTCGACCCGGGTCCAGCCGCCCCGGGCCAGCGCGAGGGCCAGCCGGCCCTCCTCGTAGTCGGCGGTGGCGGCGCGCGCGGGCGGCGCGGCGATGACCTGCGACGACAGCAGCGCCAGGGCGCCGAGCGCCGTGGCGGTGCGGATCGGCTGCATCGCGGGCAGTCTAGGGCGGGCAGACAGCGGGGGCAACCGGCCCCACCGGCCCCGCAGGCCCGGCCCCTTGCGCCCGCGGGGGCGGCGGCGGCAAGGTGCGCGACCATGAGCGCTCACCGGATCTTCTTCGTCGACGTCGACGGCACCCTGGTGGGCCCCGACGGGGTCGCCCACCGCGTCTGGCCCGCCCTCGCCGCCCTGCGCGCGGCCGGCTGGCGCGTCGCCATCTGCACCGGCCGACCGGGCCGGGGCCTCGCCCTGGACTACGCCCGGCGGGCGGACCCCCAGGGGCTCCACGTCTTCGAGTCGGGCGCCGCCGTGGTCGCCGGCGACGGGCGCGTCGTGGCCGCCGCGGCGCTGCCGCCCGAGCGCGTCGCGGCCGCGCTCTCCCTCGTGGGCGACGCCCCCGACGTGACCGCCGAGGCCTACACCGCCGAGGGCGTCTACCTCGCGCCGGCGCGCACCGATCACGTCGCCCGGCACGAGGCGCTGCTGGGCCTGTCCGCCCGCATCGGCGCGCCTGCCGCGGGCGACACCGTCGTGCGCGTGCAGTGGGTGGTGCCCAAGGCCACCTGGCCCGCGTTTCGGCTCCGGGCCGAGGCCCTCGACGGCGTCGACGTCCACCTGGGTCAGTCCCCCAAGATGCCCGACGTCTACTTCGTCGCCGCGACCCGCCGCCGCGTGTCCAAGGCCTGGGGCCTCACCGAGGTCTGCGCACGCCTCGGGGTCGCGCCGGCCGACGCCGTCATGGTCGGCGACGCCGCCAACGACCTGCCCGCCCTGCGCGCCGTGGGCACCCCGCTGGCCGTCGCGGGCGGGGCCGCAGAGGCTCGCGAGGCCGCCCTGCGCGTCTTCCCCAGCGCCGCCGACGGGGGCGTCGCCGACGCGGCGGCGTGGGTGCTGGAGCGCGCTGGCGGCGGCCCGACGGGCCGACGGCGACGACCCTGAACAGGGCCTGGGTGATCCAGGGGGCGCCCGCGGCGCCGGCCCCACCTGCCGCGCGGGCTCCCGCTGCGGCTCGCGGCGGGGCGAGGCCACCGCCACCGATGGGCTCGATGACTCTACGCGTTGCCGGCTGCAGGAGTGGGTGATAAAAGGCGCTCCCACCCGGCCTCATCCGGCCGCACCCGGAGCTCCGCCATCCCATGAGCCACGCCGCAGACGCCACCCCGCTCCCCGCCGAAGAGCGAGACGATCGCTACCCCGCGGGGATCCCATACATCGTAGGCAACGAGGGCGCCGAGCGCTTCAGCTACTACGGCATGCGGGCCATCCTGGCCGTGTACCTCGCCTCCCTCTTCATGGGCTTCCTCACCGCCGAGCAGGTCGGCGAGGCCGCCACGAAAGAGGCCCGGGCCCACGCCACCGAGATCGTCCACCTCTTCATGGCGGGCGTCTACATGTTCCCCCTCATCGGCGCCATCCTGTCCGACCGGCTGCTCGGCAAGTACCGCGTCATCCTCTGGGTCTCTCTCATCTACGTCGCCGGCCACGCCGTCCTCGCCGTCGCGGGCCGCTTCGGCGAGACCGGCAACCTCGAGGCCGCCGAGATCGGCTTCTATGTCGGCCTCGGCCTCATCGCCATCGGCTCCGGCGGCATCAAGCCCTGCGTGTCCGCCAACGTTGGCGACCAGTTCACCAAGAAGAACCACCACCTGGTCTCGAAGATCTTCCAGATCTTCTATTGGATCATCAACTTCGGCTCCTTCTTCTCGACCATCATCACGCCCATCCTCTACACCGAGTTCGGCGCCGAGGTCGCCTTCGGCGTCCCGGGCATCCTGATGGCGCTGGCGACCCTCATCTTCTGGATGGGCCGCCGGAAGTTCATCCACATCCCCGCCAGCCCGGGCGGCAAGGTGGGCCTGCTCGACACCTTCTCCACGGTGCTCTTGTTCACGCCCATCTTCTCGATCATCGTCGGCTACTTCGTCATGTGGCCGAACCTGAAGCACGAGCTCGACAAGACCGGCGAGGCCCTCAGCGCGGGCACCTTCATGGCCCACTACGCCCTGCCCCTCGTCCTGACCGTGGGCCTGTTCGTCCTCGGCTTCGCCCTGTTCACGATGCGCCAGAAGATCAAGCAGGACAACGGCTTCCTCGCCGTGCTCGTCTGGTCCTTCAAGAACCGCCACCGCCGCAAGCCCGGCCAGAGCTTCTTCGATCCGGCCCGCGAGCGCTTCGGCAAAGACGCCGGCGACGGCCCGCCGGCGGTGCTGAAGATCATGCTCGTCTTCTCGATGGTCAGCGTCTTCTGGGCGCTCTTCGACCAGCACGCCTCGACCTGGATCTGGCAGGCCCAGCGCATGGACCTGGCCTTCACGGCCCCGGCCACCCTGGGCGTCGCCATCATCGCCGCGGTCCTGATCCTGGCCGCCTACGGCGGCACCTGGCTCTTCTTGCACCTGTCGAACAAGCAGATCCCGGCCGCGATGACCAAGCTCGTCCTCGGGGGGACCGTGGCCGCCCTCGCCATCGCGGGCGTCGTCGACCTCTTCAGCGGCGAGACGATCTCCGTCGCCCTCGACGCCGCGCAGATCTCGGCCATGAACCCGCTGATGGTGATGATCCTCATCCCCTTCCTCAGCGTGGTCGTCTTCAAGCCCCTCGAGCGCCGCGGCCGCAAGGTCAAGCCCCTGGTCAAGATGACCATCGGCATGTTCATGGCGGCCCTCGCCTTCGTCGTCGCCGCCCTCGTCCAAGAGGCCATCGAGGCCAACGGCGACGGGCAGGTCCACGTCCTGTGGCAGGTCATCCAGTACCTCATCATGACCACCGCCGAGGTGCTGGTCAGCGTCACGGGCCTCGAGTTCGCCTACACCCAGGCGCCCCGGGCGATGAAGTCGACCATCATGGGCTTTTGGCTCCTGGGCGTCACCGGCGGCAACCTGCTGGTCGCCTTCCTGGCGCCGCTGCAGGAGAGCATGCCGCTGTCGGCCTTCTTCTTCCTGTTCGCAGGGCTGATGGCAGGCGCGGCCGTGATCTTCATGATCATGGCCTCGGTCTACAAAGGCCGCTCCTACCTGCAGGAGGGTTGATCGCATCCGGCTCCCCCGGGCGACGCAGCCCGGGGCAGCTGGAGCGCCGGCGAGCCTGTGCACCGGCGCAGCGGCGCACCCCGCCGCCTCACGCCCCCCTAGCCGTCCATCCGATAGCCGACCCCGTGGACCGTCTTGATCAGCGCGGGGCTCTTCGGGTCGACCTCGACCCGCTTGCGCAGCTTCGAGATGTGCTGGTCGATGGTGCGGCTGTTGGGAAGGTAGCGCATTCCCCAACACTGGTTGAAGAGCATCTCGCGGTCGACGACCTTGCCGCGCTCCTTGTGGAGCAGGGTCAAGATGCTCACGTCGCGCAGGCTCAGATCGATGGTCTCGTCGCCGCGCCGGCCGCGCAGCTGGCGCGGGTAGATGGTCAGCCCGCCGGGCAGCTCCAGGGTATCCTCGGCGTCGGCGGGCTGGGGCTGGGCCGCGTAGGCGCGGCGCGTGACCGCGCGGATGCGCGCCACCACCTCGCGCACGCCGAAGGGCTTGGAGATGAAGTCGTCGGCGCCAAGCTCGAGGCCGAGCACCTTGTCGATCTCCTCGCTCTTGGCGCTGACGAAGATCACCGGCATCTGCGGACGCTGCCGCTGGTACTCGCGGCAGACGTCATAGCCATTGACCTCGGGCATCATGATGTCGAGCAGCGCGAAGTCGGGCGCCTCGGCCTCGAAGCGCTCGATGGCCTCGCGCCCATCGGCGGCCTCGACCACCTCGTAGCCCTCGGCCTCGAGGACCTCCTTGAGGCCGCGTCGGATGTGGCCGTCGTCTTCGGCGATGAGCACCTTCATGGCGTGTCCTCCCTGAACATCTCTCCCCCTGCGACTAGGGGAGTATGCAGCGTCAGCTCGAAGGTGGCACCCACCTCGGCGTCGACCAGCCGCAGCCCTCCTCCGTGCAGGACCGCCAGCCGCCGCGCGATGTCGAGGCAGCCCCGTGCCGCTCGCCCCCTGGGTGAGCGTGCCGTCGAGGCGGTGGAAGGGCTCGAAGACCTTGTCCCGCTGAGCCGCCGGGATCCCCGGCCCCTTGTCGCTGATCCACACGGTCGTGCGCGCGCCGTCCTGGGCGGTGACGATCCGCGCCTCGCCCCCGCTGGCCGCGTACTTGGCGATGTTGCTCAGCAGGTTGGCCAGGATCTGCCCGACCGCGTCGCCGTCCACGGCCACCTCGGCCGGCGCCGACAGCTCCGTCACCACCCGCACCCCGGCCTGCTCCAGCGACGGCGCGAAGGTCGCCCGAGTGTCCCGCACCACCGCGTCCACGACGCCCACCCGCGGCTTCACCTCGAGGCGCCCCTGCTGGCCGCGCGCGAAGGTCAGCACGTTCGTGATGAGGCGGCTCAGGCGCTGGCTCTCCCCCGTGATGACGCGCAGATGACGCGCCACCGGGTCGCCGTCGAGGTCGTCGTCGTCTCCCTGGTCATCGTAGCCGAGCTGCCCGGCGAGCAGCTCCGCGTACAGGCGGATGTTGGTCAGCGGGGTCTTCAGCTCGTGAGAGACCTGGTTGACGAAGGACACGCGCTGGGCCGCCAGCCGCATCTCCCGCGTCCGCACGCGATACAGGAAGACCGCGAGCCCGACCAGCGCCAGCGCCACCGCCAGCAGCCCCGCCAGCAGGTTGAACCCGAGGCCGCCGCCCAGCGACGTCGGCAGCTCGCTCGCCGGGCTGTAGTGCCGCAGGCTCCAGGCGCCCAGCGGCGCGCTCAGCGACACCACCGCTCGAGGCGGCTCGGCGGCGGGCGGCTCATAGGATCCCCATTGATAGACCGGCGCCCCGCTGGCGTCGACCAGGGTGCTGCGAAAGCGGCTCTGCCCGTCGTCGCCGGTGGTCGTCGCCGGCAGATAGGCCACCAGCTCGCTCAACAGCCGGATGCGCGGCAACGCCACGGCGACCACGCGCTGGCCGTCCGAGCGCCACAGGAGCAGGCTCAGCCCGCCTCCGTGGTAGTAGCCGTACCATCCATGGTCCCGGGCTCGGCGCCCCTCGCTGCGCGCCCGCTTCGCCTCGGTGGGCAGCGCGCCCGACTCCCAGACGGAGCGCGTCCGCTCGAGCAGCTCGCGCTCGGCCCGGCTCGCGTCGCCGGCGGGAGGGAAGAGCACGCGCCCGTCCACGTGGACGACCAGCACATCCGCGCCACGGGGCAGCCCGTCGAGGAAGCCGCGGATCCCGCGCGGCGACTGGGGCAGGCCCTCGGCCACCCGGAGCAGCTCGCGCTCCCGGGCCTCCATGAAGCGCACGATGGAGCCGTCCACCTCGCGCAGCCGGTCCTCGAGGAGCTGGCGCACCTGGTGGACCGCCAGCTGCTCGCCCTCGTCGACCAGCCGCAGCCCCAGCCACGCCAGCGCCACGATGGGCACCGCCACCATCGCGACCAACAGCGCGACGAGCCCACGGCTCGACGGGGCGGCGCGCCGGGCCGTCAGAAGTTCCTCGTCTCGTGCTGGAAGGGCTGGTTGATCCGCTGCCGGATCGACTTGCGCTGACGCCTCCAGCCCTGGTCGAGGTTGTCGGCGTCCTCGCGAGACGCCCGCGACAGCGCTCTCAAGTCACCGGAGCCCAGGGCCCGCGCGCGCTCCTCGAGGTAGGCCGAGTTGTCGATCAACGCCGCCCGCGCCTCGGCGACCTTGCCGGCGTCGCGCAGCTCCAGGGCCCGCCGGCTGGCGAGGTTGGCCACGCGCTCGGCCACGGACACGAGGACGGCGCGGTTCGCGCTGGCCTCGACGACCGCCGGGTCGTCGCTGAAGCGCGCCGTCACCGTCGTCTGCACGTGGTCGATCCGGGCGGTCGCCGTGTTGCGGTAGCTCAACGTCACCTTGGCCAGGTCGCGCCGGGACACGGGCGTCGGCCCCACCTCGAGCTCGACCACGAGCTCGTCCGTCTGGGCCGCGTACAGCTGTGACAGCTCGAAGCGAAGCGTCCGGCCGACGATGTCCGCGTCGACACCCAGCGCCCTGACCGGGCGGACCTCGTCGCTGAAGGTCACGGTCAGCGACACCTCCTTGGCGACCACCGAGGCGAGGCCCCGGAAGCCCTCGGCGAAGAGCGGCCCCAGCGCGCCCGCGTCCTCGACGAAGAAGTGGTTGCCGCCGCTGCGCTCGGCCAGGGCCACCATCAGGTCCTCGTTGAAGCCCAAGCCCAGGCCCACGGTGGTGACGCCGATCCCCTCGCGAGCGAGCTGGCTGCCGAGGCGCGCCAGGTCGCCCGGTGACGACGGCCCGACGTTCGCCCGGCCATCGGACAGCAGCACCACGCGGTTGACGCAGTCGCGGGCGAGGAACTTGCGGACCTCGGCGGCGCCCTTGCTGGTGCCGCCGAAGAGCGCCGTCGAGCCCCCATGCCGCAGGCGGTCGATGCCGCGCAGGATCACGTCGCGGTCGCCAGCCTTGGTGGCGGGGACGAGCACCTCCACCGTGCTGTCGTAGGCCACCACGCTCACGATGTCGTCGGGGCCGAGGACCTCGACGGCCGCGCGCGCAGCGGCCTTGGCCCCGGCGATCTTGTCGCCCGCCATCGAGCGCGACTTGTCGATCACGATGGCCACGTTCATCCGCGCCCGACGTTCATCCGCGCCCGACGCGCCCCCGGCGCCTGCTGGGCCCCGGTGAGGCCGACGCGCAGGAACGCCCGCCGCTTGCCGTCGGCCGCGAGGACCCGGTGGTCGAGGCCCGCCTCGACGCGCACCTGCTGGGCGAGGGCGACGCGCGGCGCAGCCCCCCACGCGGCGACGCCGGCCGTGAGCGCGAAGGCGGTGCAGAGGGCGAGCTGTCGTAGGCTGAGCATGGCGCTCCGAGCGTGATTGATGATGGGTGGAATGTCTCCACCCTACAGGCTGCGACGCAGCCGCTGGTCAGGCGCCCGTGAGGAGATTGTAAGCAGAAGGTGACGCCCCGCTGGCGCCCCTCGCCGAGGGGCCTCGAGCGCGCGGGGGGCTGGCGATCGACGGCGCGCGGCGTCAGGCCGCCGACCAGCTCCATCGGCCCCGCGACGCGGCGGGACTCGCTCGCGCTTCATCGCCCGCGGCCTGCGGCCCCGCGCCTATGGGGCGCAGGCGTCGGTCAGGGCGCCCTCGGGGGCGAGCACGGCGCCGACGCCGGTGTCGCGGTGGGTGGCGAAGAAGCACAGGTATTGACGCTTCACCGCGTCGAGCTGCTGAAAGACGTAGTGGGGGTCGGCCACGCCGTCACCCGCGTATTGCACGACGACGCCCGTGTGCGCCTCGCCGTCGATCAGCGAGGTCCGGTTGTCGGCCTGCGGGTAGGCGACCAGGCCGTCGGCGCCGGCCAGGGCCAGCGACGCCTGCATGGTGGGCCAGACGCTGTCGCCCGCCTGCTGATTGCCCGCCGCCAGGGCAAAGGCGTCGTAGATCTCGGTGGCGAAGTAGACGTCGCCCTGCCCCGCCGGCACATAGGAGTCTCGCGCGGGGTGGCCCGGCAGGGGGCGGCGCGCCTGACGCGGCACGTAGACGATGGGCTCGCTGGGCTCGAAGGCCGTCTGCAGGACGTGCATCACCGGGTGCATGCGCGTCAGCCTCGCCTCGGTGCCCAGGAGCAGGGCGAGCAGCGGCGGCGCGTCGATGAGCCCCGTGGTGAGCAGCATCTCGCTCCAGTAGCCGCCGGCGCCGGTCGGCACGAAGGCCGCCACGCGCGGGTCCACGGCCGCGAACATGTTCGTGTACATGCCGCCCATGGACTGCCCCATGACCCGGACGTCGGCGACGTCGAAGCCGAAGTGGGTCGCGCCCGGCGGCAGCGTGGCGCCGTCGCAGCCCGCGAGCGTGCCCTGTTCGATCTCCAAGGCGTCGAGGGCGCTGGCGAGGAGCACGAGCTCCAGCACGCCCTGGCGGAAGGTGTCCCTGAAGGCCTCGAGGTTGGCGAAGTTGAGGTAGGCGATCTCCGAGGCGCCCGGCACCCGCTCGGGGTTGACCGGCATCGCGTGACCCGCGGCGGCAAAGCCCTGATGGGCCAACACCCAGGCCGGCCCCTTGCCGACCTCGCCGTCGGGGTGCGCGGCCGAGATGGTGCCCCGGTCGACGACCTGGTTCGACAGGCCCCCCGATCCGTGGACGTAGATGACGAGCGGGTAGCCGGCCTCGGGCATCGGCGCCTTCGGGACCGACAGCACCAGCGGCACCGTCACCGTTCGCTGGGCGACCAGCGCCCCCGC
>PDWJ01001386.1_pt1 | contig 30078 bp, 20 predicted proteins | sample 1430881 | NCBI WGS metagenome assembly PDWJ01 (sample SAMN01162460, study PRJNA174530) | Oral metagenome, whole genome shotgun sequencing project. | biome: Marine environment; feature: Marine mammal; material: Swab sample of the gingival sulcus; isolation source: swab sample of gingival sulcus...
TTTTGGCTTCAAGTCGTTCCGAAACTATCGGCTGAGGTTGCTAACGGTCTGTTCTTGAGAGGGATTCGACGAGCACCCACCACGAAGTGAGGTGAGCCTCTGTTCTTGAGAGGGATTCGACGAGCACCCACCACGAAGTGAGGTGAGCCCCAAGCGAGACCGCGGCGGCGCCACGTGAAACCGAATGGGGTGCAGCATGAGCACGGGTGCTCTTAGAGCCACCCGCCGGACTTGAACCGGCGACCTGCGGTTTACGAAACCGCTGCTCTACCAGCTGAGCTAGGGTGGCGCACCGAACGTGCGGCCAAGGCCGCTCTGTTACGAGGCGATCCATCTAGCCTGCCGACCTGCACTTGTCAATGGGTCGGCAGGGACGGAGAGTCCTCTCCGTTATGGCCCTCTGCGAGGCCTCAGCGCACGCGGGGCGGAGCAGAGGGGGGAGCCTCCGGCGACTCCTCGGCGAGGTGCACGCCGACCACCCGCACGTTGACCTCGACGACGCGGCGGCCGCACATTTGATCGACCTCACGTCCGATCCGGTCGCGGAGCTCGGCGACCACGGTGCGGATGTCGCAGCCGTAGCGCGCCACCACCTCGAGGTCGATCGCGGCCTCGTGCTGGCCGACCTCGGCGCCGATGGCGCGCTTGGCGCTGCGCCAGTCGAAGCCGAAGAAGCGCGGCTTCCCCAGCGCGTGGATCCACTCGGCCTGCCGCGCGGCGCGCTCGGCGAGGGAGGCGACGACGGCCTCCGAGATGTTGGTTACACCCCCGACTTGTGCGTCGGTGTGGGGCAGGGATTCGATGGTGAGCGAGGGGCCTGCAGCGTTCATGAGTCTCTCCTGCGTTCCTTTGTTGTTTCAGACCGCTCCCCTTGAAGCAACAAACTTGCCGAGGCAAATAACTTGCCGACACGCTTGACGGATACATCTGTTCAGTGTACTAGATCCATGTTCAGTGATCGGACGCGCGCGCTCCGTGGCGCCGTGCGCGGCGCCGATCGGCGCTGGTTTCGAGCGCTGCCGAGGGAGGTTTCATGCCGAGCAGTCGAGGGATGAGCAAGCAGAAGACGCTGCCGAGCACCACCGAGGGTGCCGCCGGGGGGGCACGAGCCCCGCGAGCCAAGCTCACCGATCGGCAGCGCCAGGCCCTCGACTTCATCAACCACTGCATCGAGGATCGCGGCTTCCCGCCCACCATGCGCGAGATCGGCGAGCATATGGGCATCCGCAGCACCAACGGGGTCAACGACCACCTCAAGGCCCTCGAGCGCAAGGGCTACCTACGCCGCGACTATCTCAAGTCGCGAGCGCTGCGCACGGCCGACAGCCCGCAGCTGGTCAGCGTGCCGCTGGTCGGCGACGTCGCCGCGGGTCAGCCGGTGCTCGCCGTCGAGCAGGCCGAGGAGACCCTGCGCCTCGACAAGGCCTTGCTTGGCGGCGCCGTGTCGCGCCAGGTCCCCAGCAGCACGCGAGGCGACGACGGCGAGCTCTTCGCGCTGCGGGTCAAGGGCGAGTCGATGATCGAAGACGGCATCTTCGACGGCGACTATGTCTTCGTGCGTCGGCAGCCAAGCGCCCGAAAGGGCGAGACGGTTGTCGCGATGGTCGACGACGAGGCCACGGTGAAGCGCTTCTATCCGGAGCAGGGCCGCGTTCGACTGCAGCCCGCCAACTCGGAGATGGCGCCGATCTACGTGGGGGAACACGAGGGCCGCGAGCTGAGCATCCTCGGCGTGGTGGTCGGCGTCTATCGACGGTTGTAGACCTGTCGCTCGACGGTTGTGGGCCTGTCGCTCGACGGTTGTGGGCCTGTCGCTCGACGGTTGTGGGCTTGTCGCTCGACGGTTGTGGGCCTGTCGCGAGCGCGCTAGCGCTGAACGACGAGCAGGCCGGCGTGCGGAGGGGCGCCGAGATCGCTGAGGGGGGCGACGACGGAGACCTCGGTGTTGGCTTGATCATCCCAGGCTTGGCGTGTCATCAGCACGCGCTCGAAGCCTTTGCCTTTGCCGCGGGTGCCTACCACCACCAAAATCTGCGGGCGACCAACGACACGCACGGCGCCGAGCAGGTACGAGCCGCCGAGGAGCTTCTCTACGGGCTTGTTCTCCACGGCTCGCAGCAAAACACCGCCGTCGGCGCTGCCGCCCTTGGAGAGGCGCTCGAAGGTATGGGCCGTGATGTAGAGCGCGGAGGAGGCGGTCTGGGTGCGGATGGCGGTGCCTGCCGGGGTTGGCGCGGAGCGGGCCATCGAGGTCGCGGCGGGCGCGAGGTCCTCGCTGGCGATCCAGCGCGCGGGCTCGCCGCTGGCGCGGCCCGCCTCAAGCGTGAAGGCGACGAGCTGGGCGGCTTGATGGCCCGCGGCGATAGACGCCTTGGTGTCCCCGCCGAGCACCCAGACCTTTTTGCCGTCGAGAGAGAACGCGGCGCTGTGGACCATCGGCAGCCGCGCGGCGGGCAGCACGTCGAGGAGCTGCGGTGCGGGCAGGGTGGTCGGCTTGCTCGCATCGAAGAGCACCAGCTGGTTTTTATCCTCGGCCAGCATGGCGAGGGTTTTGCCGTCGGGGGAGAGGGCGACGCCGGTCATCGGGCGGCTGTCGAGGCTGCGGGGTAGCGGCAGCGGCTTGAAGAGCGCCGGCACGGTGCCTACGGAGGCGTCGACGTAGACGACGTGGGTGTCGGTGACGGCCACGACCAAGGTGCCCCGGTTGGCTCGAGCCAGGCCGAAGAGCGTCTTGCCTGGCAGCGGATCACGCGTGACCTCTCGGGGCTGCTGCGTCGTGAGGTCGATCGTGACCAGCGCCAGCTTGCCGCCCTGAGCCACGACAGCGTAGGCCACCGAGGCGTCGGGGCTCGTGGTCAGCGCCTGCACGCCGAGCAGCGCCAAGGGAGCGCCTATGGTCGCCTTACCGCCCTTGCCGAGGGCGAAGCTGCGCAGCCCTTTGGCGTCGCCAACGAGCCCGACCCGCCGGATCGGGTAGCGCAGGCTTGTCGACCCACCGCGCGTGGTGACCTTGACTCGCGTCGGTCCCGATGGGATGCCCCACGGGATCCGGACCACGATGCCGCCACCGCTGACGTGGGCCAGCACATCGGTGGGCTCCTCGCCGACGTGGACCGAGGGCTGCTTGCCGAGCTCCTTGCCCCAGAGCAGCAGGAGCTCGCCGATGGTGCCCTGGCCGTCGCCCGTGCCCACCGTCAGCGGTCCCTCCTTGGGAAGCCGCATCGCGCCGAGGTCGACGATCTTAATGATCTCGGGGACGCCGCCGCCTCTGGAGACCTCGCGCACCGGGAGGATGGTCGGGCGCTTGCTTTGGGTCGAAGCCGGACAGCCAGCGGCGAGCAGAGCGACGGCGGCGAGCGAGAGCACCACAGGGAGACGGGGGAGAGAGCGAAGCATGACGCGGAGCATGACGAACCTCGTACTCGTTTGAAGCAACGAGCTGCTTTGATAGCAGGAGCCACGGGCAGGGCTCCAGCGAAAAGCAGGGGAGGGCTCCAGCGAGACGCAGGGCAGGGCTTGAGTGAAGACGCCCGATCCCGGTCGCAAAGACACCCCATCCCGGTCGCAAAGACACCCCATCCCGGTCGCGAAGACGCCCGATCCCGATCGCGAAGACGCTCAGCCGCTCTGGTAGACGCAGATGAACTCGTTGCTCGCGGCGAGCTTGAGGCAGCGCCCGCCGTTGGGGCAGGGGCCGTGTTGCTGGCAGGCGTTGACGCAGCGCGTGTCGCCGCCGGTGGGGAGGTTGACCTGCTGACAGACCAGGCCGGCGCCGCAGGAGCTCGCGTCGCTCCGCGTGCACCTGGCGCCGACGCCCCTATTCATAACGTCGTAGTCGGGATAGAGCAGCGCGCCGCGGATCCCGGAGGCGATCTGGTCGCGGCCCTGTTTGCTGTCATCACGGAAGACCAACACGAAGGCGTCGAGCCCCGCCGCGGCCAGGGCGGGGGAGTCTTGGACACCCGCCGAGATGTAGTTGAGCTTGACGTCGTTGCCGACAGGCAGCCCGTTGCCCAGCAAGGCGCGGCCGCGGATCCCGCCGGCGGGGTCGAGGGCGTTGTCGTCGGTGGTCCAGGCGACGAGGATGTTCCCTGTGGCGAGCACGGCGATCGTGGGCTGTGTTTGGTTGCCTGCCACGCTCGTGTTCACCTTGTAGGGCTCCTCGAGGGGCTGCCCCTTGATGTTGATCCGCCGTCCGAGGATGTCCGAGCCCTCGGCGGGGTTTCCCGAGACGGTGTCGCTCCAGACCACCATATAGCCATAGGGCAGGCCCGTGACGTCGACCTTGCTTGCCTTGGTTTGGCTGGCGGAGACGTCGATGAGCGCGCCGAAGGCGTTGGTCACGGCGTTGTAGATCCGGCCACGGATCCTCCAGCAGTTGCCTCCGGAGGCGCAGTGCTCGCGCCACGTGACCATGTAGCCATTCTGCGGGCCCGCGGCGACCGCGACGGTGGTGAAGGGGCGGGTCGTGTTATTGGACGTCGCCGCGCTGATGGCGGCGCCGATGGGCGTGCCGTTGAGGTCGACCTTTCGGCAGAGCACCTCCATCGCAAGGCCCGAGGTGTCCTGAGCCCAGCAGACGGCGTAGGTCTTGTCGCCCAGGGCTGTGATGTCGGGCTCATTGGTGTCCTTTTTCGCCTCGCTGAGGCGCGTCTGCTGGCTCGCGCTCGGGTTCTGGCGCCCGTCGGCGAGAAAGGCACGCACCTCGATGGCGATCGCGTCGGTGCGCCCGTTGGTCCACGCGACCATGTAGGTGCCGTCTTGCTGCATCGCGATCGCGGGCTCGTCGTAGGTTGTGTTGTGCGGGTTGACCCGAAACTCGAGCTTCGTGCCTCGCTCGCCGTTCTGTCGCCCCTTGGCTCGCGGGTCGAAGAGCCGACCGTAGATGTCACAGCGCCCGGCGCCCTGACACTCCTGGTCGATCCACATCACAGCGAAGTTGCCCTCTTTGTCGGCGGCGACCTGGCGGCCGGTGCTGCCGCCGGCGGTGAAGAGCTGGGTGTTGGCGTAGTCGGTGTTGACTTGGAAGTCGGTGGGCAGCACGGTGAGCACGGTCTCGACCAGCTCGCCGGGCAGCAGCGTGGCGTTCGACATCCCGACACCGATGACCCGTCCGGTCGGCTCTTTGTCCTTCGGCGGCGCGCGCATCTGCACGCCGACCTTCACAGGCCCCTCTCGACCGTTGGCGATGATCGAGAACACCGAGCTCCTCGCCCCTCCGCTGGGGAAGATCGTCTCGCCTGCCTTGGGGTTGAGGATCGTCTGCTCGCCCGCCGGGTTGGCCGCGCTCTTGAAGGACACCAGCAGAGACTGCGGGTCGGCCTCGCGGCCGGGGTCATCGTCGTGGACTCCAGGGCGCGCCTCGAGGCGGACGACGAGCACGGTGTCGCCTCCGCAGCCAAGGCCGCCGAGAAGCAGGGCGAAGAGCACGAGCGCGAGATGGCGCGCGTGGCAGCACATCGCTAGATCTCCCAGGTGGGCAGCGGTGAGGCGGGCAGGTTGGGCTCGCCGCTCCGGATGCCAAAATAAACGCCAGCGCCAGCGCCTGCCGCGGCGACACCGATCAAGGTCCAGAACCACCAGCGCTTGTAGATCGGCGTGGAGCGCTTGCCGCCTCGCGCTCGCAGCGCGGCCAGGCGGCGCTCCTCTTCACGGCGCTCCTCCTCTTCGCGCTGCCGCTTCGTCTCCTCGGCGCGGCGCTTGCGCTTCAAGACGCGCTCGCGCTCGATCGTCGCCTCGAGCTCCCGAATCAGCACCAGCACGGCCTCCCGGTTCTTGGCCTTTGGGACCTTGCGCAGGTAGAGACGGAAGGAGAACACGGCCTTCTCGTGCTCGCCGGTGTTGCGATAGCACTGGCCAATGTTGAAGAGCAGCCCCGGGAGGGAGGCGACCTTGTAGGCCTCTTCGTAGTGGCGCAGCGCCGCGCGGAACTTGCCGAGCTCGAAGGCCGCCTTGCCGCGCTCGTAGTACCGGCGCGCTTGGCGCAGCCGTTCAGGGCTTGCCTGGGCCGCGACGGCGGCAGGGGGAAGCAGCAGACCCACGCAGAGCAGCAGCGCCATGGCGCGGCGTGGCGCTGCGCACGAGCCCGTATCACGGGTCAAGCGATCAAGAGCTTCCCCACAGATTCGGGACCGAGCAGGGTGCTGAGCTGCCGAGCCGATTTCGGAGCCGAAGACATGAGCCATACGGGTGGTAGGGCGAACGTTCTGAGGTCTAGAAAGCGGCCGGCAGTGGTGTGCCCGGCGACGGGAGGTATGTGTGGGGAGGCTCTCACGTGACATATCACCCGGATGATAGCGCCTACTGGGCGAAGGGGTCCACTTGATCAGTCTTGTTGATCGTCTTGGTCTTGCCCTTCTTCTTCGTGGGCTTGGTGACCTTTGGTGCGGCCTTCAACTGCTTGTCCGGGTCGACCACCGCTGGCGCTACCTCGACCTTGCGGTGCTTGCGGCGCTTAGGCCGACGTCTGTGGTGGCGTCGCCTCTCGCGCTTTTTGTCGATCGTGATGGCGTCTCCAGCGGGGCCGTCGATCGGATCCGGGTCGTCGAGGGCCAGGAGCGCCTCGACATGCTGATCGCTGAGCTGAACGGTCTTCGTCTCGTCCTTGTGGCCTTCGAGCCGAAAGAGCAGCGTGATCGTGGCCTTCAGGTCTTTGGGGCGCTCAACACGGTACCGATACGGCGTCTTGCCGATCAGCCGCTCCTTGCCCCCTGCGAGTTCATAGACGCTCGCTCCCTTTGGCTTGCTCGAGAGCTTCAGCAGGACGGTCTTGGCCTGAACGCCCTCGCCTCTGGGCAAGGGAGAGGCGGTGACACCCGTCTTCGACTGCCCGGTGGCGCTGCCCGTGGTAGGGGCGCTGCGGGGCTTACGAGGCGAGTCGCCGCCGACGATCCCCGAGGCCCAGAGAAAGGCGCCGACCGCCAGCCCCAGCACGCCGACGCCGATCGGCACCAGCAGGAGGTTGCTCCGTTTGCGCTTTGTTTTTTTGGGGGGGACCGCCTGCACGACGGTCTCGACCGTCGCCGTGGCCCGCGCGAGATCTTCTCGGAGCTGCTCGACGTTCTGATAGCGCTTGTCCGGGTCTTTCTCGAGGCAGCGCAAGATCACCGCTTCGAGGGCCATCGGGATCTTCGGCGCGTCGGCGAGGTCTCGCGGCGGCACGGGCTGGTCGTTCATGTGCTTGACCACGAACTCGCCGAAGGACTTCGCCCGGAACACCGGATGCCCGGTGAACATCTCGTAGAGGATCGCGCCGAGGGAGTAGATATCGGTGCGGTTGTCGATCGGCAGGCCAGAGGCCTGCTCGGGGGACATATAGGCTGGCGTGCCAATCACCGACCCGGCGGCGGTCTGGTAGCTGGCGTCGGCGGAGGCGTCGCCCTGCAGCTTGGCCACACCGAAGTCGAGGAGCTTGACGAACCAGCGCTTGGTGGCTGTGTTGACGATGAAGATGTTGTCGGGTTTGAGGTCGCGATGGATGATGCTCTTGGCGTGGGCGGCGTTGAGCGCCTCGCAGACCTGCAGCGCGATCTGCATCGCCTGATGCAGGGGCATGGGCTTGTCCGACGCGCGCAGGTAGTCAGACAGATCCTGCCCCTCGAGCAGCTCCATGATGAAGAACGTCTCGCCGCTGTCGAGCTCGACGTAGTCGGTGATGTCGACGATGTTCTCGTGGCCGATGGCGTTGACCGCCCGCGCCTCCTGAAAGAAGCGGTGGACGGCGTCGCGTTTGACGGCGTACTCGGAGCGCAGCAGCTTCAGCGCGACCTTACGCCCGAGCATCGTATGCTCGGCCATATAGACCTGGCCCATCCCACCAGCGCCGATCAGCGAGAGGATCCGGTAGGAGCCAAGCACCCGACCGAGGTTGCTGTCGATCTTGGGCTCCTTGCGCTTGCGGCGGCGCGACGACCGGCGCGGGGGCGGCTCCGCGGGGGGCACGTGGGCGGGCCGCGGTGGGCCTGTGCGGCGGCTCGGCGTCGGGTTACGACGCATGTCGGCGATGCTTGGCTGTGGAGCGCCGGTGGGCACTGAGGAGCGCTCCCGGCGCCCGTGGAGGGTTGGAGCCGTCATCGGCCCGTGTTCGACGCCCATCTCACCGGTGGGCTCGGGGCGAATCGGACCGGCGCCCGAAGGCGCGCGCATCCCCGCGGCGCGCCGCAGGCCGGTCATCGACCCGGTCTGTCGGGGAGCGCCGGCCGACGAACCGCCAACGCCGCCGCCGGCGGCCGCGCCTCCAGCTCTCACTCCTCCAGGCGGAAGAGCCCCGAGCGAGGCGTCGCTCACCTCGCACAGATCGACGGACTGCAACGACTGCGTCACCTGCGTCGCCTGGTAAGGCGACGGCTGCCCGTCCGGGATGGGCTCGAGCTCATCGTCGTCGAGCTCGAGGGGCTCGTGAGGATCCGGTCTCATGTTGCGCGTTGACGCTCTCTACGGCTCGTCACTCAGGAAGGTTTGGGTGCTCCAAATGAAATACGCACCGACGAACACACTTTATGCCACACGCGGTTCACTCTTGACGCGCATCGCGTCATCTTCGACGCTCGACGTCGACTGGCGATCGGCGCCTGAGCTGCGCCGCGCCGCGGCGCGCAGTCTTCAGAACCATGCCAACATACACGGATTATATGCCTCCCGGCCAGCTAGCTCAACGATCGTCACCAGTCTCGGCACAGCTCCCCGAAAAAAATGAACGATCACGGGTCATGGACCTCATGATCGCTTCTCCTGTTGCCCGGATCGGGCGCATAGCGCGCCACGTTTCGCAGGTTGAGGAGGTTGATCAGGAAGTGGGCTAGAATCGGGAAGGCGAGGTTGCCGGTGAGCTCGGCCCCATAGCCGAAGGCGAGCCCCATCAGCCCGGCGAGAGCCGTCCAGCTGAGCAATCTGGCGCGGGGGGGAAGGTGTAAGAGAGCGAAAATACCACTGGTCCACCAGATCCCCAGGCTCGGCTGGAGCGCCCCTCGAAACAAGAGCTCCTCACCGATGGCGCTGGCGCAGGCCAGCGTCGCGGCCTCGGACCAAGTCACGTGTCCAAGCACGGAGGCGAAGAATCGATTGAGCTCCTGGGCCCACCCCTGGCGCTCGAGGAGGCGTGAAGCGGCGACCACCCCCAGGCCGAAGGCGATCCCCGCGACAGCGCCGAGGCCGAGCTGCGAGAGCGTCGTGCCGCCGGGCAACACCAAGAGGTTGGGGTGCCCGACGACCAGCCCCCAGGCCAGCGCTGCCACGATCAGCAGGCCATAAAAAACACCCGCAAGCAGCAACGAGCGTCGGCGCTGGTTCGTCGGCATGTGTTTGTTGCAGCAGTGGGGTGGGGTGTCGGGGAAATGCGAGGAGGGGGAGTCGAACCCCCACAGCCTTGCGGCCGCCAGCCCCTCAAGCTGGTGCGTCTACCAATTCCGCCATCCTCGCGACGGCTACGCTGGCTCCTGGGGGAGGCGCCAGCGGGTGCCGATAATAATGGGCGCGACGAGCATGTCAAGGGGAGTGTGCGCTTCGCAGCGAGTGTTCACGCGAGGGCGAGCGCGACGGGAGGGCTCGATCAACAGGCTGCCAGGTCAGCAGGCTGGCTCGAGAGCCTCGAGAGCCTGGAGAGCCTCGAACGCCTCTGGTGGTACGGCGAGCGTTCTGAGGTATCGAAAGCGGTCGGCCAGTGCTGTGCCCGGCGACGGGAGGTGTTTGTAGGGGGCTCTCACCAAAGACACCCTAAAGACCGAGGTCAGGCCGACGATAAGAGGTGACGGAGGTGGACATCGTGATCTTCTCAGCCAGACCGCGCAGCGCGGAGCCCCCAAAGCGGGAGGCCCCAGATGAGTTCAGCGATCCGGAACGCACGGTGCGATTGCCGCGCTTCTTTGTCGAGAGACCCGAGGCGAACGAGCCGCAGGGTGCGAGCTCGGAGGTGGATCAGGGAGGCCAGCGCGTTCGAGGCGCTCAACTAGCGTAGACGAGGCGCCGAGCCGGGGGGGGCGCCGAGCCGGGGGGGGCGCCGAGCCGGGGGGGCGCCGAGCCGGGGGGGCGCCGAGCCGGGGGGCGCCGAGCCGGGGGGCGCCGAGCCTCAGATCGTCTCGATGATCACCATGTCGTTGGGGCCGTCGATCTGGGTGCCCGAGGCGATCACCACGGACTGCCCCGCGCGGACATAGCCTCGGTCGACCGCGGCCTGTCGGATGCTCCTTACCGCCTCCTCGGCGGTGTTCGGGACCTCCTTCAACAATAGCGGCGTGACGCCCCAATGGGCGGCCAGCATCCGATAGACGTGCGGATCATGGCTGGCCGCGAGGAGCGGGACCTCTGGTCGATACTCGGAGATCATCAAGGCCGTCGCCCCAGACTCCGTGTAGCAGACGATCGCCGCGGCGCCGAGCTCTCGGGTCGCGACCACCGCCGCCTTGGCGATGGCGTTGCTCGTCTCGCGGAGGTTCAGCGAGGTGGGGCCGGTGAGCGAAGAGAAGCGCGCCGACGCTTCTGTGCTGCGCGCGATGTGATCCATCATCTGCACCGACTCGACGGGGTGCTCACCGTGCGCGGTCTCGCCAGAGAGCATCAGCGCGTCGGTGCCGTCGAGCACGGCGTTGGCGACGTCGCTGACCTCGGCGCGGGTCGGTCGGGGAGAGGTGCGCATGCTCTCGAGCATCTCGGTGGCCGTGATCACGAGCTTGCAGCGCGCGTTGGCAGCCTCGATGAACGCCTTCTGCAGCAGCGGGACGGCTTGGGGGCCCATTTCGACGCCGAGGTCGCCGCGGGCGACCATCACCCCATCGGATAGCTCGAGGATCGCCTCGAAATGCTCGACGGCCTCGGGTTTTTCGATCTTGGCGATCAGCTGCGCCTCGGGGCTGATCAGCGCGCGGGTCTGCTCCACGTCGTCGGGGGTGCGCACGAAGGAGAGGGCGACATAGTCGACCCCGAGCGTGCGACCGAGCTCGATGTCTTGCTTGTCCTTCTCCGTGAGCGCCGGCGTGGAGAGGGTCACCCCCGGCAGGTTGATCCCCTTGTTGTTGGTGAGCTCACCGCCGTGCTCGACCCGAGCCTCGACGCGGCCGTCGCAGGTCTCGAGCACGCGCAGCTGCAGGCGCCCGTCGTCGAGCAAGATCCGGTCGCCTTCGTTCACGTCTCTCGCGAGCGGCTCATAGGTGCAGGGGATGGTCGCCGGCTCGTCGGTGGAGGCGGCGTAGACCAGCGTGACCTCCGAGCCCTTCGCGAGTGTCAGCGATCCGCCGAGCAGGTCGCCGACGCGGATCTTGGGGCCCTGCAGGTCTTGCAGGATCGCCACCGGGCGATCGAGCCGCTCGGCCACGGCGCGGACCCGGGCAAAGAGCGCCCGATGGGTCTCGTGGTCGCCGTGCGAGAAGTTCAGCCGCGCCACGTCCATCCCGGCGCGCATCATCTTCTCGAGTGTCGCCTCGTCGTCCGATGTGGGCCCGAGGGTGCAAACGATCTTGGTGCGCCGGCGCGTCATGGCTAGAACCTGTATTGGGCGGCGAAGCGGAGCTCGCGCTCCTTTCGGTCGGCGCCGGAGAAGCTGTAGTTCTCGACAAAGCGGTCGCGGAACATCACGGAGAACACGCCGACGTTGCGGTAGAAGAAGAGGTGCGCCGCGACGCGGAGCTGGCGCTCGTCGTTGATCCGCTTGAGCTCGTCTCGGAGCTCAGCCGAGAGGGTGGGGCTGAGCTTGAAGTCATGAGCGCGGAACATGCCGAAGTCGCCGGCGATCATCAGCCACTTGGGGATGACCAGGATGCCGAGCTGCACGTTGAATGAATACTGGGTGGACTCGAACTCGAGCTCCCTCTTGAAGTAGCCCTCGCCGACGAAGAGGAACCGCCACTCGCGATAGAAGACACCGAGGTTGATCGCTGGGAAGCGCTCCGCCACGCGCTGGTCGTAGCGGCCGCCGAGGTAGATCGAGAGCGAGCGCGGGACCTGGGTGTAGAGGAAGCGCGAGTCGAAGCGGTCGAAGCGGCCAAAGACGTGGAGCCCGAGCTGAGCGCCGGCGGCCCAAGTGTAGTTGGCGTCGTCGAACTTGTAAAAGCGCCCGCCGACGTTGCCAGCGAACTTGCCCGAGCCGCCAAAGGCCATCACGCGGTAGTCGAGGAGGCCCGGGAGGATCGGCCCGTTGAACTCGATCGAGGCGCCGTTGCCGCCCTCGAAGGCGCTATAGAGGTAGTAGGCCGGATCGAGGAGGAGGCGCTTCTGGGCGCCGATCACCGGGGTGGCCGAGAGGCCTCCGCTGCCGGAGTTGATGTTCAGGCGGTGGTTGCGCCAGATCGGCACCTCGAAGGTGGCGAAGGTCAAGCGGACCGAAGCCTCGGCGCGGATCGAGATCAGAAAGAAGGAGTTGTTGATGCCGGGGATGTTGCCGAAGGCGCGGAGCTGCAGGCGCGTGAAGCGCGTGTCTAAGCGCGTCCCCTCGTCTTTCTCGAGGTCGATCGTGGTGTTGATCCGGGCGACCACCGAGAAGCGGATCCCGGCCATATGGCTCGAGCAGACGGTGACCGCCGGGTCGAAGCGACAGCCGAAGTCCTGGCAGTCGACCGCGCCGTCGCCGTCGTTGTCGATGCCGTCAGAGCAGAGGTAGTCGTTGCGCTCGCCGTCTTTGTCTTGACCCGTGCCGATCAGATCCTCGACGGACATCCCCTTGCCCAGCTTCGGGATGGCGTTGGGGTCTCGCGCCCTCTTGCCCCCGCTGCCGCGCGCCTTGATGCCGGTCCCCGTCAGGGGACCATGCCAAGAGCCCCTGCAGACGGTCACACCCAGGCGTTGACAGTCGAGGTCCTCGCAGTCGGTGGCGCCGTCGTCGTCGTTGTCGACGCCATCGGAGCAGAGCTGGTCGGTGTTCTCCGGGCCGCCGCTGCTCTTGCACTCGGGTTTGCCGTAGCAGTCGGCGTCGAAGCAGTCGACCAGCGAGTCGCCGTCGTTGTCGATCTTGTCGTTGCAGTTCGTCTCGGTCTTGCCGTCGGCGGTGGGGGCTGCGCTCACCGGTGCGGCGGCGCAGAGCAGGCCGAGGGCGCAGAGCGCAGCTAGCGGGGCATTCGCGAGGGATTTGGGCTGGTGCAACATCACGTACTCGCTGAGCTGGGAGTGGTGCGCCTCGTCGGCGCCAGGCCATGTTGTGGAGCTCTCGGTGGCTACTCGCAGACGCGCTTGCCGGTGCAGACCGTCACGGCTGGATCCCAGCTGCAGTCCCAGTCCGCGCAGTCCACGAAGCCGTCTTCGTCGTTGTCTTTGCCGTCCGAGCAGAGCTGGTCGGCGGTGAAGCTGCCATAGGGCAGGCTCTCGCGGCAGGCGCGGGCGACCTCTGGAGTGGTCGCGCGTAAGCAGGAGTAGTCCGCGCAGTCTGTGAAGCCGTTGTTATCGTCGTCGATGCCGTTGGTGCACTTCTCGAAGGTGTTCTCACCGACTTCTTTGCAGTGCTTGATGATCGCGGGGTCGGTGGACTTGGAGCAGGAGCGGTCGGCGCAGTCGATGTAGCCGTTGTTGTCGTCGTCCTTATGGTTGCTGCAGGCCTCCAGCGTGTTTTCCTTCGGCCGGCTTTTGCAGTAGTCCTCGATCTCTTTGATCCCGGACCTGGAGCAGGAGAAGTCGCTGCAGTCGGTGTAGCCGTCGCCGTCGTCGTCTTTACCGTTCTTGCAGAGCGCGAGGGTGTTCTCTTTCGGGAGGCTGTCGCAGTAGGCTTGGATCTGCGGATCGTTGAGGTCCGTGCAGTCGCGATCAGCGCAGTCTTTGTAGCCGTCGCCGTCGTTGTCGCGGCCGTCGGTGCAGGTCGCGACGGTGTTCTCGTCGGTCTTGCAAGCAGCGGTCTTTGCGCAGCCGCTGTCGTCGCAGTCGGTGTAGCCGTCGGCGTCGTTATCTTTCTGATCGGAGCAGCTGCGATCGTCACCCTCGGTGCAGACGGTGACGTAGGGGCTGTTCTTGCAGCCATAGTCCTTGCAGTCGGTGTAGCCGTTGCCGTCGTTGTCGATGCCGTCGGAGCAGCGCGCGTCGTTGAACTCGAGCAGACAGCAGGTCTCCCGCACGTTCTGGCATTTGCGATCGCCGCAGTCGAACTGGCCGTTTCCGTCGTTGTCGATCTGGTCGTTGCAGGTCAAGGCCGCGAGGCCCCGCGCCGCGCTGCTGCCCTCGCCACCCACCGGCGGGGTGTTGGGCACATACTCGCCGCAGCGATGCGCGGTGACCAAGCAGTCTGGGTCTTGGCAATCGATCAGGCCGTCGCGGTCGTTGTCGACGCCGTCCTGGCAGGCCTGATCGTACTGCTCATAGCCGAAGATCGGGCGCTCGGGAGAGGTGTAGTTGCACGCCGCGGCGCCGAAGGCCAGCGGCGCCAAGGCCAGCAGCGAGCGAGCCCAACCCCGCCGCAGGCGTCGATCCACAGACCCACCTTCAGAGATGGCTACTTCAGGCATGCTGCACGTCCTTTGCCAAAGCGCTCGCGGAAGTCGACATAGACGACGCAGCTGCCCGTTTGGGGCTCCCCGCTGCCGAGCTTGCCGTCCTTTCGTAGCTGGGCGAGCTTGGCCTTCAGTGTCGTCTCGAAGGTGGCGTCTTTGACGCCGACGAAGTAGCCCAGCCGCGCGTAGTCGGCGACGATCTGCCGTGGCTGGTGGGGCTTGAGTTTGGCCAGCCCTGCCTTCAGCTCGGGGTCTGCCAGCAAGAGCTTCAGCGCCTCATCGATGGTCGCCGGCTCGACGTCGCGCTCCTTGCTGCAGATCTCGTCGCATTTCGAGTAGGTGTCTTTATGCTCCCACTTGGCCGAGTGGCCGTCGAGGGTCGAGACCAGGCGGTTGTACGTCCGGCCGTCGCGGCCGCCGCCCTCGGCGACCGAGTGGAGCGAGGTGAGCACGTAGGCGGGTACGCCGTGAGACCACATCCCGCGCCTATGCTTGATCGCGTCGCGCATCGCCATCACGACGGCCTTTCTTCCCGCTTTGTAGTTGACGCTCATCGCGTGGGCGTAGCCGCGGCGCACCTGGTCGACGGCGAGATCTTTGCACCACCAGAGGATGCGGTTGTAGGTGTCGCGCTTCATGTCCTTGGAGACGCAATGCCAGACGCCGCGGCGGGCGTTCAGGGTGGCCAGCTTGGCGTTCCAGTAGAGCTCCTTCTTGGTCCAGGTGCCCCAGCGGTGCACCGGGCCATAGGACTCCAGCGTGTTGAAGCCGGCCAGGCGGGCCTTGGTGCCCCGCAGCGGGCCAGCGAGCACGCGGAAGCTGTCGCCGTCGTTGAAGAACACAGGTGTTGGTCGTCCATTGAGGAACACCCGTGAGGCTGGGATCGCCTCGGCGTCGAGCGGGGTGAAGGTCGCGATCACGGCCACGGCGGCTGCGAGCAGGCTAGATACGAATAGAGAGCTCATAGCGGGTCCCTCCGGAGACCATCTAAGGTGATCGTTCCCGCTAATGTCAAACCTATTGTCGGTGAAACTCTAGCGTGATTGACGCTGCGCGCGCCCCGCAGCTAGACTGCCGCCACCATGATTCTCGGCAAGGTGATCGGCACCGTCGTCGCCGACCAGATCTACGAAGGTCTGGAAGGCATCAAGCTGCTCGTGGTTCAGCCGCTGGACCACCGGCGCGCCCCCATGGGCCCCGCGGTGGTCGCCGCCGACACTGTGCAGGCGGGCCCCGATGAGCTGGTCTATCTGGGGCAGAGCCGCGAGGCCGCGCTCTCGCTGCAGAACTGGTTCGTACCCGTCGACCACGCGGTGGTGGGCATCGTCGACCAGCTGGCCACCGTAGACGACGCGGAGGCCCCCAGGGCGGGGAGGACCGAATGAAGCTCTGTCGCGTCGTCGGCACCGTCGTCGCAGCGGTGAAGCATCCAACCCTGGTCGGGACCAAGCTGCTCGCGGTGGAGCCGGTCGACGAAGACCGCTGCCCCGCGGGCTCGAGCTACCTCGCCGTCGATCGCGTGCAGGCGGGCGTCGGCGACCTCGTGCTGGTCAACTCCGAGGGCGGCGGTGCGCGCCAGCTCTCGGGGCTCTCCCAGTCGCCGATGCGCTCGCTGATCGTCGGTATCGTCGATCGAGTCGATGTCGAGGTTGACGATTCGGGCGCTCTGGTCGGAGGTGAGGCCTGATGCGGGTCAACGAGACGCAGCTGCGCGGCGCGATGGTCGGTCTCAGCCGGCGCCTCTGGGAGCGGGGTTGGGTCGCCAACCACGACGGCAACATCTCGACGCGGCTGCAGCGCGACCGCGTGCTCTGTACGCCCACCGGTGAGTCCAAGGCGGTGATCAAGAGCGAGATGCTGCTGATCGTCGACGGCAGCGGCGAGGTCGTCTCCGGGCGCCTCAGGCCCTTCTCCGAGCTGGCGCTCCACCGCGCCTGGTATCGGGCTCGCGCCGACGTGATGGCCGTGGTGCACGCCCACTCGCCGGTGGCCACCGCCTTTGGCGTCGCAGGTCGGGAGCTGCCTCATCCCTTCCTTCCCGAGGCCGTGGTGAGCCTGGGTCCGGAGATCCCGACGGTCCCGTTGACGCTTCCGGGCCCCGACGCCGTCTCGGCGATCGAGCCCTACCTGCTCGACCATGACGTGCTGCTCCTCGCCGGCAACGGCGTGCTCGCCTGCGGCGCCGATCTCGAGCAGGCCTATCTTCGCCTCGAGCTCGTCGAGCACCTGGCGCTGATCGCCCGCGAGGCCGAGCAGCTCGGCGGCGTCCAGCAGCTGCCGCCTGAGCATCTCGGCAAGCTCCTCGACGCTCGCAAGCGCGCCGGCCTCGGCCCCGAGGCGCGGGCGGAGCGAGCCGCCGTCGACGCTGTGGCGCGCCGCCTCGCCGCGCGCCGCGACGCCGCCGAGGCCAAGAGCAAGATCAGCGCCACGGAGACGCCGGAGGAGCTCTCCGAGCTGGTCCGCGCCGAGATCCAGCGCGTCCTCGGGCGCTAACCCCTCCCGCAAGGTGCGCGTCGCGGCGGTCCCTGCGCCCTGGCGAAGCCGAACCGGCGACCCGGCGAGAGACCGAGGACAGCCCTCTACTGCGCGATCCCTAGCTTGACGCGGCAAGCGTAGTAGGCGTCGCTGGCGGCGAAGGTCAGGAGATCGCGTAGGAGCGGGGATCGGTGCAGCGCGTCGGGGAAGAGGGGGACGTCGGTGGGGTGTGGATCCTCATCGCGGAGCTGGGCGACCGCGGCGCGGAGGTCGCCGCTGAGCACCAGCCCGACGCGGTTGGCGCTGATGTATACGGCGCGGCGCCAGGCTGCGGAGTCGAAGGAGAGATCGGGGCGCTCGCGGAAGAGCTCGCCGAGGCGGCGTCCCGCCTTGTAGGGGAAGGCCCGGCGCAGCTCTTCTCCGGCGCGGCGCCGCGCCTCGTCGCGACCGCGACGGCGCATATGTCGCGGGTGGAAGGCGCAGAGCACGGTCTGCAGCATCTGAGCGAAGGCGCGCGGCTCGAAGCCTGTGGCGAAGAGCGCGCCAGGCCGAGTCAGCTCCAGGGCGCGGCCGATCACGAAGCGCAGGCGGCCGAGCTCGAGGCGATCGCCGAGGCCTGGCGGTACGAGCAGGGCCGGGCGAGCCATCGCCGCGACGACGACCTCGTCGTCGCCTTCGAGAGCGTCACGACGGTGGTAGACGGTGGTGGTCTTGGTGCCCAGCGCTCGGGCGCAGGCGGAGAAGACCAGCGCCAGGGGCGTCTTCTCGACGGGAGATACGCGATCCGCTGTGCCTACGCCGAAGTCCGCCAGCTGCCGCTTCAGCAGCAGCGACGTGGCCTCGCCCAGCAGCTGGAAGACCTCGCGTAGCGCCGCCGCGCCCGGCGCCGTGAGCAGCGCCTGTCGGTCGGCCTCGGTGATCTCCCCGCTGTAGACGTCGTCGGCTGCTTGCTCCCGTGGGTGGAACGACTCGAGGAACGCTCGGCCGGTCTCATCGAGCTGCCCCAGCACGGCGAGGGTGTCGTAGATGCAGAACGCCCGATAGGGCTCGTCCTCGGCGCTCGCCGCGGCGAGGGCTCGCAGCGAGTCGACGTTCTCGATGTTGCCCGCGAGCTTGCGATGGTTGGCCAGCGCCGCGACGGCCCAGCGGGGCTGGTCGGCGTAGAGCTCGGCGAGGACGCGGCGCACCACCTCGTCTTCTCGCAGGTCGAGCTGCGCCTCTGTCGCGTCGATCGCCGCGTCGGTGTGGCCGAGGCCGCGGTAGACCCGCGCCAGGGTCGCGTAGATCTCGGCGCGGAGGTCGCGCTCCTCGGGGCTGGCTAGCCGCGGCAGCCGTGAGAGATGGTCTCGGAGCAGCTCCTCGACCGCGTCGGGCTGCCCCTGGGACTCGAGGCTCTGGGCCAGGCCGAGGGCCGCGCGGCTATCCGAGGGGTCGAGCTCGAGCACGCGTCGACGGCAGCGGTCGGCGGCGGCGAAGTCGCGCACGGCGGCGTAGCTTTCCGCCGCGACGGTGAGCTGTGGGCAGATGCTCTGTGGATCGTCGAGCAAGCGCACCAGCGCTAGCGCCGCTCGCGCGACGTGCTCGTGCTCGCCAGCCTCCCGGAGCTTGGGGATCGCCCGCGGGAGCAGCTCGAGGCGGGTGGCGTCGAGATCCTCGCCTTCGCCGTCCTCGCTGGCGAGGTCGTCGACGAGCCGCAGGAGCGCGTGCACGGCCCGGGTCGAGTCATCGACCTCCGGCGAGGCCAAGAGGTCTGCGACCACCCCGAGGCGAGCCACCCGGGTAGCGCGCGTCTCTGTCAGCCCTGCGAGCCGCTCGAGGAGCTCGGCGGCTCGTGGGATGTCGCCCCCGTCGAGCGCGAAAGAGGCGAGCTGCTCGAGGGCCTCCTCATGCTCAGGTGAAAGCGACAACGCGGCCTCGAAGAAGGGGAGGGCGCGGCCGCTGCGCCTCAGCTTGACCTCGCAGTCGCCGGCGCGGTAGAGCGCCTCCGCGGCGACCTGGGGGTGAGCCGCCGCGTCGGGATGGTCTAGCGCCTCTCGTAGATGGCGCAGCGCCTCGCGCCAGCGCCCGGCGCGGTAGCGGTTCTGGCCGAGGGCGAGGCGCACGAGCAGATCCTTGGGTTGCAGCTTCACCGCCTCGGTGAGGTAGCGGCAGCCTTCTTCATCGCGCCCCTCGCGCTCGAAGAGCTGAGCGAGGCGAGAATAGAGCTGCCCCGCCTGCTGCACCTCCGGGGTCTTGGCGATGCGCTCGATGGAGCGCTCGAGGAGCAGCCGCGCCGGAGCGGGCTGGCCTTGATCGATCATCAGCGTCGAGAGGGCGTCGATCGCTGGGACGTAGTCGGGGGCCAGCTCGAGGGCGCGCTGGTAGGTGCCCGCCGCCTCGCTGGCGGTGCGCTCGAGCTCACGCTGCAGATCGCCGATCTCGATCAGCAGGCGTGCCCGGCGTCGCGGGCTCTCCGGCGGCGAGCTCGCCTCGGCCAGGGCTAGCTTGCGTGTCAGCAGATCGAGGCGCCGCGCGGGATCTGCGATGAGGGCGAGCAGCGCGCTGATCGCCGTGGGCTGCTGTGGATCGCGGCGGAGCACCCGCTCGTAGAGCTCGGTGGCGCGCTCGGTCTCGTCGTGCTCCCGGAGCAGCGCGGCGCAGGCGAGGAGGCGCTGGACGATCGTGTCGTCGCCGAGCCGCTCACAGATCTGCATCACGACGTCGGCGTGGGCCAGCGTTCGCCCCGCCCGCAGCTCGAGGGCTGCGAGCTCTTCGAGGGCCTCGAGGCTGTCGCCGTCCAGCTCGAGGGCCTCGGCGAGCGCGGCCCGAGCCTCGTCGACACGTTCGAGCTGCTGATCGAGCAGCCGCCCCAAGCGGACGAGGAGCGCCACCACCTCTGCCTTGGGGCTGCTCGCCGCTCGCGCGACGTCGGCGCGCTCCCGCAGCAGGTCGACGGCCTCGCCGGTGCGCCCAGCGCTGACGAGCACCTGGGCCAGGCGCTCGTCGAGGTCTGGATCAGCGGCGTCGCTCCGCGCTCGGACGAGCGCGTCTGCGGCCTCGTCGAGGCGACCGAGGGCCTCGAGCACGCGGGAGAGCTGCACGGCGACGCTGCGCAAGGTCGCCGGCTCGCCGCCGGCCTCGAGGCGCTGGCGGAGCACGGCGACCAGCTCGTCGGGCTGGTCATGAGCGGCGTAGAGCCGCTGCAGCTCGCCGAGCGCCTCGAGGCTCTGCGGGGCCAGCTCGAGGGCGCGGCGGTAGCAGCCGATGGCCCGGTGGGGCAGCTCGAGCTCCTGCTCGAGCACGCGGGCCATGCGCACGAGCGCGGTGGCACGCTCGCGAGGATCCTCGAGCAAATCGACGAGGCGCTCGAGGGTCTCGATCAGCTGAGGCCACTGGCCGACCTGCTGATGGAGGTTGGCCAGGCGCTCGAGGAGCGCGGCGTCGTCTGGGCCAAGCTGGATGTAGCGCTCCAGGTAGACTGCGGCCTCGAGGGGCCGAACGAGGGCTCGCTCGAAGAGGTCGGCGAGCTCGAAGAGACGCTGGGCTCGCTCCTCCGCGGTCAGCGTGGCGTCGAGGGCCTGGAGCTGACGTTCGAGCATCGTCGCGAGGGCCTCGAAGGCGCCGCTCTCGCTATAGATCTCGTGCAGCGCGCCGGCCGCGATGCGCTGCCCGGGGGCGATCGCCAGCACGGCCTCGAGCTGCTCGGTGGCGCGCCGCAGGGTGTCGTCGCCCTCTCCGTGCTCGCGCAGCAGCAGGCCCAACCGCAGGTGCAAGGCGGCCAGCACGGGCCCCTGCGCCGAGCTCTCGATCAGCTCCTCGTAGGCGGTAAAGAGCCTGGGCCAGGCGCCTCGCTTCGCGGCCAGCGCCTCGAGCTGTCGTCGCGGCTCCTCGCTGGCGAGGTTGAGGATTGCGGCCTCGGTGAGGGTTTGGAAGGCCTGCTCGTGGTCGCGGGCTCCCTCGGCGAGGACTCGAGCGACCTCCACAAGGCGGCTGGACCGATCGACCCGCGCGAGGCCGTCGGCGGCGAGGCGTAGGGTGTCGGCGAGGCGCTGCCACCAGCTGCCATCACGGGGTGGCTCGCGCAGCGGCGGAGCCGTCTCGGTGTTCGCCTGCGTCGGTGGCGTAGGGGGCGGAGGAGAGGTTGGACGCGTCGCCGGCTGTTGGGGCGACCCCTCAATGATCTCGAGGGCGTCAAGGTCCGAGAGCTCGATCGTCGCCTCGTCGCCTCGCGAGCGGTTGGCGCTGATCGCGAGGTGCGGTGGGGAGGCTTCCGGCGGGCTCGTCGGAGGAGGAGGTGGTGGTTGCGGCGTGATCAGCTGCGACGTCTCGAGCAGCTCGACGTCGGAGATCTCGATCGCCTCTTCGTCGGCCTCGAAGAGCCGCGGCGCGGGGCTCTCGGGGGCGCCGCGGGTCGTCAGCGCTTCGGCCAGCCGCCAGGCTTCCCGAGCAGCGAGCTCGTCGTCGGGCGCGACGAGGATCCTGTGGAGCCAGGCGTCGAAGGCTCGCCCCGGTCGTTGCATCGGCCCCTCGAGCAGCCTCGCGACGTGCGCGAGCACCTCGAGCTGCTCGTCGGCGGCCGCTCCCTGCAGACGATCGAGGTGGACGCCGAGGCCACGGGCGTGGCGGCCCGAGGCGACCGCCAGGCGGTCGATCTCGGCCAGCAGGCTGGCGTCGGTCTCCGGGGCCGCGGGCTGTGATCCACGCAGACGGATCACGTCTTCGAGGGCCCAGCCGGGCTCCGCGAGCTTGCTCTCGGCGACCCGCGCTCGCCGTTCGAGGAGGTCTCGACGGCGCTTCGGGCTGCAGGTGGGCAGGAGCTGCTGGTAGACGTCGTAGAGGGCGGCGTGCAGCTCCGTGTCGTCAGCCAGCTGCTCGAGCTCGGGTAGCAGGCGACCTCCTTCGGGGTCGACCGCCAGAGCCTCACGCAGCATGTTGAAGGCCTTGGCGGGATCGTCGAGGTGCTCGCGGCAGATCGCGACCATCGCGTCGGTCAGCTCGAGCACCTCCTCGGCCTCCCTGCTGCGCTTGCGCGACTCCTCGTAGACCGTCAGCAGCTCTTCCCAGAACGCGTGGGTCGCCGCCATGCGTCGCAGCTCGGCGAGGGCCGCGCCGTCGGCTGGGTAAAGGTCGTAGGCACGACGAAACCACTCGAAGGCCTGCTGGGGATCTTCGAGCTCGCGCTCCCAGACCTGGGCGACCTCGAAGAGCAGGACCTGGCGCTCTCTTTCGTCCGAGAGCGATCCGAAGAGCTGCGGGGCCAGCTCCACGAGCTGCCCATGAGCGCCGATCCGGTGGTAGAGCCTGCGCAGCGCGGCCAGCGCCGTGGGGTGGCCGGGCGAGAGGGCGACGACCCGCTCGTAGGCCACGGTGGCCCGTTGGGCGTCATGGAGCCGCTCCCACCAGGTCTCGGCGACGTCGAGGGCGAGCTCGACGCGATCGTCGATGGGCGCGCTCTTTGGGGAGAGGAAGAGCTCGATCTCGCCGAGCTCACAGGCCCGTCGATACTCGCCGCGGCGGTCATGGAGGCGGCGCAGGCGCCGGTAGCCGTCGAGGTCCCCCGGCGCGATCTCGCGGATGATCTGCTCGTAGCAGCGAGCGGCCTCGTCGAGGTCGCCGAGCTTCTCTTCGAGCACGTCGACCTGGCGGAACGCCAGCGCTGCTCGCTCCTCCGGCTCCTCGGCGAGCTCGATCTGGCGGTCGAGGATCTGCACCAGCTCGCCGTGGCGCTCGAGCTGACCGTAGAGCCGAGAGAGCGCGCCGAGGGCGTCGCGGTCCGCTGGCAGCAGGCCGGCGAGCTCCTCGTAGGCCTCGATCGCCTCTTCGGGGTGCTGCAGGTCTTGCTCGGCGATCCGTCCGATCTCTCGCAGCAGCTTGGCCTGGGAGACGGGCGACTCGTCGCGGCTGCCGTCGAGCAGCCGACGCAGCAGGCCGAGGCGCTTGGCCGACTCCCCTTTGCGCTGGTAGAGCCCGTCGAGCGCCTCGAGGGCCGCCCGATGCCCCTCGTCGATCCCGAGCACTCGCTCCCAGGCTTCGATGGCGTGGCTGGGGGAGGCGAGGGTCTCGTCCATCAAGGTCCCGAGCCGCGAGAGCGCCGCGAGGCGTTTATCCGGGTCGCCGCTGAGCTGGGCGCGTCGCTCGAGCTCTGCGGCCAGCCCTTGGTAGTCCTCGGCCTGCTCGAGCAGGTTCTCGAGCGCGTCGAGGGCTTTGTCGTCTTGCGGCGCGAGCTCGACGAGCTGCTCCAGCGCCCAGCGGGCGTCGCTCTGGCGATCGAGGGGGCCGAGATAGAGCTCCGCGAGGCGCGAGAGCAAGGATCGCCGCTCGGGGCCGGTGAGGATCCCGTCTGCGCGCGCTCTCAGCGCCCAGGCCAGCCCCTCGTCGTCGGCCTCCCGGTCGTAGAGCTGCTCGAGGAGCTCCAGCGCTCGCGCGTCGGTCGACCCCTCGAGCACCTCGCGGAGGATCTCGATCGTGCGCAGGGGGTCGATGTTCTCCTCGAAGAAGACCTCCGCCATCTGCATCAAGGCTGCGCGTCGCTCCCCAGGGGAGACGGCCTGGGCGACGTCGACCTTCAGCCGCCGCGCGAGCTTCTGGATCTGGCGCATGCGCCGCGAGAGGCGATCGATCGCGTGACGTGAGCGGCGCACGTCGTGGTGCAGCTCCGCGATCTGCTCCCAGGCTTCGAGCGCGCCAGGGAGATCGCCCAGCTTGCGCTCGCAGATCTCGGCGAGCTCCTCGAGACGCGAGCAGACCTCCATCGGCGGGGCGCCACGCTCTCGGGCGGACTGCGCCGAGAAGCGCAGCAGCTCGGAGAGGTTGCGGAAGTCGCCCTTGTCGCGGAAGTAGTCTTCGTAGGCGGCCAGCGCGCGGCGCTGCTGCGGGTCGAGCTGCAGCACCTCGTGAAGCAGCTGCGCCGCCGTGTCCGGCTGGTTGAGCTTCTCGCCGTGGATCGACGCCATCTCGAGCAGCAGGCGGATCCGCGCCTCGGTGGGGCTCGTGTCCGCGAGGGCGCGCTCGTCGAGGGCGAGCAGCGCCTCCCAGTCGCCGTCGGTGCTGTAGATGTCTCGGAGGTGTCCCTCGGCCCGTCCACCGACGGGCTCGTCTTCGAGGAGCGCCTCGTAACACTCCCGAGCGCCCTTGCGATCGCCGAGCTTGCGCTCGAGGATCTCCCCGCGGCGCAGCGCCAGCTCGACAGCCGCGCTCTCTTCGACGACGCTGAGGCGTTGGCGAAAGAGCCGGTCCAGGTCTTCCCACCGGCCGGTCTCTCGATAGGCCCGCTCGAGGCGCGCCGCCGCGGCTTCGTTCTCGGGATCGGCGCCGAGGGCCCGGCGTAAGTAGGCGATGGCGCCATCCCGATCGGAGCGGGCTTCGCGCCGCTGGGCGATCTGGATGAAGATCTGGGCCGCTCGATCGAGGCCACCTGGGGTGGGCCATTGGGGCGAGGCGTAGACCTCGCCGAGGGCCTCGAGGATCGACTCTTCGCCTGGGCGCAGCTGCGACGCCTCGGTCAACGCCTTCGCCGTCGCCTCGAGCTCACCGAGCTTGTCGCGGCTGATCGTGGCGAGCTCGAGCAAGAGCTCCGCCTTGCGCCGCGCCTCGTGGACGGTGCTCAGCTCGACCTCGTAGAGCTGCGCGACGGTCTGCCAGCGACCTACAGTGGCGTAGATCCGTCGCCCCGCCTCGATCGCCTCGGCGTGGTCCGGGTCGCTCTTGAACGCCGCTTGGTAGTGCTCGATCGCGCGATCGAGGCGATCAAAGCGCTGCTCCCAGAGCTGGCCACAGATAAAGTGCTGGCGCCCGAGACGTATGCGCTCGCCGCGAGCCTCGTATTGCTCGAGGGCGACGTCGTAGAGGCGGGTGAGCTCCGACCAACGCTCGCCCTGCTCGGCCAGCTCGATCGAGCGCTCGAGCGCGCGGCGATGGTTGGGATCGCGAGCGAGGGCCTTACGCAGCACCCGCAGCTCAGCCTGAGGTTCGCCGAGCTTGCCGTAGAGCTCCGCCGCCTGCCAGCAGATCTCGGCCGCCCGGCGGGGATCGGAGAGCGAGGCGGCGTGGCGCTCGTAGATCGGCGCGAGGGCGTCGTCGCGCCGCAACGTCTGGTAGTTGCGGCGCAGCGTCGAGAAGGTCTCGTTGCTGCCAGGATCGCGACGAAAGGCTTCCTCGAGCGCGGCGAGATCCATCATGGCTCCAGCGTATGGGGCAGAGCTAGCGGTCGTGAAAAAGGGATGCTATCACGCAGTCTTCTTGGGTTCTATTGGTGACCGATGCCCCGGCGCGCATCACCCCAGCGCTCTTCGAAGAGCCACTACATCACCCCGATGGGCTACCAGCGCCTGGCCGATGAGCTCGACTACCTCTGGCGCGTCGAGCGGCGAAGGGTCACCCAGCAGGTAGCCGACGCCGCCGCGCTCGGCGACCGGAGCGAGAACGCGGAGTACATCTACGGCAAGAAGCGGCTGCGCGAGATCGACCGCCGCCTGCGTTGGCTGAGCAAGCGGCTCGACGAGCTCGAGATCGTCCACCCTCATCCATCGCAGCGGGGGCGGGTCTTCTTCGGCGCCTATGTGACGGTCGAGGACGAAGAGGGGGACGAGCTCGCGCTGCAGATCGTAGGCGCCGACGAGGTCGATCCCAACCAGCGCAAGATCTCGATCGACTCGCCCATGGGTCGAGCGCTCCTCGGCAAGGCGGTGGGAGACGAGGTGCTGGTGAGGCGCCCCAAGGGGGAGGCGAGCTTCGAGGTGGTGAAGATCCGATACGAGGGCGTCGCCGAACGCTGACCAGCGCGAGCCGTGGGGTCCTCTCATGGTGATGGACAGCGGCGCGACGTCGGGGGCGGCGTTTTGGACCTCGCCGCTCGCTGCGCTCTCGATCTCGGCGACGAGCCTGGGGTTGGGCGTCTGGGATGGTTTCGGCTGGCTCCAGGAGGGGGAGGTGGGCCGCCAGGTTCGAGACGTCGAAAACACGTCCCACGGCGACGTCCCTGGCGCGGTGGCTTGGTTCGGCGAGAGCGGTCGCGCTGTCTGCCTCTACTCGAACAACACCCCGAAGCTCATAGGGGACGCGTGGACGAAAACCACCGGTTGGAAAGACCAGGGGGGTGTCGCTGGTGGGGTCTACTGCGGACTCCTGGCCTGGGAGCGCTGTTGACGCTGGCGTTGTCTTTGCAAGACGCGCTGCATCTCTTGTTGAAACCGCTGCGCCTCCGCTCGTCTCCCCGAGCGCTTCAAGTGGCCAACGTAGGCGGCGCGGACCCGGAAGCTGTTCGGGGTGCGATGCATCAGCCGGCGATAGATGCGCGCCGCGTCCGGCCCGCCGCCGCGGGCGATAGAGAGCAAGAGCCCCCGCGACGGCAGAAAGCTGGGCTCTATGTCGTAAGCGTCGAGCAGCCGCCGCACGGCCCCCGCCGGGTACTGCTTGGCTCCCGCGCGGACGCGCATCAGATCGGCCTCCATATACAGGCTGACCGCCTTGGCCCAGCGCTTGACGCCCCGCCTATGCTTGTCGGCTGCGGCTCCCTTGTGCCCAAAGAGCGAGTCGGGGCAGGGCGTGCGCAGCGGCAACAGCGTCGCGAGGCTGCTCCACGCGAGCTCGTCGCCTCGCTCGTAGGCGGCGATCGGGGCGCTGAAGGTCAGCCGCGGCGTGAGGTCGGTGTTCAGAGGCCCCTCGCCAGCGAAACGTTTCAGCGCCGCGTGGTCGAGCAGATAGCTGCCAAGCAGGTCTCGGGCGTCCTGGACATAGCGCGCGCGACCGCCGCGCTTCAGCTCGCGTCGCAGCTGTTCGAGGTCGATCCGAAGCTCGCGAGCGGCGCCCGGACCGGGGCGGTAGCCGACCAAGGCCATGATCGGGTTTTGGGCGTTGTAGAGGCCGATGAAGCTATGAGCCTGCTCGAAGGCGGCGAGGAAGGTGCGGACCACCAGCTTCAGATCGTCTGGTGCGAACTGGTAGAGCGGGATCCATTGGACGAAGACGCCTTTGGGCGCGAGCTTGCGTTCGATGGTCTGGAAATGCTCGAGAGAGAAGAGCGCCGCCGCGCCATCGCGGGCCGGATGAAAGAGGTCGGCGACGATCAGGTTCCACTGACGTGGCGCACGGGCGACGAAGCGGCGCGCATCTCCTGCGTGGAGGTGGACCCCCGGATCCTTGTGGATCCCAGCGTTGATCGCCGAGAAGTACTTCAGGGCGCCGATGATCTCGGGCACCAGCTCCACGGCGTCCACCCGCTCGATCGGGTAGGAGCGCGTCGCCCCGAGGGTCGCCCCGGTCCCCACGCCGAGGAAGAGCACGTTCTTGCGAGACTGGCTGAGGAGCAGGGGCATATGCCCCATGCGCCGCTCCCCGAAGGCGCGCTGGCCGCCCATCCGGAATCGGCGGCCGAGCTGCAGGCGTCGGTGGAGCTTACCCGCAGCGCCGGCCCCTTCGCGCTCGATCACGAGCACGGCGCCGAAGAGGCCCTCCTGGCGATCGAGCAGCCTCCACCCCGCTGGCGGGTGAACCAACGAGAGGGAGGCGGGGGCAGCGAAGTCGAGGGCGACGACGGCGATGATCGCGATCGGCAGCAAGACGAGACGGCGTCGGCCAAAGATCACGAAGACCGCGAAGAGCGCGAGGTAGCCATAGGCCGCGAGGTAGTAGGCGCCGGTGTACTGCATCTTCGGCACGGCGAGCAGACCGAAGACGAAGGGGGCGAGGGTCGCGCCGAGGGTGTTCAGCCCATAGGCGTAGCCCGCGGCGCGATCGCTGAGGGCGCCGACGATATGCGAAAAGAGCGCCCCCATCAGTAGCGTCGGCACGCCGAAGACGGTGAAGGCGATCACGAGCTCGCCGAAGAGCTGTCGCAGGTAGCCGCTGCTCGGCGGCGCGACGCTGGCCAAGATCTCTGGGCTGTAGCGCAGCGGGATCGCGGCGAGGACCACGGCGACGGCTAGCCAGACCAGCAGCCAGCCGAGGGTCGGGGCGAAGCGTCGCGCCGAGAGCTGGCCGGCGAAGCGGGCGTAAAGCCAGGCGCCGACGGCCGTGCCTCCGAGGTAGACCGCGAGGATGTTGGCGAAGCTGAAGATCGTGTTCTCGAGGCCTTGAGCGAGGACCTTGACGCCGACAGCTTCGAAGCCAACACCGACGAAGCCCGTGCCGAAGACCAGCGCGAAGAGCGCCCAGCGGGGGAAGCCATGCCGCTTGGCGGCGTCATCGTCGTCATCGTGGTCGTCCTCCTCCTCTTCGAGGGCGTCAGCCCTTGACGTGGATGGCTCATCCTCCTCGTTGACCGGCGATGGCGCCTCCGCGAGGCCGACACGGCGGCCCCAGAGCAGGGCGGCCGCCGCTGCGCCGGCTCCGCAGAGCGCGAGCACGAAGGATCCAGCGGCGAAGCCGAGCGCGGGCAGCACGAGGTAGACGGCGACCAAGGTGCCGAGCATGGCGCCAAGAGTGTTGGCGCCGTAGAGCCGACCGATCCCTCGCCCGTCGGGGTCGTCTGGTCGAGCTCGCCGGCGAGCTTCGACCATCGCGGCCAGGGTGCCGCCGAGACAGACCGTCGCGGGCAGCAAGCTGATGGCGCTGATCGCGACCGCGCGCAGGAGGGCGAGCCCCGAGCTCTGGCCGCCTCCGAAGGCCGCCAACGAGTCGGCCAACCAGTAGAGCAGGCGCGGCGAGACGATGGCGTATGCCGCGGCGATCAGCTCCAGGGTGGCGAAGAGAAAGAGCGGGTTGCGAGCTCGGCGGGCTCGTCGCTGCAAGGCGAAGGCGCCGACCGCCAGCCCAAGAAAGAAGCCCGCGAGGACGCCGAAGATCGCGAGGATCTCGCTGCCCAACGCGACGCCGAGGAGCCGAGTCCAAAGGATCTCGTAGCCGAGGCCGGCGGTGCCCGAGAGGAGGAAGGCGAGGAGGAGCAGCGCGTCGCTAGAACGTTGGGGATCGTTGGGGGTGGGGCTGCCTTCAGGCTGGTTCATCGAATCAGCCGATCAACAGCACGTAGATGTCGTAGAGGGTGTGAGTGTAGACGGCGATGGCGAAGCTTCGGTAATGATAGAGCAGGCCAAAGATCATCCCCGCGATCAACCGGTAGGTGAAGACACCGACCTTCAACGGATCGCCGAGGGATCCGATGTGGTGAGCGGCGGAGAAGAGCGCCGAGCTGATCAGCAGCGCGACGATCAACGCCAGCCAGCTGCGCTCGATCAGCTTCAGCCGCTGCAGTAACCCAAAGAGCCCACCAAGCATCAGCAGGCGAAAGACCAGCTCTTCGTGCACGCCGGCGCCGACGCTGGTCACGAGCTTCTCGAAGACGCTGGCGCTCTTCAAGGCGCCCGTCGCGGCGAGGCGCGGGTCGATCCCGAGTATATCGACCATCACGAAGATGATCAGCGTGCCCATGGTCAGGGCGTAGATCCCGCTCTCGAGCAGCACCGGTAGGATATGGCCGATGGAGAACCGCTGCTTTCGGCGCAGGTAGACCGCGATACCAACCACCGCTGCGATCAGCCCGATCTGGATCCAGATGAAGACGCGCATTCCGACCAAGCGCAGCAGGGTTGTCGTGATCAGGTCTGCGCCGTTGAGCCGGTTGGAGGAGAGCACCCCGATCTCGTAAAAGACGAGCAGGGGCAGGACGAACACCAGGCTCGTCAGGAGGTTTGGGCGTTCGAAGCGCCTGGGAGCTGGCGGCGACTTCGTCTTGGTCTTGGCGGCCACCTGTTAGATGTGGGGATCGAGCAGGAGCTCGGCTGCCCGCTCATGTAGCAGCTGAACGATCGCGTCGTTGACCGTGTCGCCACGGGCCATCGACTGCTCGTAGGCCTGCTGCACGTGTTGGTATTCGAGGAAGCGGCGGTCGAACTCTTCGCGCGCCAGCACCTTGATCAGGCGCCCCTGCACCTTGGCATAGCCGCCCACCTCCACATCGCCGAGGTTGGCCTTCACCCGCTCGAGATAGGCGTCGTGGGCCTGCGCTAGTTCGGCTGACATGCTCTTTGGCTCAACCTCGGCGCGGAGCCCCCCGACGGGGCGTGCTTCGCTGAGTCGGCTTGGCAGTTCGTTGTGCCGGTCGAGCGGCTCTGGCGCGCGAGGGGCGATCCGGCGTCGCTTTGCGTTCAGCGCCGCGTCGCGGAGCCTTCGTCGTCGCGGCCTTCGTGGGTGTGGCCTTCGTGGTCGCGGCCTTCTTCGTGGTCGCGGCCTTCTTCGTGGTCGCGGCCTTCTTCTTGGTCGCGGCCTTCTTCTTGGTCGCGGCCTTCTTCGTGGT
>PDWJ01003702.1_pt1 | contig 30074 bp, 32 predicted proteins | sample 1430881 | NCBI WGS metagenome assembly PDWJ01 (sample SAMN01162460, study PRJNA174530) | Oral metagenome, whole genome shotgun sequencing project. | biome: Marine environment; feature: Marine mammal; material: Swab sample of the gingival sulcus; isolation source: swab sample of gingival sulcus...
TTTTTTATTTCAATGTGATCTGGACACCGCATTTTACATCCTCAAACCCAAACCATGATCTATATCAATAGATTTTCCGATTGGGCCGATAATTTGTAATGTTCTGGTTGATTTTAAATCCACTTCAATAGAAGCGGTTGCAAGGCGTTTTGCAAGGGAAGGTGAAAGACCTTTAATATCTTTTGTGTAGGATAAAGCCTTTTGGGTTGCAGACGAATTATATTGTTCTCCGTAGATGGTTCTTGCGGCTGTGACCCCCCTATTGATATCAACACCACTTGATAGGATAGCGTCAACATCAATATAATCCTTTTTTTCTGCCCGTTGATATATGGTTGCACATTTCATCCCGAATAAATCAATGAGGGAAGCAACCTTAATTCCATTCTCCTTAACAATTTCCGGTTCTTTAATTTGGGGCAAATTAACACCAAAAAAAGAGAATTTAACGCTATTCTCAAAACCACTTTGTTGCAATTCAACAGAAATCGTTGACGGTGCCTGATGTGTTATTTGGGCATCTTTTAAAAAGGGTATTTTATTAAACAAATCTTCCGGGTCAAAATTTTTATGAGTGAAAAAATCAAAATCAACAGATTCTCTATGCCCTAATCTCAACGCAATTGCAGTACCACCATATAAAACAAAAATCTCCGGGATTTCGATAAGTTTTGGCCAAACATTTTTTTGTTCTGGTGGCAATATATCAAGCTTTGGTTTTAACATTATCATCTCCCCCCTAACCTTAGTATGTGGGTAATTTTCTTTTCCTGGTATCAATCATTATTTTTCCCAATTTTTATTGGCTCGTTTCCAATATTGCATTTGTAATTCGTGTGCCTCTTGACCTTTCACTTGCAAATAAATTGCTGTTGTTTCCGGTCTTTCGTGGCCCATGATGTGTTGAAGGGTATATATATCCATACCACCTAAAACCATTGCCACGCCGAAGCCGTGACGGAACCCTTTAGCTGTAGCCTGGGGGCCTTCAATGCCAGCTTGCTCAAAAACCTTTTTGATAATCCTCCAACCCGTTGACCGGGAAATAGGCTCACCAGGGGAAACCTTACTTTCCCACAATGGAAGTCTGAGTGACGAAGCCTGCCGTTTCTTTTTTGTTCTTAAATTATAAAGAAGATCTAGGTTGTTTATTAATTCTCTTGGAACCGGCACCTGTCGGTACTGTGGTTTTTTTAACTCCCCCTTTAAAGTCTGTTTTCTTTTTTTTAATGTCCGAATAACAACGGTATTGCGCTCTATATCTATTCTTTGGCCGGTGAGCTCCAGTACCTCTGATATCCTTGCCCCGGTCCAGTGCAGGACATGGCAAAACATTCTATGTTGCCGGTTCTCTATATCATTAGCCGTATTTAAAAAAAGGTCCCTTTCCCGACTGTCAACATAAAGCCGTTGTCCAAGTTGAGGGTCAAACAACCGCATTTCATTTTCATACATTGCAACATTTCCAGATAATGTTTCAAAAAAGCGCCAAAATAACCGGGATCAAAAACTAAAATCCCGGTAAATTAATTATTACCTTATACCACATTGCAACACTATGGGGTATATCGTTTCAGATTATATACTCAGTCTAAAGAAATCGGCGTCATCCATTTCTATTGCCGCCACAATTAGAACCAAGGCTTTGTCCTGGGTATTTCATTTTCCATGATTTATAAAGTTCCTTGTGGCAGTTTTTGTGAAAATTTAAAACCGGCTTATACTGCCCTTCTTTATACAGATTTATAAGGGCTACATTATATTCATTTAGCCGCTTTGCAGGGATAGGGCATGGCAAAATGCCTGCATTTAGAAAAAGGCCATTCATCATAAGGTTACCAGTCCTTTTATTGCCATCCCAATGGAATTGGTAAAAGGCGTAATCCGCTGCCAATTTGTAACCCCGTTCACAGATTGGAATTTCATTGTTAGAGGCATCTCACCATTCCTTATTGTGCCAGGTGTTAAGGCCTCGTCTCTAGCAGCGATCCCTTCAAGTTCGCAAGAAATTGCTTTGGAAAGCTCAAATCTATTTTGTTCAACCATGTCAATTAATCGTTTCCATGCAAACTCCTGTTGTTTTATTTAGGTCTCTTGGTATGATGTCACCTACAATGGGGTCAATATGATTTTTCCATCTACCTTTTTCTGTGGTTTGACTTTGGACTGAACAATTTGATAATACATTGGGTTCATAAACTACCCAAGCATCTCTAATAGTTTTAATAGCAGTATTCATTAACACCCCTCTTTAAAATAATTGATAAAAATAATTTTTTTTTTTTTGCTTGCTTAATTATTTATTTTTATATTTAATAGGGTTGCACTGATAAATACTGGCCATATTATAGCTTTTGGTGCAGATATTTTCAAGGCAACGGCCTGCAAAGCCGTTATTCTCCGGTTCAAATCCGGAAGCCGCCTCCAATTGATAATCAAGGGTTTCAGAGTTTTTCTGGGACCCTTTTTTAATGGCAAATATTTTGCCTCCCCCACACACACTACTCTGGGTAAAGAGAATCAGATCGTTTAACGGATAAAAAACCATTCCCTGGCAGATGATAGGTCCTTGGCGTAAGAATAGTGTTCAATGGAGACCTGTTTGAGGTGCTCTGGATCGGATACGGCGTTTTGGATGATATACCGTGCGAATAATCCTCTGGCCTGTTTGGCTCTCACGGAAATGTTTTTAAGCACGCCCTCTTTTTCTTCTCTGAACTGAAAGGTGAGCGTTCTTTGTTTTAATCGCTTTGAGGAGAGGGTTGAGGCAAACTCGTTGGACGCCAGATTGATCAGATATTCATCCGGGGCTAGCAGGGATTCAAAAAATGGAATGAGTCGCTTTTTCCAAAATGGCGTCATCCCAATTCCGTCGGGTTTCAACGGGGTGTTGAAATCCAGTCGATAGGGACGGATTTGATCCAATGGGGATAAAATACCGTAAAGCCCGGAAAAAATTTTCAGGTGATCCTGGGCAAATTGGAGCTGTTCTTTGGTGAAGTCTTTGGGTGACAGGGTTTTAAAGGCGTCCCCTTTAAACGCGAACAGGGCTGGACAGGACGCAGCATGTTTGAATTCCGCGATCATTTTACTGACCTTCAGGGTCAGCGCATCGCTGGTTTTGAATAATGTTTTAAGGGCTGTTTGATCCAGGGGCAAAAGCACCTGGATCAAACGGTCTGCATCCTTTTGGAAGACCGGATGACCCAGGCAGATCCCGGGTAGATCTGGAGATCCCATCTCCATGGTTTTCGTGGGAGACAGGATCAGTTTCATTTTTTATGGCAGGCTTTACAGCTGGTTGGGCCGTGGGGTGCTTTGGCCCGTTTCTTTTTCTTGTGGCATGCCTTACAGCTTTTATTCATAACCTGTTTTGGTTTGAGCTTTCCATCCGCAATGGCCTGGCTTAAGGCGCCTTTTTTCTGGGGAAAGTCTTTGTGGCACACCATACAGTCTCCGACCGTTGCCTGGTGGAGATGGTGGTTAAACGGCACCGGCCCTTTTTTTCCACCGTCCAGCATCATTTTTTCGCGACCCTGGCCGCTGATCCCAATGACCGGGGCCAGGATAAATGCACTGGTGATGAGCAGGGCTGTGATCCATTGCAATTGTGTTTTCATTGTGTCGTCTCCCTTGGATTTGTCTTGTGTGTTGCATTACGGTGCATGTAAATATCATAGACCTGGAAAAATGGACAGGGAAAAAGTCGTATGCATGATCCCACTTGGGCAGTTGATTTGATTATTAAAGGTTGAATCTGAAGATTTAAATTGATATGAAGGTACGAATTTGGATGGCCAAAATGATCTGAATAACGGCCATGGGCCGATCTGGTCTTTCACCGAGGTTTGCCCACAACAAAGATAGAAAGAATCCAGTTCGTTATTGGAGACTTTGATATAAAAATTTGAAGGAATTCACGTTAAACCTTATTTTTAAATGAACGTTCGATGCAAACCCATTCGGTTCTTTCTATATTTGTTGTGGGCGAACCGAGATGAAAACCCAGGTCCGCCCGTGGCGGTTTTTATATGAAAGTCCCAGTAACTTACTGAATTACTTTCTTGTTTTGTTGTGGGCCAACGCCTGGGATGAGATAGACCAGAGGCGGCCCGTGGCCGTTATACGGCATTTAAATTATCGATACACAAATGTAAGGGGAAAAATAATGACAGAGCTGATTGATGTCAGGGCAAGAGAAATTGTTGATTCCAGGGGCAATCCCACCGTGGAAGTAGATGTGACCCTGGCCTGCGGTGCACAAGGCCGGGCTGCTGTGCCTTCAGGGGCCTCTACGGGTACACGGGAAGCTTTGGAGCTGAGAGATAAATCCGAGAATCGATTCATGGGCAAGGGTGTTCTGAATGCCGTGGCCAATGTTAATGAAGTGATCGCACCTGAAATCATTGGGTATGACGCCATGGATCAGGCTGGCCTGGACCGTGAAATGATCTATATTGACGGTACCGAAAATAAATCCCGGTTGGGTGCCAATGCCATCCTTGGCGTTTCCATGGCTGCGGCCAGAGCTGCCGCCCAGGCCTGTGAAATTCCTTTGTACCAGCATCTGGGCGGTATCAATGCCAGGGTAATGCCCATTCCCATGATGAACATCATCAACGGCGGTGCCCATGCTGCCAACAACCTGGATATCCAGGAATTTATGATCCTCCCGGTTGGCGCATCCAATGTCACTGAAGCGATCCGCATGGGGGCTGAAACCTTCCATAATTTGAAGAAAATATTAAAAAAACAAGGGCTCAGTACTGGTGTTGGCGATGAGGGGGGATTTGCCCCCAACCTTAAATCCAACGAAGAAGCCATTGAATATATTATCCGGGCCATTGAGGCGGCTGGCTACCAGCCGGGTGAAGATATCGGCATTGGTCTGGATGCGGCGGCGTCTGAGTTCTTCAAAGACGGAAAATACGTCTTTGCATCGGAAGATCGGAATTTGTCCGCCGAAGAGATGATCAATTATTACGAACGTCTCATTGATAAATATCCACTGTTTTCCATAGAGGACGGCCTGGCCGAAGGAGACTGGGACAATTGGGAGCTGATGAGCCAGCGGCTGGGCGATAGGATTCAAATTGTTGGGGATGATATCTTTGTTACCAATCCGGACATTTTCAAAGAGGGCATTGCCAGAGGCGTGGGCAACTCCATTTTGGTTAAATTAAACCAGATCGGTACGGTAACCGAAACCCTGGACACCATTCAGATGGCCAAGGAATCCGGGTATACCACAGTGATTTCCCATAGATCTGGCGAAACAGAAGACACATTTATTGCAGATCTGGCAGTGGGGGTGAATGCCGGCCAAATCAAAACCGGCTCCATGTCCAGAAGTGACCGGGTGGCCAAATACAACCAGTTGATCCGTATTGAAGAACGGCTGGAGGATACCGCGATTTATCCAGAAAATCTTTTCTAACACATATATGCAGAAAAATTATTTTATTTGTTTTCTGACACTCATCACCATCCTGTTTGCAGGAGGCCGGGGTGAGGCGTTTGTTCCTAAAGCACCTCACCTCTTGTATTTGGTGGTTGAAAAAATCGGTATGCCAACGGCAATGAGGGTGTCCCAGACACGGCAAGTTGTACCGGCCCCCTTAAACGATGGGGGAGGCAAGACCGAAGAGATGGCTCCAAAAATCGAGAGTGACATTATCGGGAACGCCATCAAGGATACCATTGCCGCTGAAATAATGTCCCTGTCTGAAAACGTGACTTATGCATTTCCGGACCGATTGCACGCTGAAATCCATAATGATGAAATACACCAGTTTTATGTCCTGTCAGATAATAGATTTGTCAAGGTGGAAAACGGCAGGATCACAGGGCTTGAGCCGGGGCCCAACGAGTACTATATTGACCCATTGCTCTATAGAGACCATAAAAAATTGATGGCGGTGTTGGTCGGAAGAGACATTAACACCGAAAAGGTGACCCTGCAGCGGCTGGATGGGGAAATTTGCTGGGTTATCGGAGAACCTGCCTTCGGCGGCCAGGAAAATCCAGGATTATGGGTCGGCAAGGATAATTTTTTTCCAAAACGTTACCTGTTAAAAAGGGCGGGCCGGACCATTGACATCCGGTATGCAGACTGGAATCAGGTGTCCCGGTGCTGGTGCCCCCGAAAAATATCCATCTTTATGGACGGCACGTTGTTTGCGAAGATTGAGGTTGACAATATGACATTGACATCCAAGGTGCCCAATTCTCTATTTGATATCAATGAGATACGCGAACGTTATCCCCATCGATCTGTGGTCTCTGACGTCCAGGACAACAATCGTGTTGACGGTATAGATCGGGTAGATACATTTAATGAGTGATATGATTATTTTAAAGGAAGTGAGGGATTGATGGCTGAAAATACCAAATATATTTTTGTGACTGGCGGTGTGTTGTCTTCGCTGGGCAAAGGGCTAGCTTCTGCTGCCATAGGGATGCTTCTGGAAAGCCGGGGGTTGTCCGTGACCATCCAGAAATTGGACCCCTATATTAATGTGGACCCCGGTACCATGAATCCTTTTCAGCACGGGGAAGTGTTTGTCACCGATGATGGCGCGGAGACCGATCTTGATCTGGGCCATTACGAACGGTTCACCAATGCCAGACTGGGTAAAAACAACAATTTTACGACTGGCAAAATTTACAACCAGGTGATTACCAAGGAGCGCAGGGGGGAATACCTGGGCGGCACGGTACAGGTAATTCCCCATATTACCGATGAGATAAAACAGGCCATCCATCTGGTTTCCACCACTGATGTCGTTATTGTTGAAATCGGCGGTACCATTGGCGATATTGAATCTTTGCCATTCCTTGAAGCGATCCGTCAGTTCAAAGCAGATGTGGGGTCCTCCAATGTGATCTATATCCACCTGACCCTGGTGCCCTATATCAAAACGGCCTGTGAGGTAAAGACCAAACCCACCCAGCACAGTGTTAAAGAGCTTAGAAGCATTGGTATTCAGCCCGATATTCTGCTCTGCCGTACCGAGCGAATGCTTTCCCAGGACATTAAGCGCAAGATCGCCCTGTTCTGCAACGTGGAACCTGATGCCGTATTTACTGCAAAGGATGTGGACTGTATCTATGATGTCCCCCTGGTATACAACCAGGAAGGGTTAGGCGATACCATTCTTAAGAAATTGAACATCTGGGCCCGGGCGCCCCGTCTGGAGGATTGGCGGGAAATGGTGGAACGACTCATGCATCCCCGCAACACCGTAACTATCGCCATTGTGGGGAAATATGTCGATCTTACCGAGAGCTATAAAAGTCTCAACGAAGCCTTGACCCACGGCGGCATTGCCAATGACACCAAAGTGAATTTGCAATTTGTGGACGCCACCACTTTGAACAGTGACAATGTGACTGAAATTTTATCCAAAAGTGATGGCGTGCTGGTGCCCGGCGGTTTCGGTGCCAGGGGGATTGAAGGCAAAATTTTGGCAGCCAAATACGCCAGAGAAGAAAAGGTTCCCTTTTTCGGGATTTGCCTTGGCATGCAGATGGCCGTCATTGAAGTGGCCCGGCACATGGCAGATCTTGAAGATGCGAACAGTGAGGAGTTCGATGCCCACACCCCCCATCCGGTCATTTATCTGATGAAAGAATGGACGGATGAGAAGACAGGAAAGGTCGAGCACCGGGACGAAAGCTCTGACAAGGGCGGTACCATGCGTCTGGGCGCTTACCCCTGCCGCCTGAATGAAGAAACCTTTGCTGCCAACGCCTATAAAAAAACCGATATTTCCGAACGCCATCGTCACCGGTTTGAATTTAACAATAAGTACAAAGAGCGTCTGAAAGAGGCGGGTCTGGTGATCAGTGGGGAATCCCCTGACCACGATTTGGTGGAGATCGTGGAGCTGAAAGACCATCCCTGGTATCTGGGTTGCCAATTCCATCCGGAATTTAAATCAAAACCCATGAGGCCCCATCCCTTGTTCCGAGAATTTATCAAGGCCGCTTTGAAATACCGAAAGGCGTAACTATTTATAATGCGTACCTATTGGTACGTATATGGTAAGGATATCAATGGATCGTAAAATCGTTACGCTTGATGAGATGTGCCGACTGTCCAGCGAGTATCGAAGCGCCGGCCAAACAGTGGTGTTTACCAATGGGTGTTTTGATATTTTGCATGCCGGCCATGTCTCTTATCTGGCCCGGGCAAAAGCATGTGGCGATGTGCTGGTATTAGGATTGAATTCAGATGTTTCTGTCAATAAGATTAAAGGGGATGGGCGGCCGGTGGTGCCGGAAAATCAGCGTGCCATGGTGGTTGCCGCTCTTGAATGTGTGGATCATGTGGTTTTATTTGATGCGCCAGACCCTGGAGATATGATTCGGATCATTGTGCCCCATGTCCTTGTAAAAGGGGCCGACTGGCCTGAAGATCAAATTATTGGCGGTGATTTTGTAACCGCCACCGGCGGCCAAGTGGTGCGGATTCCTTTTGAGCAGGAGGTCTCCACTACTAAAATTATTGAGCGTATCGGACAACGGTTTTATGGGGCGCGGTGAATCAATCCAGACCAATGCCCAAGGTCCCGAATCTGTATACTGGCGAAGGACATCGGGTCTTGATACGTTGATGTTTCGGCATTTGTCGAACTGCCCTGGTCTGGTCCACAGTATCTTTGCAAGAGACGGGGGGTACAGCACAGGTCCCTTTTCTGGATTGAATATCGGGTTGAACTGTGGTGATGATCCCCGGACGGTTGCCCAAAATCGAATCCTGATGCTGAGGGCATTGGAATTTAAAAAGGGCGTATTTATTAACCAGGTTCATGGGGATGATATCCTTGTGTTAAAGCAGGGGCGGGATCATCAAGATATAATTTGGTCTCTGGAAGGAAAAAGGACCCGTGTTCCGACCCGGGCCGATGGGATGGTGTCCAATATCCCGGAACTGGGGCTGGTGATTCAGACCGCCGACTGTCAGGCGGTGATTCTTTTTGATCCGGTAAAGCAGGTGGTTGCCAATGTCCATGCCGGATGGCGGGGGAGTGTGGCCAACATTTTAAAAAAATGTATTTTAGTGATGTCAGATACCTTTGGCTGCCGACCCGAAACCATTCTCGTGGGCATCTCTCCTTCCCTTGGACCCTGCTGTGCTGAATTTATTCATTATCAAAAGGAACTGCCCGAAGCGTTCTGGGACTGTCGTTGCGCAACATCCAATTGTTTTGATTTTTGGACCATCTCGCGGATGCAACTGATTGAAATGGGAGTGAACCCCGCCAATGTTGCCACAGCCAATCTCTGTACAAAATGTCATTGCGACCAGTTTTTTTCTTACCGTGCCCATGGGGTGACAGGACGGTTCGGTACCGTGGCGGGACTTAAAAAAACTGTGTAAAAAAAGGGGGTTTCATGGTGTTCAGCTATCGGGTTAACGCTATGAATGGCAAGGGATTTCATGGTGTGCGCGAAAGTGTTTTTTGACGTTGACTTCACCCTTTTCTTATGGTATTTGCTCTCAAGATATTTGATAAGTGAAGCGCAACACCTTAAGGAGTAACGACTTAAAACATGAAAAAGGATAGAGGGCAAACCTTTCGGGAGCTTGGATATTTTGCCAGCCTTGGAATTTCCGTGGCCCTGTCCATTGTCATTGGTCTGGCCCTGGGGTGGTGGCTTGATAAACAATTCGATACCCAGCCGGTTCTCCTAATGCTCGGCCTTGCATTCGGTATTGCAGCCGGATTCTCCAATATTATACGGGTGGGGAAAAAGGGTAGGGAAATCGATAAAAGAGAAGAATAAAAAGAAAAAATATAGTAGTGCTCGCATTGACATCTACTATGATATAACGGCCACGGGCCGTCCTGGATCTTATCAAACCCAGGCACAGCCCACAACGAGAATTGAAAGATCTGAGTAACCTACACAGACTTTCATATAAAAAAAGTTATAGATGGCGGATCTTGAAAAAATAGTAAATTTTATCACGAGGACCAACTGGCTGCTTTTTTTAGGCAGTAGTCTGACTGCCTTGCTTCTGGCATCCCGGACAATGTATCTGGGGGTGTTTTTGGGCGGCCTGCTGGTCACAGTAAATTTTCACCTTCTCAAGAAAACCGTCGCTGACAATATCAACAGGGACGTTGTGATGGAAAAGGGGAAATCCTTGGTGGGGAACCTCCTTTTGAAATATTACCTGCGTTTTACGGTAACAGCGATTATCATTTTCCTGTTGATATCAACCCATAGTGTGCATCCGTTAGGGTTACTGGCGGGCCTTTCGGTTGTCGTTGCAAGTACATTTATTGCAGCAGGAATTGAATTAACAAGGATTTTATTTAAGGAGGCGGTTTAAGGTGGAACATCCATATTTGTTTCTTACTTCAGTGTTTGGTTTGTTCGGTTCAAAGGCGGAAGCGTGGGCAGCATCCCATCCTCATGTGACGTATATGTGGCTGGCTATGATTATTTTGATTGTCTTGGGCTGGCTTGGCGGCAAAGGGGTTACCTTGGTTCCTAAAGGCATACAAAATGTATTTGAGGTGATCATTTCAGGCCTTGAAGAATTTATGCTGGGCATCACCGGCGAAGAGGGTAGAAACTCCTTTCCCCTGTTGCTGACCGTATTCCTCTTTGTTCTGTTGGGTAACCTGATGGGTCTAGTACCCACATTGTATCCACCCACTGCAGATATTAACACTACAGTGGCTTTGGCCATTATCGTGGTCGCCTGGAGCCATGTGATCGGTATCCAAAACCACGGTGCCAAATACATCAAACATTTCCTGGGACCTGTACCTGCCCTGATGCCTTTGTTTTTTATCATTGAAGTGATTGGTCACCTGGCACGGGTGCTTTCCCTCACCCTTCGTCTTTTTGGTAACATGATGGGGCATGAACTGGTTGTCGGTATTCTGCTCATGCTGGCAGGGCCGTTCCTTGTTCCCCTTCCCATCATGGCCATGGGTATCCTGGTCTCTTTGATTCAGGCCATTGTTTTCTTCCTTTTGCCCACCATGTATATTGCCGGTGCCATTGAGGAAGCACATTAATTTAAGTGTATACGGGAACTTTTGGAAGAAGCCCCCGTTTGTATTAACCATATATAATTTTAAGGAGTAACACATGGAATTTCTTGTTGGTAGTGTATGGGCTGCAGGTCTGGCAATTGGTATCGCGGCATTTGGTTGCGGCATTGGTCAGGGTCTTGGTTTGAATGGCGCAATGGCTGGTATCTCCAGAAACCCAGAAGCTGCCGGTAAAATTCAGGTTAACATGCTGATTGGTCTGGCTCTGATCGAATCTCTGTGTATTTATGCACTGGTTGTCGCCATGATTCTGCTGTTCGTTCATCCTGCGATCACTCCCGCAGTTCAGGCCCTTGGTGGACATTAATAGGCCATACCGCTTGAATTAGAAATCGCTTAAAAGGGTATCTCCGAAATGGAGATACCCTTTTTTCTATGTTAAGAAGGTAATTTTTCTTGCATCGTTTCAAAGGACCTGCTATGCTTTCGTATCACTTTAGCGAAAATCCAAAAATCAATTCGAATTAAGTGCTGGCAGGAGGATGCGAATGTCTGAAAACTCGCTGGAATTTCAGCCGATGCCCGGTATCAATCCCAAAGAAGATGGAGTCCGCAATTCTTTCAGGGTTCCAGCTTCTAATAGGGATAACATCCAGGTTGTTTTTTATAAAGAACCATATACTGTTGTAGATATCTCCAATCGCGGTATCGCAATTAAAGCCGATACCTGTTATCAGTTTGAGGCGGGGCAACTTATAGAAAATGCTGAACTGATGCTGGACGGTCAGCAAATTAACGGACTGACTGCAAAAGTGGTTCATTGTTCCATAAGGGATACTGGATCGCTTCAGTTCGGCCTGGCTTGGATTGGTATGTCTGATGACGATAAATCTCAGTTGAATACTTTTATTACGAAAATTAAATCAAAATATCTGAGCGAAAATTGATTCTTCAAACTATGACCTGACGATTCGGGTTTCATGGGTAAAAAAACTTGAAAAGATCGGTTCAAGGCTTTCTAATGCTTTGATTTCCACTGACCAACTGATCCAATATTGTTGTTGATGCCATTGTGGCTGAGTTAAAAGGAGGGACACAGTGATTATCACATGTCCGAAATGCGCCAGAAAACACAAGGTAAAACCGGATAGCTTTAACGCTTTTATCGAGAGTAAGAAAAAGACGATACTGGCAACATGCAAAGCGTGTAAATTTAAATTCCCTGTCGCCATTGATCGTCTCGTTAATAAGAGAGAGGATGTTAAAGGGGATACTGAAAGAAAGAGTGTCACAGCACCTGAAGCAAGAAAACTATGCATCAGTCTGAGTAAAGGCGGGGTGGGAAAAACCACCACCAGTGTTAATCTTGGCGCCGGACTTGCCCTTGCAGGCTATAAAGTGCTTTTAGTGGACACGGATACCCAGGGACAGTCTTCCTATGTTCTGGGAAAACGTCCCCATGCGGGCTTAACAGAGCTGTTAACAAAAGAACTGCCTTTGGAAGAATGCATGATTGAGGCCCGTAAAGATCTTTGGCTTCTAAGCGGTGGCAAATCTCTGGCAGGCGTTAAACGGATCATTGACAGGAAAAGCTTTGGGGCAGAATATACCCTGACTGAAGCCCTGAAACCATTGGATCACGAATTTGACTTTGTTTTGATTGATACGTCGCCGGGCTGGGACCAGTTGATTGTTAACGTATTGTTTTATGCCAGGGAAGTGCTGGTGCCGGTGGCCCTTGAGGTGATGCCCCTGCAAGGTCTTTCCGAATTCGTAAAAAGCTTGGGCGCTATCCAGAAATACAGAAATGACATCCAGCTTAAGTATATTGTACCGACCTTTATGGATGCCCGGATCAAAGGGCCTCAAACCCTTTATGAGCAGCTTCAAAAACTGTATCCAAAGCAATTGTGCTTTCCAATTCGTTACAACGAAAGTCTCGCCGAAGCCCCGTCCTACGGGAAAACAATTTTTGAATACGCACCGGGTTCAAGTGGGTCTGAAGATTATAGGAAACTGGTTAAGCGAATTACAATGGAACAGCGTCCTTTTTAGGCGCTAAGGCCCATGATCAAAATAAAATCGCCCATCTACTTGTCTTTTAAGTCACCCTCGGCGTTACATCAAAGGACACATATAAACACAATATGCGTCCATTGGCGTGTCTTGAGGGTGACTAAAAATCCGGCGTATCTGTGGCAGATTTAATTCTGATTATGGGCCTAAAGATTAACTCCCGTACCGGATTTGACCTTGTTTGGTACGGGAGTTATTGTTTTAAAGGTCGCAGATTTCCTGCCCATCAATCACTTTGATGTTATTATTGGCCAGAATGGTTTTTGCCTGTTCAATATCATCAAAACGGAAAATCATGATGGCATTTTTGCACTGGGGGTTGGCAAACGCATACATGTATTCGACGTTGACGTTCTGATCGCTCAGCGGATCAAGCACCTGGTTTAGTCCTCCGGGTTCGTCGCTGACTTCCACAGCCAGAACTTGGGTTTTGCCCACGGTAAACCCTTGGTTTTTAAGGGCTGCAGTGGCTTTCGCGTTATCATTGACAATCAGGCGAAGTACCCCAAAATCTGTTGTGTCTGCCAGTGACAGGGCCCGGATATTGACCTGGGCGTCCCTTAAAATTGCAGTGACTTCAGCCAGCCGTCCTTCTTTATTTTCAATGAAGATCGATATCTGTTCAGCCATTATCTTTATCTCCTTCTTTTGCCGTGAAAATTTATCCATCTGATAGTTGGTATCAGAATATGGGATGTGGCAAGATGTCTATTTAAATTAAAATTTACGGTGATCAATCACCCGAACTGCCTTACCCTGACTTCGGGCAATGGTCTTAGGTTCCACAAGGGCCACTTTGGCAGAGACGCCTAAGAGTTCCTTGATATCGTGTGAAATCTTAGATTCCATAGACTGAAGTCCTTTTATGTCGTCACGAAACATGGTATCGTCAATTTCAACTTTGACGGTAAGGGTATCAAGATTATCCACACGATCCACTTCAAGCTGATAATGGGGCGTGATTTCATGATTTTCCATGAGCACGCTCTCGATTTGAGACGGGAATACATTGACACCCCGGATGATCAGCATATCGTCTGTTCGTCCTGAGGGCTTATTCATGCGGATATGGGTTCTCCCACAGGTACAGGGTACCGGGTTCAAGGTGGTAATGTCCTTGGTCCGGTAGCGGATGACAGGGAAGGCTTCCTTGGTGATGGACGTGAATACGAGTTCGCCGGGATCGCCATAGGGTACAGGTTCCAGGGTGTCTGGATCAACCACTTCCACAATGAAGTGGTCCTCAAATACATGGAGGCCGCTCTGCTCTTCAATACATTCCACAGATACGCCCGGTCCCATAACCTCGGAGAGCCCATAGATGTCTACAGCTTTAAGATGGAGTTTGGCCTGCAGTTCCTGGCGCATCTCTTCAGTCCAGGGTTCGGCACCAAAAATACCTGATTTAAAATGCAGGTCTTTAAAATCCACGCCCATTTCATCGGCAACCTCTGCCAGATGAAGGATGTAAGACGGCGTGCCGCAAAGAATGGTCGGTTTAAAATCCTGCATGATGGTAATTTGACGTTTGGTGTTGCCGCCAGATACAGGAATAACAGATGCGCCCAGCCGCTCTGCGCCGTAGTGGGCCCCTAAACCACCTGTAAAAATGCCGTACCCCCAGGCGTTGTGTATGATATCTTTGCTGGTGGCCCCGGCTGCAGACATGGACCGAGCCATGAGCGCCGACCAGGTGTTGATGTCCCGTTTACTGTAACCCACCACCGTGGGTTTGCCTGTGGTACCAGAACTTGCATGGATTCTGACCACCTGCTCCATGGGAACGGCAAACATGTCATAGGGGTAATTGTCCCTAAGATCCTGTTTTGTGGTAAAGGGCAGGCGCCTTATATCGTCCAGGCGTTTGATATCTGAAGGACTGATGCCTGCCTTTTTGTAGGTTTCCTTATAGAAAGGCACGGTGGCATAAATCCGTTCAATCGTGGTCTGGAGTCGACGAAGCTGGATCGCTTCCAAGCCCTCCCTCGGCATGGTTTCAAAATCATTATCGTAAATCGGCATGGCGGCTAGGCTCTCCGTTATATTTTTTTATATGAAAGTCCGATGCAAACCCATTCGGTACTTTCGATATTTGTTGTGGGCGAACCGAGGCGAAAAACCAGGTCCGCCCGTGGCGTTTATAAGAAAGTCTGTGTAGGTTACTCAGATCTTTCAATCTTTGTTGTGGGCTGACCCTTGGTGTTGATAGACCAAGGGCGGCCCATGCATGGCCATTATTTAAGTTTACCTTTGAATTCCGGCTTTCTTTTTTCCAGGAATGCACTGGTACCTTCTTTGGCATCTTCACTTGCCATGGCCATACCAAACGCATCGTTTTCAATGAGGCAGCCCGTCTCGAGGTCGGCGGCAATACCGGCCTGTATCGCCTCTTTTGCGGCCCTCAAGGTTACACGACCCTTAGATGCCAATATCTTTGCAGTTTTCATGACCTCTTCCATGAGAGATTCATGGGGGAAAACTTCGTTTACCATACCATATGCCATGGCTTTGTCCGCAGAAATATTTTTTCCGGTGAATATCATTTCTTTGGCACGGTTCTTACCCACCAGCCGGGCCAGGCGCTGGGTGCCGCCAAATCCAGGGATGAGTCCCAAATTGATTTCAGGCAGCCCAAAAATTGCTTTTTCAGAGGCATAGATAAAGTCGCAGGCCAAGGCCGCCTCACTGCCACCCCCCAGGGCAAATCCATTAACAGCGGCGATGGCTGGAATTGGCAGGGCCTCAATTTTAGAGAAAACCTTTTGTCCGGTGCGTGAAAAGTATTTTGCCTGAAGGGCATCCATTTTGGCCAGTTCGGAAATATCTGCACCGGCCACAAAGGCTTTGTCTCCGCTGCCTGTGAGGATGAGCACCTTGACATCATCATTGTTCGCAAGTTGGTCAAGGGCCGTGTCCAGTTCTTCAAGAAGGGCCTTATTCAGAGCGTTCAGTGCTTTGGGACGGTTGAAAAAAATGGTGGCAATGTTGTTTTCAACGTTAAGAATAATGTTTTCAAAAGACATGCAGTGCAGATGGCATCCCGATAGGATTTGGTCATGAGTCGATCACATTCTCTTTGATTTGAGATAAACGAGGCTTCAATAAGAATGGATGGCATGCGTGCACCCAGCAGCACATAGAAGGGCGCTTGCTTTACGCCAAGATCATTGATCTTTGAATACTTTTTTCTCATCCCTTTGATCATGGATTTCTGGACGTCATTGGCCAGTCGGGTAGATTCTTCAATTTTAGCGTGTTGCATCAGGTCACTGAGAATATATTTCAGATCAGAAATATTTTTTTCTGAAGTGGCATTTTCCCGGGCTGCAACGGCAATGGCCTGATCGTCTGTGGCCAGGTTCAGAATATAGGTCTCAATACCTGAAAGTTTTTTGTTTCGAGCGGCATTGCAATGCATGGAGATAAACAGGTCTGCCCCTTCTGTATTGGCAATGGCAGTCCGTGCTTCAAGACTCAATTTTTTATCTGTTTCCCGGGTGAGAAGGACCTTACACTTCAGACGTTTTCTAAGTTTGGCAGCCAGATTTTTAGATAGTTTAAGGACAATATCTTTTTCCCACACCCCTTTTTTAAATCCCGGCGCACCTGGGTCTTTGCCCCCGTGGCCCGGATCAATGACAATTTTTCGAACGCCAAGGGCAAGCTGCCGGGCAATATCCGAGGATTTGAGATTGTCTGTTGTGATGGGATCCGGTTTTTCAACGGTATCCGATGAACTTGAAGGGGAAGATGCAGTGGATTTCTCTTTTTTAAGGGTGGTCAGCAATTTATCCATCTTCTGCGTATCGCCATCTTTGCCCCAGACATCAATGACAATGCGAAACGGATCTTTTAAGGAAAATATTTTATAGTTTTCAAAGGATTTGATGTCCACTACCACCCGGACAGTGTGGGGCTGATATTGGCCAGCCCGGGCCTGTTTTAAAAGATCATCGTTGATGGGGGTGTGCTCGGCCACTGCTTTTCCGAGTCTGGCCTGTTCAATATCAACGTATAGCCGCTGGAACGGAATATTGTGCGCTGGGTCTTGTTTAAGCAGACTGTGGGAATAGGGGCGTTCGTTGTCTGCACTGACCACGATTCGGGTGTATTCTGGGTTGGACCAAAACTGCAGATTGGTGATATGGGTATCTTTTTTTCTAACCTTGTTTGGGGACGGTATTGGATCCAGCTGAACGGTGGCGGTATCTTTAACATCCGGGGCGTTTGTCGTGTCAGCCGGCTTGGGCAGGGGCTGGGAATTTTTATTCGTCAGTGTTTCGGCTTTGTACCTTGCAATGGCGTTGTCGTCCCGGGTTGCGGCTTTTTTTGATTTTAAGGTGGGGACCTTGGCCAATGCCGTTGGCGAAGTGGTTTTATCAATGGCTTTGATCAATATTTTGGCCCGGCCATTGTAGGCACTTTGGGGATATTTTTTTGTAATTCTGCTGGCCAGATCCAAGGACTGGCTGCGGTATTCTTCACTGCCTGAACGCGTGTACAATTGAAAATAAAGCTCCGCGGCCTTGAACATACCGGCAGGCGCCCAGGAATCGGCAGGGTAGCGGCGGTAAACGGTTTTGTATTTTTTGATACAGGTGAGCCAGGCTGACACCTTTTTTTGCATCGTTGGAGAATTTTTAAGTTTTTGATGATAGGCATCGGCGGTCATGTAGATGGATTTCGCCTTGGTGCCTGCATCGGCCGTATTCACAAAGGCCAGAATAACGACCAGAAGGGTGGCAGCCAAAATTGATGCCATACATGGTCGAACCGGTGTCATGATGTTGCCTTTTGTTTCAGCGCATTTAAAAAATTCAATGCATCAAGGGGGGTCATGGTCGCGATATCCACGCTATCCAGCATGGCTTTTAATTGGCCCTCTGAGGGGCCAAAAAGATCCATTTGTTCGTCCGCGTCTTTTCTTTTAATTTTTTTCTTCTTTTTGGCAGGTTTGACAGTTGCCTGTGTTGACAATGATACCGGCGGTTGAGGGGACGGATGGGTCTCCACCGAGGCTAACACGCCTTTGGCCATATCAATGATTTCATCGGGAATACCGGCCAGCCTGGCCACTTGAATACCATAGCTTTTATTGGTGCCCCCTGCCACCAGGCGACGCAAAAATACGATATTGTCGTTAAACTCCTTGACGGCAATATTGTAGTTTTTAATCCTGGGCTTGATTTCTTCTAAGCGGGTGAGTTCATGGTAATGGGTGGCAAACAGGGTTTTTACCCCTTTGGCGTTGAGATCATGGAGGTATTCGGCAACGGCCCAGGCGATACTCATACCGTCGTAGGTGGATGTCCCTCGACCAATTTCATCCAGAATAACCAGGGAGTTTTCCGTGGCATTGTTGACGATGTTGGCGGTTTCCTCCATTTCCACCATGAATGTGGACTGGCCGGAGGAGAGGTTGTCCAAGGCGCCCACACGGGTGAAAATTCGATCGATGATGCCCACCTGGGCCTTTTGGGCCGGGACAAAGGCGCCCATCTGGGCCATGAGTACTGTCAGGGCCACCTGACGCAACACCGTAGATTTACCAGCCATGTTGGGTCCAGTAATGAGCATTTGCTGGCAGGTTTCATTGTCCAGGACAATGGAGTTGGGGACGTATCGCTCCCCTTGGATTAACTGCTCCACCACAGGATGACGCCCCTCTTCAATGAGAATCTTTTGATCCTGGCTGATTTCCGGCTTGACGTAATTATTTTCCATGGCCACCCGGGCCAGGCTCTGGAGCACATCAATGCGGGCAATGAATCCGGCCATGGTCAGAATATCTCTGGCCCGTCCCACCACCTGTTCTCGTACCATACAAAAGAGTTCATATTCCAGGGCATTGCGCCGGTCCTGGGCGTTGAAGATGGTGGTTTCCACCTCCTTCATTTCCTGGGTGATGAACCTTTCGGCATTGACCAGGGTCTGTTTACGGATGTAATGGTCTGGGACTTGAGATGACTGGGCTTTGGAGACCTCAATGAAGTAACCAAACACCTTGTTGTACTTAATTTTCAGGGAGGACAGTTTTGTTTTTTCTTTTTCCTTGGCCTCGGTTTTGGCAATCCAGGATTTCCCGTCCCGAGTGATGGCCAGCAGATCGTCCAATTCCTTGCTGTAGCCGTCATTGATGAGATTCCCTTCGTTGAGCGTATGGACGGCGTCTTCCCGTATGGCGCGGGTGATCAATTCACCAAGCCCCTCCAGCCGCTTCATGATATCTCCACGGCCTTCAATGTTGCCGCCGTTGAGCATGGGGTGGGAAAATCTGGCAAGGTCTTTAAAAAGAAGGGGCAGGTTGGAAAGAGAATGTTTCAGTGAGATCATATCCCTGGCATTGCCCTGGCCCATGGAGATCTTCGAGCCGAGACGCTCCATATCATATACGGATTTGAGGCGTGAGACAATGGATTGATGGGTCTGGGGCGCACCGATCAATGCTTCTAAGCAGTCCAGGCGCATTTGAATGTGATCAGGATTTACCAGGGGGTAACGGACCCATTGCTTGATGAGACGCCCCCCCATGGCTGTTACGGTTTTATCCAGCACATGGATGAGGGTTCCTTTTTTATCCTGGGTCTGGATATTTGAGAGCAACTCCAGGTTTTTACAGGACCGGTCATCAATTATCAGAAAATCATCCAGATTGTAGGGGGTAATCTTAAAAATGTGCCGAGTGGCCTGCATCTGGGTTTCTTCCACATAGGCCATCACGGCCCCGGCCGCAGAAATGGATGCCGGCATTCGCTCTAAGCCAAACCCTTCCAGGCTGCGGGTGGCGAATTTTTCTTTGAGCCGCTCTCTGGCATCCTCGACATGGAAATCCCGATTGGCAAGATAGGTGATCTCAAGGTGGGAAAACTTTTTTTTAATGGCCGCAAATGCAGGATCGGTCCGAAACGTTTCCGGTAGAAGGATTTCCCGTGGATCCAGCTTTTTTACTTCGTCAATAAGGGCTGCCGGAATACTGCCAGCGCTTCGGGCCACCTGACAGGTGGTAAACGTACCCGTGGAAATATCAAGACAGGCCAGCCCTGCATACGCTTTGACCCGCGAAACAGCCACCACAAAATTATGGGTGGCTTTGTCCAACAGGGTCTCGTTCAAGATCATACCTGGGGTGATCACCCGGACCACCTCCCGTTTCACCAGACCTTTTGCCTGGGACGGGTCCTCTACCTGCTCACAAACGGCCACCTTGCATCCGTTTTCGATGAGCTTTGAAATGTAAACGTCAGCGGCCTTGTAGGGCACCCCGCACATGGGGATGGGATCAGAATCGTTTTTATTTCTGGAGGTGAGGGCAATTTCCAGGATGCCGGCGGCCTTTACCGCATCGTCCTGGAACATTTCATAGAAATCCCCCATGCGGTAAAAGAGTATGGCATCCCGGTAAGTCTCTTTGATGGCAAGATACTGGGCCATCATGGGCGTTTGATTCTTCTTACTCATGGAATGGGCAGGCTATTCCTCTTTTTTGTCCGCTTCTTTGACCTCCTGAGTCTCTTCCTTTTCAGCGTCTTTTACTTCGTCTGCCGCATCTTCTACCATTTCAGCGTCTGCTTCATTTTTTTCAGCCGCTTCCTTTGCGGCCTTGGCTTCTTCTGCTTTTTTGGCCAGGTGCTGTTTAATATAAGGGTCGTGAATATATACATCCAGCTCAGTTTTCAACTCGTTGAGTTCGCTTTTGAGCGCGTCGATGCGCAGGGTTTTGGCCTTGACTTCACGCCCTAAGCCAAAGGCTTTGACCATGCCCTTGAAGGCGGCAATCAACAGGCCGGCACCAAAACAAATGCCCCAGTACGCCCAGTTGGGAAGTGCTCGGGCCGTGTATTCAAAGTAGGTTTTTTCTAACAGGGTGATCTCGATCTTAAGCCCCATGTTGGTTTGAAAATACGCCAGGTTCTGGTAGCCAATGGTGCCAAGGCAGCCCAGGATGATAATAAAAAGCAGAATTTTAAGTTTCTTCATTCATTCTCTCCGTGTCAGATTAGCTGATGCGTTATAAATTGAAGGTGATCATAGATCAAATTCTTTTTTTTTTCAATTCTTCTTTTTTTGTAAACACACATGGGGCTTTCAGGCCCAAAATCAAAATAAAAAATCCTCTCTGCCCGTCTTTTTAACTGCCCTTTTGCGTTACGCCCATGGACACTTGAATACACACCCGTTCAATTTTTGTTGTGGGCTGTGCCTGGGATTCGATAGACCAAGGGCGGTCCGTGGCCGTTATAAAAATACGGGGTTAATGTAGGCAACCCGTGTTCTGTCGGCAAATAAACGCCAGTTTAACTCGTTTTTTTTCATCCCTGCCGGGATAAGCAGGCAGGAGATGTGAAGATGTGAGCGCAGTCTGGATTGAATGGTGCGTGCATCAAATGTTTTGGCAAATAGATCCCCTTGGGCAATCCGTTTGCCAGGGTGAATCCCCGGTTCGGGGACAATGTGGGCATAAACCAGGATCGGAGTGTCTGTATCATGCGTATTCTGATCTCCAATGTCTGTCTCTGCTGTATCCAAAGAGACCGCAATGCTTGTGCCCATAAGATCCTTTGAAATATTTAACACCGTGCCAGATGCCATGGCCGGTATGCGGGCACCAGGCATGAGTGCCTGAATATCTGCATCAGATTTTTTATAAAAACAGATATCTATACCTTCATGACAGGCATGGCGGGTACCGAAATCACCCCACCACATGCTGTTACTGTCTTGAAGCATTCCCGGATAAAAAACCCATTCAGGGCAGGGGGGTGTCAGGTGATTGGCACGGGCAATGGCATCCATGTACATGGCAAAGTTCAGCATTAGACGGCTTTTAGCGTAATTTTATGCCCCATAAGGTTAATGTCTTCGATTATACCGGTAATCTCTTTTTGTTCGCCTAAAAGTCCACGGAGAAGAAATTTGCCGTCTGAAACTGGGGTGATCGCAGCCACATTTTCCATAACCAGGGTTTCCTGGTCGCCTTCTTTTAAATATACGTTGGATTCACACATGACAGGTTCCTTTACGTTTTGGTCAACTGCATTTTACAACATCTTTAGCACCTTCAGTCATGGGGATGCAAGTAATTTACAATTACCGTACCCCTTTTTGTTGTGACGGCTTGGAGATACGTTTCGATTGTCAAATATGAGTTTCAATAATACGAGTGATGGGCTTGGGCCGCAAGGCGGCCGGGGCCTGACGGATAAAATAGGAGTCCGTCATCCCCGCGATAAAATCCCTTACAATTTCTCCTGGACGATGGGTCTCCCTGTAGTGTTGATCCATTCCTTTTAAAAATTGGGTGAAAATCACTGAATCCAGGTTCTCTGTTTCAAGATCCGAAAGATAGGTGTGGTACAGATGGATAAAAATGTCTTGGATCCCGTTAAGGTGGGCTTTAATGGCTGGATTTTTATAAATGTATTGATAGTTGAACGCCTTGAGGGTTTCAAGGGCCTCGGCGGTCTCTTTTGAAAAGCCGATAAAATCCTGATCCAGGCTTGTCTGGATGATATCTGTAACCAGATTAAATACAATGGTGCCTTGGGTGGTGCCCAGATATTCGGCGCAGGGTTTAGGGATCTGGTCCCGGATGATAATTCCTAAACGAACGGCATCTTCCAGATCTCTTCCAATGTAGGAGATGGTGTCCGACATCCGTACCACACACCCTTCAAGGGTCATGGGCATGGCATCGGTGCATGCACCGGATTTTAAGTCGGCAATCAATTTATCAAGCGCGTTAAAGCCGTTTCTGGGTGCTGGCCGGATGTGCTGGCAATGGGCTTCCCCGTTATGACAAAGGATGGCATCCAGGGTTTGAAGGGTCAGGTTCCAGCCTTTCCCGTTTCGTTCGACACGGTCCAGAAACTGGATACTTTGAATATTGTGGTGAAAGGCACCGACACCATTGGCCTGTGTTATTTGGGACAAAAAGGTTTCCCCATCGTGCCCAAAGGGGGGATGGCCGATGTCATGGCCCAGGCTGGCGGCTTCAATCAAGTCGGTGTTCAATCCCAGATACCGGCCAATGGTCCGGGCCACCCGGGCCACCATCTGGACGTGGAGTATTCGGTGGGTGAGGTGATCGTTATGGATCAATGAGAAGACCTGGGTCTTATCTGGATATCGGCTGAAGGCCATGGAGTTGAGAATACGGTCCGCATCGGCGGCAAAGGGCAGGCGGTAATCTGTATCCTTTCGGGACTCGGCATACCGCCGAAGCGCGGTCGTTGAAAAACAGGCCGAGGCATTGAAATTGGCCTGCTCTCTTTGGGTCAGGCGGGCTTTCAGTGCTTCGGCAGTGGTGATGTCACATTCAGGCGCCATGCCCGGTGATTAGACCTTTTCCAGAATATTGTCCACAACTTTGGCAAAGGCCTGGGTAAAGGGGCTTTGTTCATCTCCCAAGGTCACGGGTACGCCTTCGTCGCCGGAGGCCACAACCCGGGTATCAAAGGGAATGGCACCTAAAAAGTTCAGTCCCTGGGCTTTTGCCGTTTTTTCGCCGCCGCCGGTTTTAAACAGGTCGATATATTCGTTGCAGTGGGGACAGCTGAAACCGGACATGTTTTCAACGATGCCCAGGGTTTTCATCTTTACGGTTTTACAAAAAGAGATGGATTTTCTGATGTCGGCCAAGGCCACTTCCTGGGGCGTGGTGACGATAACACCCTGGGCATCGGGGATGGTCTGGATAACGGTGAGGGGCTCGTCACCGGTGCCGGGAGGGGCGTCAATGATCAAAAAGTCCAGTTCGCCCCATTCAACGGAGCCCACAAATTGCTGGATCATGCCGGTCTTGGCAGGACCCCGCCAGATAATGGCCTGGTCCTTGTCCTGCATCAGAGCCTGAACAGAAACCACCTTGAGGGTGTCATTGATTTGTTTGGGCATCAGACGCTGCTGATCTGGGCTGATATCCAGCAGATCGGTGATGCCGAACATTCCGGCGATGGAGGGGCCATGGACATCCACATCCACCAGCCCGGTTTTGTAGCCTTTTTTAGACAGGCTGGCGGCCAGGTTTGCGGAGACAGAGCTTTTACCCACACCGCCTTTACCAGAAAGAACGAAAATTTTATGCTTGATTTTGGCCAGATTGGCCTTGATCATAGCCTGCTGTTCTTCTTGTTTCCTTGCTGCATCTTTGCCGCCCTGCTGGGAGGGACACCCCTGGCTCTTTTTTGCTTTTTCTACATTGTCGTGGATCATAATATGTATGTCTCCTATGAGATGATGATATTAATAACGGCCATGGGCCGCCCTCGGTTTATCAACACCCAGGCACAGCCCACAACAAATATCGAAAGAACCGAATGGGTTTGCATCGGACTTTCCGATAAAAAAATCACATACAAAATGGTCATGATCTTGTGGCTGTCAATATGAATATCGATTCTTTTACCGGGGCATTGGGTATGATGTTGAAAAGGGAAATTTCAAGGCTGCGGCCGGTACCGTCATACACAGACAAGGACACTGGCATCGCCCAGTGTTGTATGTGTTTCCACGTCGTGATATCCATGCCGTAGACCAGCTCCCGGTGCCTGTCAAGGCGCCGGAAAGCCAATGGGGTGCCGTTGGTGTCCACTTCAAGTTCCTGGATAGCGCTGTCATAGTATTTATTGGCATGGATGACCCCGGGTCGATCGGGAACCATCCATGCCCGATCAAAGGGCCGGACAGGGATCCGACCTAGAAGAATGGCAATCATCTCAGACAGTCGGACGGGCACCCCGATAAAGGCGTTCAGATTTGGATCAGGGGTGTGGGTGGTGTAGGTCTGGTGGCGACCGGTATGGGACACGAATGTTACCGTTGTTCCATTGGCTGCAATGGTTTCAACGGGCAGACCTGCGGTCAGCAGCGTTAAGCGCAGTCGGTTGGGTGTCTGGGCGGCCCATGCCATTTTATAGATTTCTTTTTGAGTGCCGTTTACGATGGCGATCCGACCAGTGCCTTTGGTACTGTCAATTGTGGTGTTGAATGCCTGAATTCTGACAATGTTGGCCTTTGCTTTTTCGTCCATGATCGGGTCTGTGACCGGTTTTTGGATCGCGCAGCCTGTCAACCCACCTGCAACTAGGAGGGCCACAAAAAAATACGGGAGCTTATTTTTTATCATTGCCCCTTTTTTCAAGTGTTTTGAGCTTTTCCTTGATGGTGTTGATCAGATCGCCTTGGGTGTCCTGGGCGTTGGCCAGGGCTTTTTTATACATGGCAATGGCCTTTTGAGGCTGACCGCTTTTCATGTATGCATCTGCCAGGTGATCCACAATGACGGGTTCGTATTTCGTGAGTTTTGCCGCTGCTTCAAGATGAACCACAGCCTGGTCATATTCGCCTTTTTTAAAGTAGACCCATCCCAGACTGTCGGTAATATATCCGTCATCGGGCTTGAGTTGCAGAGCCCGCTGGACCAGGGACAGTGCTTCATCCAGGCGGATATCCATTTCAGCATAGGTGTAGCCCAGGTAGTTCAGGGCACCAGCATGGTCCGGGTCTGTTCTGAGCAGGGATTTCATGGATTTGATGCAGTCGTCCCTGAGTCCGGCTTTATCCTGGATGGCACCCAGCTTAAACATGAGCCCCGTGTTGTCCGGGCTGTGTTCTAATCCGGTCGAAAGCAGTGTTATTGCCGCTTCAAACCGTTTTTCTTCGTCATAGAAAGAGGCCAGGTATGACAGAATATCAATATCTGCCGGGTTCTGGCGGTGATGGTCTTCCAGGAGTTGAATGGCCTGGTTTGAGCGTCCCTGATCGCGGTATATAAAGGCGATGCTGATCACGGCTTTTTTGTACTGGGGATGTGATGGCGGCACCTTGAAGTAATAGTCGATGGCTTTATCCTGATGACCCAGTGCGTCGTGGGACATGGCCAGAAAGAAATTCAGTTCGGTGGTTTCCGGTGCCGCTTCTAGGAGCTTGGTAAACACAATGATACTGTCTTCATACCGTTTTTTGCTAAAAAAGGCATCTACCGCCGACATGATCAACCTGGAATTTTCTTTAAGTGTTTCAGCCAACTGTTGAAAGAGTGCGTCTGCTTTCTGGATGTCTTTGTTTTTGTAATGCAATATTGCCAGTTCAAGTCTTGCCCGCTGGTTCTCTGGTGCCACGTCCAGGATTTTTTTATATTGGGACAGAATTTTAGCGTTGTCTGTTTTGCCTTTCAGGAATCGGTAAATATCGACCAACCTGAATCTGGGTTCTACCAGATTCGGTTCCAGTTCTAAGGTCTTTGTGAACGACGCTTCAGCGTCTCGCATCCGGTGGGTGAGAAGCTGGGCCTCGCCCAGGTAAAAATGGGCGACATAATAATCGGGAAATCGTTCTACCATACGCCTAAACAGCGCCAGGGCCTCTTCTGGGTTTTCTTTTTCCATGTAAATTTTACCCAGGCGCAGATAGGTCTCTTTATGGGTGGGATCCAGGTTGAGTATCTGCTTAAACAGATCCACCAGTGCCGCATCATCGTCCTGCTTCAGGCGGGCAAACAGCAAAAGATTTTTCACATTGTCAGGCATCTGTTTGGCCAGTGCCTGCGCCATTTCAAGTGCCTGTCCATGCTTTTTTTGTTGCTGGAGCAGCCGGATCTTTTCACGTTTAAGAAATGATGCAGCCGGATCTTTTTCAATGGCCATATTCAGAAATTTTTCAGCCTGTGTCGAATCCCCCTGATTCAGGTGGCGGCGGGACATCAGATAATCGTAAAATGCGGTTCTGGTGCGCGCATTTGTCAAAGTTTCAGTATTGTTTTCTTTGACCTCAATCTTTGTTGGTGCAAGGCGCTGGGGCCGCTCAATCGATTTCGTCTGCCCGCATCCGCTGATGAAAAAGAGAAAAATCAGGGGGAGCACTACACGGAGAATGACGTGTTTCATGAAAAGATCACCTTGGCCTTATTGGGTGTGGTCGTACATATCAAAATCCGGCATATCTTTTTTAAAGTACGCTTTCATTTTTTTGAGAATATTATTTTCAATTTGCCGAACCCGTTCCCTGGAAATAGAGTAAATTTCACCGATTTCCTGAAGGGTCTGGGGCGAGTCTGAAAAGATTCTGCGATCAAAAATATCCAGTTCCCTGTCATTGAGGGTGGTCTTGAATTTTGCCACCTTGGTATGGAGGATATCCTCAATCTCTTTTTTGGCGACCCGGTCTTCAGATGAGTCCGATTCCACATTAATAAATTCAATGCGCTCGGTATTTGAGTCGTTTTTCAGGGGTTCGTCCAGGGAAAGATCCCAATTGGCCAACCGCTGATCCATGTCCATTACTTCTTTTTCCGAAACGCCCAATCGCTCCGACAACAGTTTGGGTTTGGGATCAAATCCCTGCTCAATGAGCTGCTGTTTTTCTTTTTTCAACCGAAAAAAAAGCTTTCGTTGGCCCTGGGTGGTGCCGATTTTTACCATCCGCCAGTTGTCCATGATGAATTTGAGGATATAGGCTTTAATCCAGAAGGACGCGTAATAAGAAAACTTAACATTTTTATAAGGATTGAATTTTTTGACGGCCTGAACCAGACCGATATTGCCTTCTTGGATCAGATCCAAGAGGTTCTGCATCCAGATCCGCTGGAATTCAAGGGCAATTTTAACCACCAGCCTTAAGTTGGAAGTGGTCATGATATAGGCTGCTTCCTGGTCGTTTTCTTCCTGGATACGTTTGCCCAGTTCAACTTCCTGTTCCCGGGTTAACAGCTTATACCGGTTGATTTCATTCAGATAGCTTTGTATGGGATCCGATTTGACCAATGCCTTGCTGGTACTTGCTCTGGCCTTTCCTGCCGGCACCAGAAAGTCCTTTTTGGTCAACCGCTTTTTGCTTTTTTTAGTTGTATTGTCGTCAGTATTTTTCATTCAATGACCTTAATGTTGAATTAAAAAAATAGTATACCATTATCTTAGCTCTCTTAAAAGTGATAGTTTGAAAAGAAATCCAAAAAGAGCGAACATCAAGATCAATGAAGCTGATAAAGGAAACATCATGAAAAATCTGCCGGCTTATAATGAAGCTTTTGTGGATTATTTTTTTCCGTAATTCTGACAACACCACTCCAGGCACGGGAGGTCAGCCTGGAAGATAAATAACAAGTCTTTATGTTTTACCTAAAAATGCATTCGAGAGTTTGAATTTTATCAATGATAACAAATTGTTATATGTGTCGCTGGTCTAACGCCGGAGGACGCACCAAAATTTGACGTTGCGGGGATAAATGAAAGTACCTTAAATAAACCTGAATCGTTCAAATCTACAAAGGCGTGACTTTCAGGACGATCCTGTATAAGCCCATAGGAAATCAAAATATCGTGTGGTGTGGGAAGGATGCTAAACCGGTATAACGGCCACGGGTCGTCCCTGGTCTATCGAAGCCCAGGCGTTGACCCACAACAAAACAAGAAAGTAATTCAGTAAACTTCTGAAATTTTTTTATATGAAAGTCCGATGCAAACCGATTCGGTTCTTTCGATATTTGTTGTGGGCGAACCGAGGTGAAAAACCAGGTCCGCCCGTGGCGGTTATATAAAAACACTCTGGACGTTGCCGTAAGAATGAATCGAATAAAAAATATTCCCACTTTGTTGTCAATCTGTCCCCAAGCACCGAAGGGTATAATTTTTTTTCTTGCCATATTCTTCTGGTTTTGCTAAAAGAATTTCCCATTGCGCCCGTAGCTCAGCTGGATAGAGCAACGGACTTCTAATCCGTAGGCCACAGGTTCGAATCCTGTCGGGCGTACCATAAAATTCAATGGGTTACAGGATTTTCCCTGTAACCCTTTTGTTTTTGTGATGGTTATTTTGCCCACTTTTTGCCCACTTTTAAAGTCATGGAAGGATGGCCCAATCAGAAAATATCAAGGCACCGTTCACGGGTAGATAAAAATTTAATTCCCGGACACAAGATGATTGACCCCTGGCAAAGAATAAGAAAGCCCCCGGCAGGAACCAGGGGCTTGGGTGTGGTTAGACTTCGTTCTTTTTATCCTCAGCAAGAATCTTGACGATATCAGACTTGCAGAGGTTTTTTCCAGATCCCAAGTAAGACATCAGGTCCGCCCGCAGTTTGTTGTGACGTTCCAAGTCTTTATCTTCTTTGTGAAGCATTTCATCAATCCCTTTTTCTATCTCATACCCCGCACTTTCCAATATGTTGGAAAGACCAAGTATGGAATGAGAGTCTAATTCCAGTGCAGCAGAATCGCTTTGAGCGATGCAAAAAAGTACCTGCTTTACAGCGTACAGGTTTATCAAACCGTTTTCAGCGTTTGGTGTATAACCGCCATTAAATGTTCCCATCTGTTGAGTCTCCTTTGTGTTTTTGGTTACGCCGTTTCTGTTCTGCTAAAAACAAAAAGGGCAGCATAGGGGTTAGCAGACCGGCACAAAGGAACCGGCAGCCCGAAGGCTCCCCCATGCTGCCCAATATGGACGCATGGTACAAAAAAAGCGTTCACATGAAATGCAGACGCCTCTTTGCGTCCTTTGTGCCCCGGCTGCTAATCCGGTATCCCTGAATTTGCAAGGATGGTTAACATTAGCCGCGCTTGTGGTGGCGTGTCAAGTTTTTTTGTCGGGTATTTCCTGCTCTTTAAAAAGTGAGTCTCGATATGAGCGCGGTCTCAGTGTTTGATAGAATCGTGGTCACGTAAAAGGATGGACTTTTTTAAACGATCTGAAATAGTGGAGAAATTTTTAGTTTTGAATTCTTAGTAGCAAAAGCCGCAATAGTAGCAAAAGGGGAGCTTTGGACAGGTCGGGGGGTGGAGTCTGGCTCTCGCCTTCTGGGGCTGCTAAACCTGCTAAACTTGCTAAAGCCTTTGTGGGTATGGCGCCTTGGCTTGCTAACGGCTTGCTAAAGTTTGCTAAAGTTGAAGGCGTGTCCATGTGCCCTGTTTGCATTTTAGCAACGTTTAGCAACGCTTTAGCAGAAGAAAAGCCTTGTTGTTCCTGATTTTTAGCAGGATTAGCAACT
>PDWJ01003590.1_pt1 | contig 30068 bp, 28 predicted proteins | sample 1430881 | NCBI WGS metagenome assembly PDWJ01 (sample SAMN01162460, study PRJNA174530) | Oral metagenome, whole genome shotgun sequencing project. | biome: Marine environment; feature: Marine mammal; material: Swab sample of the gingival sulcus; isolation source: swab sample of gingival sulcus...
CGCAGCCACGGCAAACTTCCATTCAAAGCGCAAAGTGATGTAGATCAACATGCCGATGGCGGCAATCATAACTGACCAAAGTGCACTTTTTAAACTCTCAGCACCGATTGTCGGGCTAATTTTTTTGACGCCGTTTGCCAAGTCGCCAGTTGCGCCAAATTGATTTTTAAGAATTTCAAAGATGGCTTTTCTGGTGTCGCCATCGACTTCTTTAACCGTTTTGATGATTACGCCTTTGCCGTCGCCGCCAATTGAAATGATGTCGGCAGATAAATCAAATGGTTTTAGCGCTTCGCCAATTGCCGCACTGTCGACCGGCTGGTCAAAGCCGATTTCAAAATTGGTACCGCCCTTAAAGTCAATACCTAAGTTGAATCCCATCACCATAAAGATTACCAGACCGATTACCATAACGGCTAGCGATGCCGCAAAGAACTTTTTATAATTTTTCTCAATATTAATTGCCAGTGATTTTATCATGTCAGCCTCCTATACGCCAAACAACTTCTTGTTTGCCAACAATTTCGTTCGCGCCAACACACTCAATATCAAACGCGTAATCAGAATTGCCGTAAACATACTGGTAACGATACCGAGCATTAGCGTAATGGCAAATCCGCGAATTGGACCCGAACCGAACTGGAACAGCACAACTGCGGCGATTAAGGTTGTAATGTTGGCGTCAAGAATTGTCTTAAGCGCCTTTGAAAAGCCGTGATTTACTGCTTTAATAACTAATTTATTGTCGCGCATTTCCTCTTTTAGGCGTTCAAATATAATGACGTTGGCATCTACCGCCATACCGATAGACAGTACAAAACCGGCGATACCGGGCAGTGTCAAGGTCGCTTTAAGCGCCACCATCAAAGCCAAGATTATCGACGTGTAGAGCACTAGTGTAAAGCTCGCCACGAGACCCGGCAATCGATAGTAACCGACCATAAACAATACGACGAGGATAAAACCGGCAATTGCCGCCATAATACTGGAATTGAGTGCGTCGCGACCGAGCGTCGGTCCAATCGCGTTGTATTCCAGCTGTTTGAGTTCTGCCGGCAAGGCGCCACCGCGAATCAATAAGGCGAGGTTGCGCGCCGATTCGTGCGTAAAGTTGCCGCGAATAACTGCGCCACCGCCGAGAATTGCCTCGTCGACGCGCGGTGCAGAAATGACATTGTTGTCCAGTACGATGGCGATTTGTCCACCGCCGCGATTGACGATGCGCTGCGTTGCCTCGCCAAACTTTTTAGTGCCATCAGCGGTAAACTTTAAGCTGACTAAGTACTGATTGAGTTCATTGATATCTTTAGTTTGATCGTTCTTGGTAACGCCGGCATCTGCCACTTCGCTACCGGTCAAGACGACTGTCATCTTCGATTCGTCATAGCTGTCGCCCATTTGCACCATGTTGCCAGGGGTCACTTCGCAGAACGAAAGCTGCGCCGTTGAGCCGATTACATCGATTGCCTGCTCGGCGTTTTCGACGCCCGGCAATTCGATGACAATGCGCTTTTCACCTTGTATATAGACGTTGGGTTCAGTTAAACCCATCTCGTCTATGCGATTTCTCAGTACGTCTCTGGTCTGTTGCATCAACAGTTTTAAAGTGTCGCCGGTATCCTCCGTGACGACTTCGTAGGTGGCGATGACGCCGCCCTCGATGTCGAGACCCAGTTTCATGTTTTCAACCAAGGGTCTTACGGGCTGTTCGCCAAAGTTAAATCCGACGCCGACCCATAATACCAGCGCAACCGTCAAGACCACCAGCGTCGCTAAAATTGCGATATCTTTACCTTTCATAGTTCACCTTCTCATTCTTATTTGTTATTCAAACTGCAAATTGCCGCCAACCTGCCGCATCGCCTGTAAATAAATGGCGTTTTCAATGCGCTTTTGCTCCATTTTACAGCCCAACTGATAGGGCTTGTCTATTGTCTTATTGAAATTGTAGGCGTTGGCGTGACAGCCGCCGCTACAATAGTACTTTGCCCAACACGTCTGGCAATCCTCTTTTGCCTCGACGTGCGCGTCGGCGAAATTGACATGTGTGAGGCGCTCAAACTCGCCTGTCATCACATTGCCCATTTTAAAGTCCTCATTGCCGACGAACTGGTGGCAGGGATAAATATCGCCCTGCGGCGTGACCGCCAGATACTCCGTGCCCGCGCCACAGCCGGAAACGCGCTTAATAATACACGGTCCGCGATTAAAATCGATCACGTAGTGGAAAAAGCGAAAGTCCTTGTCGCTGCCGATGCGCGCCACCATTTCATCTGCCAAGCGGTCATAGGCGTCGTAAATTGCCGGCAAATCGGCTTCGCTGAGCGAAAACAAATCGTCTGGCGACGATACCACGGGCTCGACCGAAGTCTCTTTAAAGCCGAGATCAGCTAGGTGCAAGACATCGCGGTCAAAGTCGATATTGCGATTGGTAAACGTGCCGCGCACATAGTACGACTTGTCGCCGCGCCCCGCGACTAATTGCTTAAACTTAGGCGCGATGATGTCGTACGAACCGGTACCGCCGGCGATCGGACGCATCGCATCATTGATTTCGCGCCTGCCGTCAATACTGAGCACCACATTGTGAAAATGGCGATTGATATAGTCTATTTTTTCGTCGTTCAGCAGTAGACCGTTGGTCGTAATGGTAAAGCGAATCAGCTTGTTGTGCTCGAATTCGAGCGCCTTACCATATTCGACTAATTGTTTACAAACTTCCCAATTCATGGTCGGCTCGCCGCCAAATAAATCAACTTCGAGCTGACGGCGATTGCCGGAGTTGGCAACCAAAAAATCGAGCGCCCGCTTGCCGACTTCTAACGGCATCAGCAAGTTGTCGCCATGAAAGTTCCCCTGTGCCGCAAAACAGTACTCGCAGCGCAGGTTGCAATCGTGTGCGACGTGCAGGCAAAGCGCTTTGACGACGAACGAGCGATTTAAAAACTTTGCCGAATCCAAAACGTGATTGGCACTAAAGAGTTGTTTTTTGTCGACCAGTGTCGTCACCTCGCGATAGCTCTGTTCAAGCGCATCTTTTGGATACTTTTCTGAAAGCGTATCGACGAGCGCCGCTTTATCCTGCGTTTGATAGCGCGCAATGACATCATACGCCATATCGTCTACACAGTGTATCGCACCGCTGTTGACATCGACGACAAAATTTAAGTCGCCCTTTTTAAATTGATGAATCATATACTCTCCAAACTAAACTCAAAATTTTACACGATAATAGAAGCCCATGACCGCTTTTGCCGTTTGGGCTTCTACCCCTGTGTTAAAATGATAATGCTAGAAACCTAATGGTTTTCACACTCTTGATTCGCCACCGTGCAAGACGTCTTGCAAGCAGATTGGCAAGATGTTTGACACTCGCCGCAGCCAATCGCCTTTTTACTCTCGTTGAGTGTTCCCTGTGCTAATGTAATAATGTGTTTCATCATTTCTCCCGTAACAATTTTTACTTCTTCGTCAACCGAAACAACTTCGCCAACGATGCCGCCAATTGTAACGACTTTGTTGCCCGGACGCAAATTGGAGCGCATGGTCTCGAGTTCCTTTTGACGTTTCTTTTGCGGTCTGATTACTATAAAGTACATAAAAGCAAACATTGCCGCCAAGAGAATTAATTGTTGATATCCCATCTGTACACCTTCCTATTCTGTTATCTTATCTATTTTACTAGAAATCTATTAAAATTTCTACAATTGATAGCCATATTTTGCAAAAAAATCATTTCTAAAGGCGATCAGATTATCATTTTCAATCGCACGCCTAATATTTTTCATAAGATTTACTAAAAAGTGCAAATTGTGCGTCGACAGTAAACGCGCCGACAATATCTCGTTTTCCTTGTAGAGATGACGAATGTAAGCGCGGCTGTAGTTTTGACAAGTATAGCAATCGCAGGTTTCGTCGAGCGGTTTAAAGTCCTTCTGATACCTTGCCTGTTTGATGGTCAGCGCGCCGCTACTGGTCAGCGCCGTGCCCATCCGCGCCGTGCGCGTTGGCAACACGCAGTCGAACATGTCGATGCCGCGCATTACGCCCTCGATCAAGGCGTCGGGACTGCCCACACCCATTAAATAGCGCGGCTTTTCTTTGGGTAACCAATCGACCGTATAGTCGAGCACTTCATACATGATGTCCTTCGGTTCGCCGACGCTCAGCCCACCAATGGCATAGCCGGGCAAATCGAGTTCGACCAATTGTTCGGCGCTCAGTTTGCGCAAATCGCGATACATGCCACCTTGCACGATGCCAAATAGCGCCTGATTGTCGATGTTTTTATGCGCCTCTTTACAGCGCTTTGCCCAGCGCGTGGTGCGCTCTAAAGACTGCTTGACATAGTCGTATTCGGACGGATAAGCCGGGCACTCGTCAAACGCCATTATAATGTCGGAACCGAGTGCATTTTGAATTTCAATCGCCTTTTCCGGCGTGATAAAATGCTCCGAACCATCGATGTGCGAGCGAAATTTTACACCTGCCTCTTCAATTTTTCTGAGATTCCCCAAGCTGAATACCTGAAAGCCGCCGCTGTCCGTCAAAATGGGTCTATCCCAATTCATAAAGCGGTGTAAGCCACCCGCCTCGGCAATTAGCTCATGCCCCGGTCTGAGGTAGAGGTGATAAGTGTTGCCCAATATGATTTCGGCGCCGAGTTTTTTAAGTTCTTCCGGCGTCATCGCCTTGACCGTCGCCTTTGTGCCGACCGGCATAAAAACGGGCGTTTTAATCTTGCCGTGTGGCGTCGTTATTTCAGCGCAGCGGGCAGCCGTCTGCGTCGAAGTCTTTTCCAATTTGAATGATAGTGCCATATTACCTCACATTATAAACATGGCGTCGCCAAAACTAAAAAAGCGATAGTTTTCGGCAACTGCCAAGCGATACGCCTTTAATACTTCTTCTCTATTGTAAAACGCACTGACCAACATCAATAGCGTCGATTCCGGCAAGTGAAAATTGGTCAGCAGTGCATCTACTACATTGTACTTATAGCCGGGATAAATAAATATATCGGTCCAGCCGGACGACTGCGTTACCGCGCCGTGCTGTTTAAATATGCTCTCCAAGGTACGCACCGACGTCGTGCCGACTGCCACAATGCGTCCGCCAGCGCGTTTAGCGGCGACGATTTGAGCGGCGTTTTCTTCGTCTAACTGATACCACTCGGCGTGCATCGTATGATCCTCGATGCGATCGGCTGAAACCGGGCGAAAGGTACCAATGCCGACGTGTAAAGTCAAATAGGCGAGTTGCACGCCCTTTGCCTTGAGTGCGCTGAGCAGTTCTGGCGTAAAGTGCAAGCCAGCCGTCGGCGCTGCGGCAGACCCCCTGTCCTTTTTATAAACGGTTTGGTAGCGATCGCCGTCGTCCAATGTTTCGTGTATATAGGGCGGCAAAGGCATTTCGCCGATTTCCTCTATTAGCTCATAAAAATCACCCTGATAACTAAATCTGACGCGCCTCACGCCGCCTTCTTCAATTGCCTCTATGCATGCGCTCAAGCGATCAGAAAAAGTAAATACATCGCCGACTTTTGCCTTGCGTCCGGGCTTGACTAAGCAGTGCCAGACGTCTTTTTCAACTTCCGTCAAGAGTAAAAATTCCACTCTGGCGCCGCTGCTGCGCCTGCCGAACATGCGCGCCGGCAACACCGCCGTATTGTTTAGCACCAAGCAATCGCCGGGTTCCAAGTACTCCAGTAGCGCGCTGAATTTGGCGTGCTCTATCGTCTTATCAGTTCGATTCAGCACCATTAATTTAGATTGGTCGCGCCGCTCTAACGGCGTCTGCGCAATCGACGATTCGGGTAACTCATAATAAAAATCACTCGTCTTCAAGATTTACCTCATCTATAAATTCTATTTTCGTATTCTTATAGTAAAACTGCAATATTTCTCTAAAGTCGAAGCCGTTCTTTGCCATTTCCTTGGCGCCGACCTGGCTCATGCCCAGACCGTGTCCCCAGCCCTTTCCGCGCAGTGTAAAAGCGCTCTCAGCGGATGCCTCTAGTCGCCTTTTACCGGTCGCCGTCATCGCGTATACATCGCCGGTAGATAAGCGCTGTTCTGCGTCATCTGCGCCTACGACAGTGCAGTCGTCCAAGTCGCAGTCCAGTAGCGCATTGGCAGTCGCCATAAACTGTCCATCGACCGAATCGGTCGTGAACAATAGGCTCTTTACTTTATCATAGCCCAGCGCACTTCTAATCGCCTCTTTCTTTAGCGTCACGCGATCGCCAGTGCCGACGATCGTCAAGCCGACCACTCTGCCGGAAGGCAGCTGTTCGTCGATTTTCCATCGCTTAATCCGCCCCAGTTGGTATCCCTTTTTGGCGAGGCGCGTCGCCAATTCAGCCGGCGTGAAGCGCGCTTCCCATTGGCGCGCCGCAGCGCCGCCCGAGTAAGGGTCTTCAGCGGCTACGAGATAGGGCAGCGCCGCCGAAAATATATCTTCTGAATTCTCGACGTAGCCGCCGCTCGAAGCGTGATAAAAAGTATGCGCCGGCTTGCCGTCGTAAGTCAATATTAAACCGCTCGTCGAATCGACTGCGCGATCGCTCGCCGCCGTGCCGACGTCGTCGCCACCGTATACTTGGCAACTGGTCGTATCGCAAATATCGTAACCGGCAGCGTCGTAGCGCCCACTGATGCGAACGCTAAAGGTGCGCGCCGCAATCGCCTGTGCCCGCAGTGCATCCAATGGCGCCGCGGTCGACATTTCCTTGGGAACAACCCCCTTTAAATAGCGATCGCGCGGTAGCCTAACGACCGGTATGAGCCTCCCCTCTTCAGTGACGCCAATCGAAAACTCGCCAAATCTCTCGTGTCCGTTAATCGTCATAGTGGTGCCGGGCTCAGCTGCAATCAGCGTCTCTTTTTCGATAAAATCGCCGGCGTCCGGCGCTTCTAAAATAGCGAGTTGATCGGCGCTCGCGAAGTCGCCGTCAGTCTGCGAAAAATAATATTTATTAGCGCGGTCGAGCGACGCCAACAGCGTGCGATTTTGTGCGCTATCATAGATTGCATGCGGTCCGTCAAAAGCCACCTCTATGCGGTTCTGTCCGTCGCATAAGCTGTGCAATCCGACGCGTATATAGTCGTCTTCTGCATCGCCATATGTAACAAACGACGCGATGAATAACATCCATGTCAATAAAAGCAATCCCCTTTTCAAACTGCACCTCTTATCCCAGATTATACTTCGTCTATATCAAAACTGATCTGATCGGTTCTAGCGTCTACCAAACCGAGATGCTGATAGGCGCGCTTTAACATCACGCGACCGCGCGGCGTCCGGGCGATAAAGCCAATTTGCATTAAATAGGGTTCGTAAACGTCTTCAATGGTGACGCGCTCTTCGCCGGTACTGGCAGCCAAGTTGTCGACGCCAACCGGTCCACCGTCGAATTTTTCGACAATCGCCATCAGCAATTTGCGGTCTACGCTATCCAGTCCCAAGTCGTCGATTTCGAGGAGTGCAAGCGCTTCGCGCGCGACCGGTACAGAGATGTGCCCATCGCATTTAACCATGCTGTAATCGCGCACCCGCTTTAATAGCCGATTGACGATGCGCGGCGTACCGCGACTGCGCCGGGCAATTTCCAGTGCAGCGGACTGATCGATGGCGACATCGAGTATTTCTGCCGAACGATTGACGATGGCTTGCAGCTCCACGTCATTGTAGAGGTCGAGCTTGCAAATAACGCCAAAGCGGTCGCGCAGCGGCGAAGTCAACAGCCCCGCCCGCGTCGTCGCCCCCACTAAAGTGAATTTTGCCAAGTCGATGCGCACGCTTCTGGCGGACGGCCCCTTGCCGATCATGATGTCGAGACAATAGTCTTCCATCGCCGGATAGAGCACTTCTTCGACAATCCGATTTAAGCGATGTATTTCGTCGATAAACAAGACGTCGCCGTCTTTTAAATTGGACAGTATCGCAGCTAAATCGCCGGGTCGCTCAATTGCCGGTCCGGACGTAATTTTAATGTCGACATTCATCTCGTTGGCGATGATTTGCGACAACGTCGTCTTGCCCAGACCGGGCGGTCCGTACAGTAAGACGTGATCGAGCGATTCGCCTCTCATCTTGGCGGCGTCGATAAATATTTTTAATTTCTGTTTAGTTTTTTCTTGCCCGATATAACTGTCTAATGTCTTTGGCCTAAGCGAAACGTCGCCGCTGCCATCCTCTTCGACAAATTCGGGAACGATAATGCGTTCGTAGTCCATATTATCTCTTTAGCGCGCGCTTAATCGCCGCTTCTACCGTAAGGGTACTGGTATCGACACCCTGGAGCATTTGTTTAATTTCTTCCTTTTGAAAGCCGAGTCCGCTGAGCGCCAACAAGACGTCGTCGGGTGGTGCCGCCATAGCTGACGTATCGACACTGCTCAACTCCGACAAGTCGCTGCCGTAGCACTTGATAAATTTGTCCTTTAATTCGACGATTAGGCGCTGCGCCGTCTTCTTGCCCAAGCCCGGCAATTTGGTCAACTGCTTGTCGTCGCCATTTACAATCCAGATTAATATGTCGCCGTAATCGGCACTCGAAATCATATTCATGGCGACGCGCTGACCGATGCCGCTGACGCTAATCAAGTGCATAAAGAATTCTCTTTCGCGACTCTGCGAAAACCCACATAAACTGTGGTCGTCTTCTTTGATGAGCAACTTGACGTATATCTTTTGCTCTTGTCCGACGGCGAGCTCGTTTAAGGTCGTCGCCGAGCAGAGCAAATAATAGCCGACGCCGGCAACTTCGACGACGCAGTGGTTAATGCCCTTTTCTACTATTACGCCTCTTAAATAATCGTACATATCTATCTCCGTATCGCTTCTATCATATCACAAACTGCGCGCGCTGCAAAATAAAACCGGCTCTGAACTGTAGAGACTCCCTATTGGCTCTTTTTTGCCATTTTAACGCGCTCGGCGTGCGTCAAGTACTGCTTGCGCAGGCGAATCGCAGCCGGTGTCACCTCGACCCATTCGTCGGCGGCGATAAAGGACAACGCCTCTTCCAGTGTAAACGTGCGCGGCGCCTGTACATTTAGTGCATCGTCGCTGCCCGACGCCCGCGTATTGGTCAATTTTTTATTCTTGGTCGGGTTGACCACCAAATCGTCGCTGCGATTGTGCAGACCGACGATCATGCCCTCGTAAACTTCTTCCGAGGGCGCGATAAAGAGCGTGCCGCGCTCCTGTAAATTGCATAGTGCATACGCCATCGCCGAACCGTTTTCGCCGGAGACAATTGCGCCCATTCGCTCCGAGGCGATTTCGCCAACGTGTCGACCATAGTGATCAAAGCGCCTCAAAAAAGTGCCCTCGCCTCGCGTATCGTTGATGAATTCGGCGCGAAAGCCGATTAAGGCGCGCGTCGGCACGACGTACTCGACAGTGGTAAAGCCATTTTCACTAAACATATTGTGCATAATGCCCTTGCGCTGATTGAGTTTGCGAATAACCGTGCCGACGTATTCGTCGGGCGCTTCGATATTGACGATTTCCATCGGCTCGCAAAGGTGACCGCTTTCGTCGCGGCGCAAGATGACCTCAGGCTTTGATATGCTCAGTTCATAGCCCTCGCGGCGCATGTTTTCGATTAATATCGAAAGGTGTAATTCACCCCGTCCCGACACGACATAGGCGTCGCTGTTCGGAATCGCCTCGACGCGCAAGCCGACATTGGTCTCGCACTCTCTATCCAGTCGCTCCTTGATGTGTCTGGTCGTCAAAAAAGTGCCGCTGCGTCCGGCAAATGGCGAACTGTTGATATAAAAATTCATCGATAGCGTCGGCGCCTCGATGTTGAGCATCGGCAGCGGTTCTACTTTGTCGACTTCGCCAATCGTCTCGCCAATCGAAATGTCGGCAATGCCGCTAATCAAGACTAGCTCGCCTGCCTGCGCAACGTCGACCGACTTGCGCTTTAAACCGTCGTAGACGAAGAGTTTACCGATTTTGCGATTGACAATGCTGCCGTCGCGCTTGGCGATGGCAATGGTCGACTGCGCTGCAATCTCGCCGTGTAACACTCTGCCAATGCCCAGTCTACCGATGTAGTTATCGTAGGCAAGTGACGAAATCTGCATTTGTAGATTGGCGCGATCCGATGCATATGGCGCAACGTGTTCGACCAGCGTTTCAAAGAGCGGTGCAATATTATCGCCCTCATCTTCCAATTCGCGTACGATGACGCCCTGTTTGGCGACGCCGTAGAGAATTGGAAAGTCGAGTTGCTCTTCGTTGGCACCCAGTTCGACAAATAAATCAAATGTCAAGTCGACCACGGTCTCGGCGCGCTGGTCTTTCTTGTCGATTTTATTGATTAACAAAATCGGGTTGATGCCCTCTGCCAAAGCGCGCTTTAAGACGTATCTGGTCTGCGGCATCGGGCCCTCGCTGGCGTCGACCAACAGAATGACCGTATCGACCGTTTTAATAATGCGATCGACCTCCGAAGAAAAGTCGGCGTGACCCGGCGTGTCGACGATGTTTATCTTATAATCTTTATATTTAACCGAGCAGTTTTTGGCGTAAATCGTAATGCCGCGCTCGCGTTCGATATCATCGCTGTCCATAATGCAATCGACCGGCGTCTCGTGCTCCGAAAACGTGCCACTCTGCGCTAGCATCGCATCGATTAAAGTCGACTTGCCGGCATCGACGTGTGCGATGACGGCGACGTTAATTATTTTTTGCATATATTCTCCTCATTTATTCTATTTCATTTCCAGGCTGTAGACAAATGCCCAATTTCTTTGTTGCTGCACAAAATGTCGACCTTTACGTATGTCTTTATACGCTGCAGCCCGCCATTTTGCTTGCGCCTCGAACTAGAACATTTTCTACAGCCTGGAGATTATCGACTGCACAACGCAAAGTCACCTGATGGCGCTGCAAGTATTCGCTGAGTTGCACCTGGTTGCGCTTTAACAAATAGTAGATATCCGGGCTCACCGCCAAATAAAATGCACTTTGTCCGGTCGTCTGCGCCCGATAGGCGGCGACGTCGAGCCAGTAATCCAATAGCACTGTCGGCTTTAACGCGTAACCCGTTTCACCGCGCGCGTAGAACTGCTCGAACAGCGACGTCTCTCCCCTGTCAATTGACAGTTCCAACAAGCCACTTGCAGTCATTCCCTTGTAGTGAATCGCAGTGGATTCAAAATGCTTTTTGAGCGCGGTCGCCAATTGGCTGTGCTCAGATTTATTCATCGTCAGACAGTCGACGATGACAGTGCCGCTTAGCTTGCGCGCCGCAATGACGTCGATCAGAGCCTGAACGCCGTAGAAATTGACTGCATAATTAAAGGACTGCCCTGCCAAATCGACTTTTAACACCTTTGCGTTGAGGTCGACGACAGTCATCGCCTCCAATTGTTGAACGACCAATTCTACGCCGTATGCGCTTTCTATTTTAGCCTTGGCGTTATCTTTAAGCCACTTGAGTAAATCGAATTGGGCGCGCAGCGTCTTTATTTGTCGAAAGGATAGCTGCGCCGCGCATTTTCTATCAGCGCCGAGATAAGACGTCAATTGACCACTGTACTTCGTAAACAAGTCGCCATTTGGTCGATGGCGCAATCGTTTAAAACTGCGTTCTGACTGCCTTACCAAAATACTTTCAAAGCGCTTTCGCAGTGTTTCCAATTCACTTTTTAGGGCGTCGATTGCAACGTCCTGAGCCGAAGTGCGCAGGACAATGCCAAAGCGTTTGTCGATCAGCGTCGTCAGCGCCGCCCGGTAATCGCGCTGCTGAGTATCGTCTATCTTGCGCGAAATCATCAGCCCGTCGCGATCTGTAACCAATACCATATTGGTCGATGCCAGCTCAATGCGCCCGGTTGCGCGCCCCCACTTTTGGGCGACCGGTTCGGCATCTACTTGCACGTATATATCGTCGTTTAATTTGGGACTATCCTGATTGAGCGTCGAGGCGACGTCGCGCTGACGCACGAAAAGGCGCGCGCCACTGTCGATTTCGACAAAGTAAAAGGCGCTGTGTATTTCGACGACTTTGGCACAATAGACGTCGCCTAGTCTTACCTGTTCGCCACTTTCGCGCAGCGCGTAATCGACGATGTTTTCACCGTCTACAACAAATTGATAGCTATTAAATAATCCGCTATACGCAATTGCCTTCATGCTATAACTCCAAGAGCGGTCGATAGCGCGTAGCGTCGCCATAAAACAGCCCCGTGCGCAAAATATCGACTTCGAACACGTCGAGTCCGGAATCGCGACAGAGTATTTCGATGACGTCGCGCGGTTTGGCGCTGCCCTCGTCAAAGGAGTGAATCGATATTTGATAGCGGCGTTTGCCCGAGACGATGCCAGCATCTATAATATCGGCGACAAATGGCTTTAAATCCTTGTCCACCCAGCGCTTTTTTTTATTTTTTTTGCGCAGCATAATCGCTTCCGATTGCTTAAAAGCCGCCACTAAGTCAATGGCGTCAAGCGGCATTTCTACGCGATAAGTAATCAGCGATACGGCGTGCATCAAAGACGACGACTTTTCGATTGGTCGATGGGCGACCAATTTGAGCCCCTGCGGCGAGTAGTCGTTAAACTCAGCCATAAACGCTTCGACGTCAATTGCGCGTTCCAGTTCGACTTCCATGATTTCGTATTCACTGGACACGCCAACCGACAACGGACCGCCAAAAGTCATTTTGGGATGCGGGTGAAACCCCTTGGAAAAAGCCAAGGGCAATTTAAGGCGCCGAAAGGCGCGCTCAAAAAAGCGTATTAAATCGAGGTGACCCAAATACTTCATCATATTCGTCTTTGTATATTGAAATCTAATTACCATTTGCAATTTCCGTTTAACATGCCACTGTTGACGCCGCAGTTAACGCAGCGTTCGCGGCAATTTATCGTTACATTCGCCCGTTTCGCCCTATCGTATTCGCGCTGTAAAAACGCTTTGGTGACGCCGCAATCGATGTGATCCCAAGGCAGTATTTCATCTTGTCCGCGCTCGCGGTTGGCGTAAAAGTCGATCTCTAGTCCGCAGTCGGTCATCGCCTGCTGCCATTTTTCGTAGTCGAAAAATTCTTCCCAGCCGTCGTATTTACAGCCCAATTGTTCGGCGCGCAACAGCACCTTACCGAGTCTGCGGTCACCGCGCGCAAAAATCGCTTCGACGCGGCTGGTATAGACATCGTGGTAGTTATAGGTAACTTTAAGCGCCTTTAACGCCTCTTTTAAATAGCGCTGCTTTTCGCGAATCGTCGCAATGCCCTCTTGACCATACCACTGGAAGGGCGTGAAGCCCTTGGGCACAAAAACCGACGTCGACATCGTCAGACTAAGCGCCTTTTTAGTGCTGCGCGAAGCCTGATATACCGCCTTGACCTTGCGCGCAATTTCGACTATACCTTCGATATCTGCCATCGTTTCAGTCGGCAAGCCCATCATAAAATAGAGCTTGACGCGCTGCCAGCCGAGCGCAAATACATTTTCCAAGGTGCCGTAAATATCGTCTTCGCTGACGCCCTTGTTGATCACATTGCGCAGCCGCTGCGTGCCCGCCTCGGGCGCAAAGGTAAGTCCGGTCTTTCTAACTTTTTGAATGTCGTTTAAGACTTTGACGGAAAGCGAGTCGAGCCTTAACGACGGCAGCGAAACGCCGACTTTCTCGCCTTCGTGCTTAGCCATGATTTCTTCTATTATGCGTTCTATGCCGCTGTGGTCGAGCGTCGACAAGCTGGACAGTGCAACTTCTTCATAGCCAGTTTCTTCCAGTATCTTCGACGTCGTCTCGACGATGGTTTCAACCGATTTTTCGCGCACTGGTCGATAAATCATGCCAGCTTGACAAAAGCGGCAACCCGCCGTGCAACCGCGAAAGACCTCGACGACCGCCCTGTTGTGCACTGAACTGCCAAACGGCACCAACATTTTATGAGGATAGTAGGCAGTGTTTAAGTCGCGCACAATTTGTTTGACAATTTTTTGAGGCGCCCGCGAATCGTTGCTTTGGAACGATTGAATGCGCCCAATTTCATCGTATTCTACATCGTATAGCTGAGGGACGTAAACACCCGGCATTTGCGCCGCACCAGCCAATAGTTCGGCGCGCGGCAACGCGTCTTTATTGTCTTTTATATAATTTAAAAAGTCGACCAAAAGCGCTTCGCCCTCGCCGATTAAAAAGACGTCGACAATATCGGCGAGCGGTTCTGGGTTGTAGGCGCAGGGGCCACCGGCAATGATTAGCGGGTCGCCCGCGCTGCGCTTTGTCTTATCCGGATCGATGCCGCCCAAGCGCAACATGTGTAAAATATTTGTGTAGCTGAGTTCGTATTGCAAGGTAAAGCCGACTACGTCAAATTGCGCAATCGGCGTCTGCGTTTCAATGCTGAAGAGCGGCATATTGTATTTGAGCATCAGCGCTTCCATGTCGACCCAGGGCGCATATAGCCTTTCACAGTATATATCGGGCTCTTCGTTGACGACGCCGTATAATATATGTGAACCGAGGTGCGACATGCCGACGTCGTAAACGTCCGGAAAGCTGTGCAAATAGCGTAGTTTAACGCGTTCTAAGTCCTTGTATACGGCGTTTATTTCATTGCCGATGTAACGCGTCGGCTTTTCTACTTGATTTAATAATTTATCTATATTCATACTTTTCCAATTCTTAACTATTCAGTCGCTGTCATTTCGAGTGTAGGCGAAGCCGTAATCGAGAAATCTCGGGTTTTAAAAGTGAGATCTCTCCACTCCCTTTGGTCGGTCGAGATGACACAAACGCACCTTTGTACTGAATAGTTTTACAGTTTGCTAAACTCATCTTCGGGCTGTTTTTCTTTGCGCCGCAAGTACACGCTCATCACCAGTCCGATGCCGATCATATTAATTAACATCGAACTGCCGCCGTAACTGATAAAGGGCAACGGAACACCGGTTACTGGCATCAGTCCCATCGTCATACCAATATTTTGAAAGACGTGATAGCCGAACATAAACAGAACGCCAATCACTATATTTGTGCCAAATTGATCATCCGATAAAAAAGCAATGTGTATTAGGCGCGTAAAAAACAAAAAGTAGAGCCCCAATACGACGATGCCACCGACAAAACCGTATTCTTCGACGAGTACGGCAAATATAAAATCGGACTCCTGTACTGGTAAAAAGTTGTTGGCGCTAAAACTGCCCTTAAAGGGTCCTTGCCCCAACAACCTGCCGGAACCAATTGTGATTTTACTCATTTTGACCTGCCAATAGCCGCGCTGCGACGGATCGTTTGGATTGAGGAATGCATCAATTCTACCGCGCGCGTAGCCATCTAGCGAATTATATAAAATCGGTATCGTCGCAACAAAGCCTATCACTGCCAAAATAACCATTTTTAAATCGATGCCGCCGACAAATAGCATGCCTAAAAAGATAAACACAAATACCAGCATCGTACCCAAATCGGGTTGCTTTTTTAATAGGTATAAAAACGGCGCAATAAAAAGCAACGGCAAGAGCATATCCACTGGCGTCTTAAGCTTACCCTTGCGCAGTTCCAATAGCTTTGCAAAGGATATAATAAAGCCAATCTTAGCGACCTCAGAAGTTTGAAAATTCATAAACTTGAGGTTAATCCAACTCGTTGCGTTGTTCCTCGTCACACCCAAGCCGGGAATATAAACCAATAGCAGCGCGCCAATCGACAGCGCGTAGATGAGCAGATAGAACTTGCCCCAAACGCGGTAGTCGATAATTGTCAACAGCACCATGACCAAAAATCCCAAACCGAAGCTAATCACTTGAAAGCGCACTTCTCGGGTCATGCCGACGATATCGACATGCGTTGCACTGGCTACCATTACAAACCCAATGGCGACTAAAGCTAAAGTAATCATCAACAAACCAATGTCGACGATTCGATTCAATTTAAACATTTTTCCTCGCCTTAAACTGTTAACCCAGATTATTCACGCTACTGCAAAAATCGCATCGACTGTGGAACGACCGAGCCACCCTCAAATCGTTTCGCGCGCTTGCGCACTGGCGTAAATAATCTGGGTTAAAAAACCTCCGCTAGTGAAGGGACAAAATTAAGATTTCTTTCGCTTCATGTTTAATATTGGAATATTGGCAACCAAAGCGGGCTTACCCGTTGCGTCGTCGACGGTCTTGGTAATCTGTACATCGATGTGCTTTTCGTCAATATCCATATGCTTCATCAAAACTTTTATAATGTCTTCTTTAACCATCTCTAAAAACTCAGGTGAGCAATCTGTCCGATCGTGTACGAGCACCATTTTCAAACGATCTTTAGCGATGTTTTTACTGTCCTTTTGCTGACTATCGCCCTTTAAAAATTTAAAAAAATCAAATAACATGACGCCCTCCTTAGCCGCTAAAGAACTTCTTCAACTTGGCAAGAAATCCACTATTCGCTTCTAAATCCATCAGCGGAACTTCTTTTCCTGTGATTCTGTCGGCAATGTTTCGATACGCTTGTCCAGCCGGCGAATTGTCCATTAAAACAGCTGGTTCACCGCGGTTTGTCGTGACGACGATCGCTTCGTCATCGGGTACGACACCCATGATGTCAATCGCCAGTATTTCGCGCATATCATCTATATTCATCATGTCGCCGCGCTTGACCATGTCCATGCGCAAGCGATTGACAATTAACTTAGGCGAATACAATTCCGCCGCTTCTAGAAGTCCAATAATTCTATCGGCATCGCGCACGGCAGATACCTCAGGTGTCGTTACGACGATAGCGCGATCGGCACCGGCAATTGCGTTTTTAAAGCCCTGTTCAATACCCGCCGGACAGTCGATAATGACGTAATCGTACTGTTTTTTTAAGTCGGCGCAAAGCTTTTTCATCTGCGTTTGGCTAACTGCCGTCTTATCTTTAGTTTGTGCAGCCGGCAGCAAATACAAGTTTTCATAACGCTTATCTTTTATCAGCGCCTGACGCAATTTACAGACCTCGTGTACGACGTCGACGATATCGAAGACAATTCGATTTTCGAGCCCCATCACGACGTCGAGGTTGCGCAATCCGATATCGGCATCGATAACGACGACGCTGTGTCCGAGCATCGCCAGACCGGTTCCAATATTTGCCGACGTCGTCGTCTTGCCGACACCGCCTTTTCCTGAAGTTATAACAATTACTTCGCCCATTCTTTCCTCCATTACTTACGATAAGGTTCTATAATAATTTGACCATCTCTAACGAGAGCAATCTCTGCATAATCTGGACCATCTGCACCTTCGTCAGGAGGTCTCGTAATATGATTGCCAATTCTCAGCTGCGTTGGTTGTAGTCTCAAAGCGACTACAAAGCAGTTGTCGTCACCGTTTTTACCGGCGTGCGCAAAGCCTCTCAGCGCACCCATAACGACAATTTGACCGCCGGCAGATAATTCCGATCCCGGGTTGGCATCGCCCAATAAGACGATGTCGGCATCGCTTTCGATGCGTCCACCGGAGCGCAAGGTACCGCGATGAATTACCGTTTTCGTACAGCATTCGACCTTCTTCAGATCGATTGGCTGATTCTCTTTTTGCACTGTTTCAGCAGCTTTTTCCGGCATCGGCGGCGCTACTTCTCGCTGCGCGCTGTGGCGCTTTTCAGGCGCGCTCGTCTGCGCCTTTTTTTCAATGCGCTGTACGCGCTCCAAAGTGAGCACCTTCATGCCGCCCAACTCTTTGAAGAGCCGCGCGATTTCGGCTTCTTGTTCGGCATCGAATTCCGGTCCCTCTATACCGATGATATGTGAACCCTCAAAAAAGCGATTAGCAGCTTTGAGTTTATCAGTCAGTTTACCAATAAACGCATCAAATGCAAGCTCTGGATTATAGCGCAGTATAATGCCATTTTTAGTACCTTTAAATTCAATATCCTGCACTACTTCACCACCTTTTTAATTAATTCTCAACACTGTATATTCGATAACTGTAAACTGCGTGTCGCGCGACGTCGAAAATTTTCGAGCGCGATTTTAAGAGCAGTTCTTTTTATCCCAGATTATTCACGCCAGTGCGTTAAAATCGCTATAATATTTGTAAATAGGTGCTTTATAAAAATTTGAGGCGTACCGGATGAGTGTACGGTGAAAATTTTTAGGAAGCAGATATTTCAAAGAGTGACGTGATTTTTGTGTAGTGGTGTGAATATTCTGGGATTATTATACCACAACAGTACAATTATAACACAATAATTACTTAGCCGCCAATGGTTTAAGGTTAAAATAGTAACCGTAGATGTCTTTGACCACTGCCGCACCATAGCCACCACTGCCGCCCTGCGGGATTAAAACCGCCACGGCGATCTGCGGGTCTTGATAGGGCGCAAATGAGACGAACCAAGTAAAGTTGTCGTAGTCTTCTTTGTAAAAATTGATTTCCTGATCCGATAACTTGTTGTCGGTCAACTGTTTTAACGCCGCGATCATGGCGTTGCCGCGATCCAAGTAATTGTGTGAAATCAAGCGATTTAAGTCTTTTTCGAGTCCTTCTTTTATCTGCTTGTTGTCGGCATTACTTATGCCATTATAGAGATCGGCAACGTGCTGTGTGCGATTCTTTAGTTCATCGTCGGTCGCATTCTGCAATTCGGGCTCCGAAACGGCGGGCGCAATTCTGTCCAAATAGGTCAAAATGTAGTCTTCTTCGTTGGGCGGCGGTATCTTACCATCTTTCTCCGCCGTACCGGTCTTGGCGGCGACTTCCATTGGAAATCCTCTGAAATACGACTTTACTGAGCCCCTTGAACCGATGACCACGCGCCGCATGCCTTGCCTGATGTACTTTAGATAGCCGTCTGGATCGATAAACTTAAACGGCTCTCGTTTAACTGGCTTGCCGTCGATTTCCTTAATGAGCGTCGAATCGTACAAATAGCCGCCATTGGCAATAGCACTGACGTAGCGCGCCATTTGAACCGGCGTATAACTGTGCTGTCCCTGACCAATTGCCAAGTTAAAAGTGTCGCCCTCCGACCAATTGAGTTGACTAAAGTAGTCGTATTTAATTAAATCCGTCAGCTTATTTGCCTTTGCGCGATCGGCGACGTAGCATTCCTTTTGAATAAAGTCAAATAAATCGCCGCGCGATATCGTCGGATTCGTCTTGCCGAGTTCGAATATTTTATCGATGACCTCTGCCAATTTCTCGTCGTCATCGGCGACGTCTTTGCTAAAGTAATCGTCGGCAACGCGCTTTAGCTGCTTGCGCAGAATGCTCAAATTGTTGTTTAACTTGCGATTGGGATCGGGTACGCCGACGACGGTTTCGCCAATTTCGACGCCAGAGGGTTCATCTAAGCCAAATATCTTAGCGGCTTCTACAATTTTTTCAGAGCCGACATCAAACGGCATCTTGACGTCTCTCGCGTAGTCGTATCCATTGCCCACACTGTAAAAATAATAATTACAGGACACTTCCAACGCCTGCATTAAATTGAGCATGCCGTGCGTGCCGTGATAGCGATTCCACAGCCAACAGCCAAAGGGCTTTTTGTCGCGCGTTTGAATATAGCCGGCACCGCGATATTTTGCATTGGGGTCGAGTCCGGCTTTTAGCGCGGCAAAACCGGTGATCATTTTAAAGGTCGAACCGGGCTGCACCGCCGTGCGCGTAGCGATATTGTAGAGTGGACGCGGCGCCAACTTATTGCGCGCATTTTGGGGCTGCAATTTTTTAAAGTCATCATATGTAATGCCGTTGGCAAATAAATTCAAATCGTAGTCCGGATAGCTGACCATAGACAGTATTTCACCAGAGCGCACATCTTGTACGACGACTGCCCCGGTATTGGCGTGTGGATAGGCGTCTTTATACTTTGTATCGCCGTAAGGCGACTTGTAGACACCACCGCTGCTAAGCGCTTCCAAGGTGCGCGTCAAGTAGTCTTTAACGTGCGCCTGCAACTCCATATCGATGGTGAGCGTTATATTGGCACCCGCCTTGGACTGATAGTCCTTAAAGCGTTCGTCGTTAATCGAATTGGCGACGTCGCGCATGTATTTGCCAGAGACGTTAACTTCGATCCAACGCTGTCCATTTTGCCCCTTTAGAATGTCTTCAAAAGCGCCCTCAACGCCGACCTTACCAACTAAATCGGACGGTCTATAGCCATTTTCCTCACTGTATTTTTCCATTTCGCGAGCGGACGAAATCTTGCCCATATAGCCGAGAATATGCGACGCCAGCTTGCCCTGCGGATAGTGCCTAATTGGCTCTACCACGATCGATACATTAGAGTATTTAACGCTCTGCTCCTGAATCAATATGGCGGTCTTCTTGGAAATGTTTTTGGCAATGCGAATTGGCTCGTATTTTAAATAGCCCTTTTGGGCAATGGCGTGGCGCAGACAAATAATATAGTATAATTCCTTGCCGCTGTAACGCTCGTCAATTGCAAAGCGCTTGCGCAAGAATTCCATCGCCTCTTGCGCCGTAGCGGTTTTCTCGATGCCGTACTCCTCTAAGAAGCGATTGCGCTCAAAGTCGTAAGAGAAGACCATGTCTTTGACGCGAATCGGCAAAAAGATGCCCTTGTTTATCATTATTTTTTGCGCGGCGTATTTATCGATATCGCGATCGATTTTTTCTCTATCGCGATAGTCTTCAAAGACGGTCAACGCCGTGTCGCCGATTTCAAAATTGTTCTCCAACAGCCAACGGCGCTTATCTATATCGGTTTGATAGACGAATCTGTCATCTAAATAAACAATTGGCAAATTGATGATGATTTCACCGTCATCTTCCAACAGCGAAAACAAGTCAACCGCCATCTTTTGTTGCTTTTCATCAAATTTTTGATCGTATAAAAACTGTACGCTATAAGACGTTAAATTACCGGCAATTAGAGTGCCGTTGCGGTCGTAGATTTCACCGCGTTTGGCAATTTCGCTAACTTTTTTCAGCCGCGTATCCAAAGCTTGGTTGGCGAGCGCTTCGCCCTCGATAATGGTAAGCTGTGACAACCTAAAGCCCAACAACACTAAAAAAGCGCTAAACAACAGCCATATAAACAGTCTTCTGTCCAATATATTAAACAATATGCGCTCCTATCTCATTTGATACCCTTCGGCAATGCGAAACGCCAATACGTAGAGCGCTACGCCGACGCATAGATTATAGAGCATCTCCGGTAAAACTATAGTAAATAAACGCGGAAACAAAACGAAGCTTCCGGTTGAAAAATAATGAACAATTAAAAATACCAAGTGATAGTAAGCTGTTGCCATAATCAACAGTATCACCGGCGTGATGTAATTGTCTTTAAATATTTTTTCTTCGAGCGAAGCGATGACGACGACCACGACTACGTAAATTGCGATGTGTACACCAATGCCCTTGCCAAATAAAACGTCACTCAAAAATCCGCTTAGCAAGGCTACTTTAAAACTAGTTTGTCTGCTGAAAATAACGGCGCATATGACCAGCCAAATCAACATGATATTCGGTACGACACCAAAGATTCTAATGAGCTGAAGTACAGTCATCTGCAATACGATAATTGCGACGCTCGCCACAATGAAGTAAATATTATTCAATGTCTTTGTCGACTTCATAGGCTCTACTCTTTTATAACGTTAATTTCCGGTATGATAAAAACGCGATCAATGCGCTTAAAATCGACCGCCGGCGCTACCGTTACATGTTTTAACAGGGTTTCGTCATTTGATTTTACACCGGTTACTTTGCCGATGACGACGCCCTTCGGATAAACGCCTAAACCGCTAGTGATAATTTTATCGCCGATTCTAACATCGCCATTTTGGTCAAATAAATAACCGCTCAACTCTTTTTCTGAGCGCCCTGAAACGACGCCGTCAAAATTGCGTTTGTCGTCGACAATGCGAAAGCTGACCGCGCCTCGCGAATCGGTAATCGGCAATACCTTTGCCCAAGAATTACCCGCTTCAAACACCTGTCCAATTAGACCACTGCCATTAAAGACCATGGCATTAGCCGACACGCCATCTTCCAAACCGGCGTTGACGACGAACATGCTATACCAATTGCCGGCATCGCGCGATATCACATCGGCGGTAATGTAGTTATTTAAATTATTGCGGTAGGCGTAATTGAGTGCCGCCCGCAATTTCTTTAAATCTTCGTATTCTTCGCGATAGAGCGTCTGTTCAATTAATTTGCGCTGCGTTGCCAAGAGTTCTTTCTTTAACGCCTGATTCTCTTCAGATAACTTAAATACGTTGCGAATCGGATAAGTCGCTTCCGCCATGGCGTTGGATGCGCTATACAAGACGCTTTGCACAGGCTTGACGACGCTTCCCAACGCGTTTTCGATAAAGGTAATGCGCTTTCTTCCATTAACCGTGACACCCATTGTGATGATTAGCAATACGACAGTTAAAAACACTATCCAATTTCTTATTATCGGGTGATTGTTCAAATAAAACTCCTAATTCACTTTTTTCAGCGAAATAAAGACCGATTTTAAACTGTCAAACTCTTCGACTGCCTTACCGGTGCCAATCGCCACGCAATCCAATGCGTCTTCGGCGATGTGAACTGGCATCATCGTCTCTTCGGCGACGCACCTGTCAAAGCCCTTTAAAAGTGCACCACCACCCGTCAAAACGATGCCGTGCTGCATAATATCTGCCGACAATTCCGGTGGCGTGCGCTCCAATGTCGATTTGACACCGTCTAAAATAGCCGATACCGGCTCGTTTAACGCCATTCTAATCTCTTCAGATGTAATGACTAATGTCTTTGGTAAACCGGTGACTAAATTGCGACCGGTAATTTCCATCTTTTCTTCGACTTCTAAGACGTGCGCGCTGCCGATGTTAATCTTGATGTTTTCGGCAGTGCGTTCACCGATCATCAAACTGTATTCTTTTTTAATGTAGCTCATAATCGCCTCATCCAGCTCGTCGCCACCAATGCGAATCGATTTGCTGGTGACGATGCCGCCGAGTGAAATAACTGCGATTTCAGTCGTGCCGCCGCCAATGTCGACGACCATGCTTCCAGTCGGTTCAGATACGGGCAATCCGGCGCCAATTGCCGCCGCCATCGGCTCTTCGATTAAGAGCGCTTCTTTAGCGCCCGCCGCCAACGCGGCGTCGATAACCGCTTTTTTCTCCACCTCGGTGACGCCCGACGGCACGCCGACGATCAATTTAACCGATGAGAAAAATGATTTTTGCGGATTGGCGCGCTGCATAAAGTACTTCAGCATGCGGTGCGTAATGTCAAAATCGGCGATGACGCCATCTTTTAACGGTCTAATCGCAATGATGTTACCGGGCGTTCTACCGATCATGCGCTTGGCTTCGGCGCCGACAGCTTTGACTTCTCTGGTGTGATTATCGATTGCCACAACCGACGGTTCTCTCACCGTAATTCCCTTGCCCTTGACATTGACCAAAGTATTTGCCGTACCCAAGTCGATGCCCATATATTTAGTAAATAAACCGATAAATCCCATTAATTTAGCTCCTTTCACATCTTGCCATTTGCCTTTAAACTATAGTAATCATCGTTGCCGACAATTATGTGATCTAATACTTTAATTCCCAAAATCCGCCCCGCTTCGACAATGCGCGAAGTCAGCGCAATGTCCTCTGCACTGGGCTCGACAAAGCCGCTGGGATGATTGTGCACGACGACAATTGCCGCACAATTCATCTTAATTGCCCAGTTAAAGACTTCTCTGGGATGAACTAGCGTTTGATTGAGTGTGCCAATTGAAACTAGATGTCTTCCTATTATAACATTTTTGGTGTTTAATCCAACCACTAAAAAGTTTTCTCTGTCGGCAAATTTTAGTTCGCCTATGACATAGTTGTATACGTCGAGCGGTCCGTTAAACTGTGTCGCTTTGTATTCAGTTTGTCCACTGACGCGCTTGGCGAGTTCGACGCTCGCCACAATTTGACAAGCCTTGGACTGCCCAATTCCCTTAATGCGCCGCAATTGACTGACTTCGCTGCCGATTAACCCCCTTAAACCACCGGAGCGCTCCAACAGCTCAGCCGCTAAACTAATGGCCGATTTTTGCGAAGTGCCGGTTCTGATAATAATGGCAATTAATTCCGAATTGGAAAGCGCCTTGGCACCTTTGTGCATCAAGCGTTCCTGCGGCATATCGCCGCGCGGCATTTCTCTAATCGGCATGACTTACCCCCAGCGCTAAACGCGTCGGATAATCTGCAAAGTATCTGCCCAGCACGTCATCTAAACGCGCCACCGGTAGCCCCATCACGGTGTAATAATCGCCGTTGATCGCTTCCACTAAGAGGGCGCCGTACCCTTGTATACCGTAGCCACCAGCCTTGTCAAACGGTTCGCCAGTGGCAATATAGGCGTCAATTTGCGCATCGTCGAGCGGACGCATTATGACTTCCGTACGATGATAAAAAACGCACTTGCGATTGGTCGTACTCTCGACGATGGCGACGCCGCTTACCACTTGGTGCTTTCTGCCAGCAAGTGCGCGCAACATCGCCTTTGCTTCTTTCGCCGACCGCGGCTTGCCAAATACCGCATCAGCGCTGACGACTGTATCGGCGCCGATAATCAAATGCTTTTCAGTCTGCGCTTGCGCGACCGCAAATGCCTTTTGAAACGCCAACGACATCGCAGCGACTGCGACATCTTCATCTTTTGCGATGTTTTCATTAATCGAAGCGCTAGCGGTTTTAAAATCGTCGTATAATAAGTGCAGTAATTCTCTTCTGCGCGGCGATTGGGATGCTAAAATAATTGCCATGGCACACCTACTTCACTTTGTAAAAGAGCCACATGCTTAGCAATAACCCGACAATACCGGAAAGTGTCAACGACATCGTAAAGCCCAAAGTAATGTTGAGAATCGCCAAATCAATGGTAAAAGGTGCAAAGCCAATCGACTTGCCATAGCCAAAAATCGGATGAACGCGCTTCAGCACTTCACCTAATACACCGCCCAAAATTGTACCAACTAGTATAAACAATAAAAATAATAAGCCGTTTTTCTTCATATGTCCTCGCTGCGCTCAATAGTTTTTACTCGCATAATCGTTTTATCTAATAAAAGGCAAATCGGTCGTTTGCCTTACCTGCATTAAGTTTAGCATTTAAGCGCGCGACAATCAAGATGTAAAGACCACTAAAATGCAAGTTGCACACTTGTAGCCTTCTCGTCTTATCAAGCCAAAATAGAGCGGCGCCGTTAAGGCGCCGCTTAGAATGTCGACAAAGTCGATAGTCTGCAGGCTGTAGAAAATGTTCAAGTTCGAGGCGCAAGCAAAATGGCGGGCTGCAGCGTATAAAGACATACGTAAAGGTCGACATTTTGCGCAGCAACAAAGTCAGCTTTTTCCACCGGCTTTGCTTCTGCCTTTGGCGCTTCCGCCTTTTCCTCAGGCTTTACTTCAGCCTTTGGCGCTTCCGCTTTTTCCGCCGGCTTCGCCTCAGCCTTTGGCGCTTTTGCTTTTTCCGCCGGCTTTGCCGGAGCTTTTTTAGCTTCCGCCTTATCGTCAGCGCCCTCAGCTGCCTTCGGTTTAGGTGCTACCTTTGGCTTTGGCGGCTTGACAATTTTCCCGAAAATTGCACCAGTCGGACACTTCTGTGCACAAGCTCTACAGTTTACGCACTTTTCGTAATCTATAGTTGCTACGTTGTCAATGACGTGAATGGCATCAAACTTACAAACTTTTGTACACATGCCGCAGGCGATACAGGCGACATCACAGTTCTTCTTGACGTGACCGCCGCGCTCTTTGTTGTTACAATCTACGATGATTTTATGACCGTAAGGCACGTAGCCGATGACGTCTTTTGGACAAGCCTCTAAGCAGGCGCCACAGGCGACACATTTTTCGGGATCCACTTCGGCGATGCCAAATTCATTAATGTGAATGGCGTCAAAGTTACATACGTTTACACAAGTACCATAGCCCATGCAGCCGTATTTACAGCCCTTGTCGCCGCCGTTTAACATGTGCGCGGCGCGACAGTCGGTAATGCCACTATAATCGTAAAGTGTTACTGAACACTCTCTATGCCCCTTACAGAGTACGCGCGCGACTTGACGCGTGCCAGTGCCGGCTTCAACGCCCATAATGGCGGCGATTTTTTCAGCGCACTCGGCGCCGCCTACCGGACAACCGTTGACCGGCGCTTCGCCCGCCGCAACGGCATTGGCAAAGCCATCACAACCGGGATAACCACAGCCACCGCAGTTTGCCGACGGCAACGCCTCTCTAATTTCTATTGCACGCGGATCGATTTCAACGGCAAATTTTTGTGAAGCGTAGGCTAATCCCGCGCCAAACAACAGCCCCATCGACCCTAAACTTACGCCTGATAATACTATACTCATCACATCCATAATCGTCTCCCCCTATACCAAACCGGCAAAGCCGAAGAATGCCATAGACATTAAGCTCGCCGTCAACAGTGCAATCGGAAAACCTTTGAATGGCTCCGGAATGTTCGACAACTCCAATTTTTCTCGAATGCCGGCAAACAATACGATCGCCAGTGAAAAACCGAGTGCCGCGCCGATTGAGTGAACAATCGTCTGCAATAAGTTGTATTCGAATTGAATATTGAGGAGCGCTAAACCGAGCACCGCACAGTTAGTCGTAATCAACGGCAAGAACACGCCAAGCGCCTGATAGAGCGTCGGCGAAGCCTTTTGTAAAAAGATTTCAACGAACTGAACGAGTGAGGCAATGACCAAGATAAAGGCAATTGTCTGCAAGAACTCGATGTGCAGCGTTTCCAGTATAAACTTTTGGATTAACCAGGTAATAATACCCGCCATCGTCATAACGAATGTAACCGCCATGCCCATGCCGGCAGCAGTTTCAACTTGTTTTGATACGCCCAAGAACGGGCAAATACCCAAGAATCGGCTCAAGACAAAGTTGTTGACCAGAATGGCGCCAATTAATATAATAAATAAATTTCCGATATCCATCTCGTCCCCCTACGCCTGCTTGGCCTTAACCACATTGTATATTGCCAACAATAATCCCAGCGTTAAAAACGCACCGGGAGGAAGAATCATGATTAACGCCGGCTTGTAGCTGCCACCTAAAATCGTCATGTTGAAGATTGAACCGTTGCCAAACAATTCTCTGACCGAACCGAGAATGGTAAGTGCAAGCGTAAAACCGAGACCCATGCCGATGCCGTCAAAGGCAGATGCGACGATGCCGTTTTTAAAGGCAAACGCTTCGGCGCGCGCCAAAATCAAGCAGTTTACGACGATGAGCGGAATAAATAAACCGAGCGAATCGTAAAGTGCGCCGACGTAGGCTTCCATCAACATGCCGATGATCGTAACAAACGATGCGATGACGACGATGAAGATCGGAATTCTAATCTTAGCCGGTACAACTTTTCTAATGAGCGAGATGACGATGTTTGCCAAGACTAAAACGGCGGTCGTCGCCAAGCCCATACCCATGCCGTTTTCTGCCGATGTGGTAACCGCCAAAGTCGGACACATGCCGAGAAGTTGAACGAAAATGGGATTTTCTTTAACTAAACCATTGGTTAAATCTTTTATATTCACGTCTACCTCCCCCTTACTTTAGCGTCACGGCGACGGCGTCTGCTGCATTTACACCTGCCGTAACGGCTTTAGATGTAATCGTAGCGCCGGAAATCGCCTGAACTTCAGTGTCTGACGCCTGCGTTTTATTAACGCGCACATCAGCCGCTTTTTTGCCATCGTATTGACCGTAAAACTCCGGCAAGGTCGCCTTTGCGCCAAGACCCGGTGTCTCTTGGTGTTTGCCGACGCGAACGCCGGTGATGCTGCCGTCCGATAGGCCAGTGACGACTTCTACGCCACCGCCGTAGCCGCCCGGAGATGTCTTAATGACGTAGCCGATTGTCTCGCCGCCGGCGATGCCCTTATAGACTTCGACGACCGGCACGACCACGCCATCGGGGTTGGTAATCTGCGCTTCGTAGCCGTCAGCCACTTCTTCAAAGCTCTCAGCTGCCGGCAAAACTTCTTTTCGCGCCATTTCACTCTTCATGGCGCGCTGTTCGGCGATGATTGGCGACGTCACTAAGTTAGTGGCAGCCAGCGCAATTGCCGCAACAGTCGATATGATAAATAGCGTTAGTCCTAATTTAATAATTTCTTTCATTACTTAGCACCTCCAAACACTTTTGGTGCCGTATACTTTTCAATCAACGGCGTAGCGACGTTCATTAAGAGTATCGAGTAAGAGACGCCCTCCGGCAACGAACCGAATACGCGAATCAAAATCGTCAACAGTCCGGCGCCAAAGGCATAAATTAATTGTCCTTTAGCGTGCACCGGAGAAGATGCGTAGTCAGTAGCCATAAAGAAGGCACCGAGCATTAAACCGCCGGCGACGATTTCGTATGCGGCGAGGTAAAAGTCAAAGCCCTGTAACAAGAAGCCCATCACGAATACCGTTGCGATGTAAACGACCGGTATGCGCCAAGAGATGACGCCGCGATAGATCATGTAGAGTCCGCCGAGGAACAATAGGAGCGCTGAAGTCTCGCCGATACAACCGCCGACGCTACCGAAGAAGGCATCTAAAATACCCGGCAATTCGGAAACCGATCCGCCCTCAGCTAAAATGCCGAGCGGTGTAGCCGTACTGACCGCGTCTGAAAACGGCGCCGTCCAAGTCGTCATCTGAACCGGCCATGAAGCCATCAACATGGCGCGCGCTGCAAGCGCCGGGTTCATAAAGTTATGACCGAGTCCGCCAAACGCCTGTTTGACGATGGCGATTGCAAAAATCGAACCGATTAAAGCCAACCACCACGGTGCGCTGACCGGAATATTCATCGCCAAGAGCAAACCGGTAACTGCCGCACTCAAATCGGATACTGTAATTTTTTGTTTTCTCATTACGCCTTGAATAAAGGCTTCGGTTCCGACTGCTGCCGAGACTGCAATTAAGATTAGGGCGAGCGCCTTGAAACCAAATACATATATCCCGTAGACCGTTGCCGGCAACAGGGCAATTAATACGTCTCGCATCACAGATTGGACAGATTCCTTTGACCTAATATGTGGCGAGGACGATACGAATAATCTATTCTGCATTATTCCCTCCTCCTATTTTGAACGTCTTCGCTTAGCCATAATCTCGCGTTTGGCAACGCGTATAGTATGTAGCAAAGGTCTTTTAGACGGACATATAAACGAACAAGAACCGCATTCGATACAATCGAGTGCGCCAAATTCCTGCGCCTTGTCGAAGTTGTATTTAATGGAATGTGCACTAATGTAAAGCGGTTGTAAGAATGCCGGACAGATGTCGACGCACTTACCGCACTTCATGCACTGTTCTGAATCCGGTAATTCACCTTCTTTTTTGCTAAACACCAATATGCCCGACGTCGTCTTAGTTGAGGGCAATTCGTCAGTGTGCTGCGCCAAGCCCATCATCGGTCCACCGAGAATTAACTTGCCCGGCTCTTCGGCGTAACCGCCGCACTGCTCGATGATTTCGTTGAGTGGCGTACCCACCTTAATCCATAAGTTCTTGGGGTCGGCAATTGCGCTGCCGGTAATTGTACAAATGCGTTTAACTAAGGGCATGCCCGTCGTAAAGCGCTTTGAAACCGATGAAGCCGTGGCGACGTTTGAAACGACTACGCCGACGTCCATTGGCAACGCGCCAGATGGCACTTCGCGCTTAACACATGCGTAAATAAGCTGTTTTTCAGCACCCTGCGGGTACTTAGTGCGCAGTTTTACGACCTCTACTGAGTCTTCGTCTGCACAAGCTTTTTGCATGCTGGCAATCGCATCGGGCTTATTGTCCTCAATGCCGATATAACCCTTTTCAACGCCCACTGCGTACATCATGATCTTAATGCCGTGAACGACCGATTCCGGATCTTCCAACATCAAGCGATGGTCAGCTGTCAAATAGGGTTCGCACTCTGCACCGTTTAAGATAACGAATTCAATTTTCTTATCTTCTGGGGGGGAAAGCTTAATATGCAACGGAAAGCCGGCACCACCCATTCCGACGATACCTGCCTGTTTGATGTGTTCAATGACCTCTTTCGGCTTGAACTGTTTGAAATCGCCCAGCGGCTGAACC
>PDWJ01001387.1_pt2 | contig 30066 bp, 22 predicted proteins | sample 1430881 | NCBI WGS metagenome assembly PDWJ01 (sample SAMN01162460, study PRJNA174530) | Oral metagenome, whole genome shotgun sequencing project. | biome: Marine environment; feature: Marine mammal; material: Swab sample of the gingival sulcus; isolation source: swab sample of gingival sulcus...
CACACCGCTCACATCGGCCCCTATGGCGCCGTAAGGGGACGTATGGCGCCGGCGCGCCGCTACCCGACGTACCCCAACAGCGCCATAGGTATCGAAATGGGTGCTATGGCCGCCAAAATGACCAGGTCGGCGTCTCTCCAATCGCCCGGATTAGCCGGGTCGCCCTGTCCCCGGACGCCCGAAACGGCCAGCCCGCGCACCCCTTGGGGCAACGACCCGGGCTGACGAGCCCTACGGCGGCGTGCGTGACTGCGGCGACGCCCGAGAAGGCCAGGCCGGCCCGCTGCAAGGACCCCCGGGCGAAGTGTGGATGCCTATCCTGATCCGGTGGCCCCTACCCAGCACCGGCGAAGACGCGACCGCCGCGGCCGGGGCCTGCGCGCGCCGCTGCTGCCCGCGTCCGCACCCGGTTTCCGTAGCCGGCGAGAGCGCTTCGAGGCGCTGGCGGCACGTAGCATCGACCGGCTGGCACCGACGTGGCGGGCCCGGCTGCCACAGTTGCAGTTCCTGGTGGCCGACGTACCGGACGAGCCGGACGAGCCCTCGTCCGGTGCCGGGTCCGGCTTGGGCCGCTACCTTCCGCCCCACGGCTCGAGCCCAGCACGGATCGTCTTGTTCCGGCGCCCCATCGAATCGCGATGCGTGGACGATTCCGAGCTCGGCTACCTGCTGCACTTCGTGGTGGGGGAAAACCTCGCGAATGCGCTCGGGATACCGGCGCACGAGCTGGACCCGGATTTCGACGACTGACCCCCCGCGAATCAATCGAGGGGTAACCGAGCAGGCACCGGCCGGCCGGTGGTCCAGTCCGCGATCACCCGGGCCAGCTGACCCTCGTGCCCGGTGTGGTGGCGAGCACCGGCGACGAAGACGAGAGTCACGGGCGCATCGATACGGCCGAGGTGCTCGGTCAGCTCCGGCTCGGTGCCGAACGGGTCAGCGGTGCCACTGATCACCAAGCTCGGCACCTGCACCGCGGGCAGGTGATCGATGCGCAGCCGTTCCGGTGCCCTCCTGCCGACGGCCCGGTAGGGAAACTCGATGCGCCGCACCGGCATCGGCGCAAGTGCCGCCTAGACAGCCAGCGCAACCGGGTGTTCGGCGCCGGACCCGGCACCATGCGCGAACAGCACCGCACCGGGATCGGCCGGGGCGGCGCCGCCGTTCACGGCCAGCTTCCCGGTGGTCCTTGTTGCACGGCAACGAGTTCGGCCGCCGCCGGCGGACTGGGAACGTCGACGACCGAGACCATGGAGCCGAAGCCGTCGTCGTCGGTGTCCGGCCCGGCCCGTCCGCTGCTGACGACGGCGGCGTGCACCGGTTGGCTGCTGGGCACCAGCATCACCGAGTCGACCCCGTCCAGCTGATCCGCCGGAACGCGGGCCACCCCGTCCGGGCGCACGGTGACGTCGACACTGGCGAGCTCTTTACCGGCGGCGGTGAACCGGCGGACCCGCACCGGCTCCTCGCGGACATTGTCGTCGGTGTCCCCGGCGGCCGACATCAGGACCAGTTCGTTCTCCAGTCGCCCGTGCGGCAACGCCACCACGGCCGGGGCGTCGATCGCCTGGGCGCCGGTGCTCCACGCCCGGTCGGTGTTGTCCCCGGCCCGCCGGGAGATCTCCAGCCCGGCGATCACCGGCTGATCCGCGGTAATGACGATCGCCGACGCTGAGTCCGGCCCTCGCTGCAGCGGAAGATCGATGACGGTCCGGGCCGCTACTGTCACCGCATCGGGTTCACCGGATACCCCGGATTCGTCCTCGAACCGGAAACCGACCGAGGCGGATGCCGGCCCCGGCACACCCAGCCGCAGGGTCAGCTGATCCTCGGAACTGGTGGGCCCCAACAGGACGTGCCGGTTCGCCGGTTGAGTTGCCGACACCACGTCGACTCCGGCCGGATTGGTACCGGAGACCATCTGGTCGACCATGGACACGTGCAAGCGGGCACCGGTGACGGTGAAACCGACGGCGAGGACGGGTTCGTCCAGGTTCAGCGCCCGCAACAACACCTCACGGGTCGTGCCCGGCTGCACCACGATGTCCTGCCCGGCCGCCGGCGTCAGGTTTCCGGTCGGAGTGAGCAGGGACAGGTCCACCTGCGCCGAGGTGCTCCCGGGATTGGTCAGGAGGACCCGAGACCCGGTGCCGCGCCCGGACCGGCCACCGGCCAGCCATCCCTGGGATACCGGGATGCCGCACGCGCCCGCGGCGATGCCGCGAAGGTCGCCACTGGTGGACTGGGAGAACTGCACCCCGCCCATCAGCACGGATCGTTGCGATGACGGCTCAGCTTGCAGCACAACGGGTTCACCACCGCTGACGGCCAGCCGGTACAGCTGCTGACGCTGGGCCGCCTGCTGGTCCAGCCGCAACGGCGATGGCGCGGTGGTCTCGGCAGCCGGGCCCGGCTCCTGCGGCCCGGCGACCAACGTCGGCCGGTCACCCGGGGTGTCGGCCGCGTCGTCCTGGCCGCCCGCGCTGTCTTGGCCGTCCGCGTCGTCTTGGCCATCCGCGTCGCCTTGACCATCGGACTGTTCCTGACCAGGCGCATCCTCCGCCGTGGTGACCTCGGTTTTTCCGCCCACCAGAGTGGAGCGCTGCGTCGAGGCGACCGCGATCACACCCGAGGATGCCGGGGATGCCGCGTCGAAATCCTGGTCGCTGCTGTTGGCCATCACCTTGGGCGCGGGCGGACACACCCGGACGACGTCTCGGGCGCTGGTCTGCACCTCCTGCGCGGCACCGGCTACCGGCCGGGCCGGTGACAGCACCGCGTCCGTGCCGACGACCGCCGCCATACCCACGGCAAGAAAGGCAACCATGGCAGTCGCGATCCGCCGCCGCCGTTGGTGCCGCTGCGAGCCCGGGCCCGGTTGCGGCGCACCACGCGTGGACTGGCTTGCCTTCAGGCGGATCCCGGTCACCGGCCACGCCGCGGCCGCCCGGACGGAGTGCGGGTTGCCTGGGTCCGAGTGCGGGCCGGGCCGGCGAGTGTCCTCAGCCACGGACACCTCGCAACGGAACGGCGACGACGAGCGTCAGCAGCAGGGTCGACCCGAGCAGGACCAACCACACCTGATGCCACATGTCGCGGTAGTACACCTGCACCATCGTGTCCTGCGACAACGAGGGCAGCTGGAATCCTTGAGCCCACCCCCGCGGTACCGGGCTCAGCTCGACCTGCCCGGCGTGGGCCCGCCAGCGGGAATCGAATCGTTCGGAGATCTCCAGCACCCGGCCACCCGGACCGGCCGGCACGACCGTCTGCGGCTGGGCTTGGCGCAACCCGCCGTCCCAGCGCAACGCCTGCCACCCCGGCGTGCCTTCGGTGTACAACCGCAACGCGGCCGGCCGGTCTGCGGCGTCGACAGCCGCGCTGGAGACGGGCCGCACCCGCCAGGCACGAATGCCGTCGGCCTCACCGGTCTCGTACAACCCGGCCGTCCCGGTCAACCGGGCGGTCAGCACATCGGCGCCGGGACCGGGCAGCACCGCGATGCCACCGATGGCGTACGGGCCGAACGCTTCCTGGGGTGTCCGCGCCGTGGTCAGCACGTCCACGAAAGCCTGGGCAAGGCCCTCGGTGTCGATGTTGCGGCCGGAGTCGTAGGCACGCACAGTGGCTGCCGCGGACGTCAGGTCCAGGCGCGGCCCGGCGAACCGGGTCAAGGTCCAGCCAGGTGCCACATCGGTGGCCAGGACTTCTCCGGTCTGTGCGCGTACCTCGCCGGTGGTCGGGCGCAGCACCAGGATGCGGGAGCGGTCGGTCGAGGTGCTCATCGCCACCAGGCCCTGCGGCAGGTCCTGACCGCTTCGGGTCAGCGATCCCGCGGCCGGCGTGGACCGCTGCTGCCAGGCCCAACCCACGGACCCACCCAGGCAGCCGAGCCCGAGCACCGTCGCGACGGCCAACGCCACCGGCCGGGTACTCGAGGTGGCGAAAACCCCGGCCGCCTTGCCCAGCCCGGCACCCGACCCGCGCGGCAGGGTGGCCAGCACCATGACCAGCATCCCCAGCACGGTCAGGCTGACGGCCGGCCCCGGCCAACCCGGCACACTGGCGCTGGACTGCTGCGACCCGGACCAGCCGACTGCGGTACGTGCGGCCACCACCGCGGTCACACAGCCGAGCAGCACCATGGCCAGTCCCCATCGCACGGTGGCCGATCCCCTGGCCAGGCCGGCGCCGCGCGGCGCGGCCAGCAAGGCCAGCAGGGGCAATACCGCACCCGCGGCGTAACACACCAGCAGCCCGGCAGCCGGCTGCGGGCCGAAGCCTGCCGGCCAACCGAGCAAGCCCATCCAGGCCGAGAACGGTTCCGCCGGTGCGGGCGAACCAGGTGCCGCCACCAGCACCCGGGGGTGGGCCACGGCCTCCCACAACAACGGCGCCAACCCCACCAGGGCGGGTACCGGCACCAGCCACGGCCCCACCCGGCGAACCCACACGGCCACCGCGACCAGCACCAAGAGCAGCGGGATCAGCAGCAGTGGAGAAGCACTGACGCATACCCAGAGAAACAACGCGGCGACGGCGTACCACGCCGACGCGCTGCGCCGGCGGGCCGACCCCAGCGCGCTGATGAAGGCGGCGGCGGTCGCGGCCAGGCAGATATGAGCCAGGACCGCGCCCAACCGGCCACCGGACACGGCGGTCAGCAGGGCAGGGCTGCCAGCCCAGATGGTGGCGCTGGTCGCCCGCCACCGGGTACGGGTGGCCAGGGCAGCCGCCAGCCACCATCCGGCCGCCGCGGCCAGCGCGGGCGCGAACAGGAACAGCAGGTTCACCAACAACGCTGGGTTGCCCAGGCTCAGCAGGCTCAACCCGGCCAACGGGGCCAGGACCGGGTCGTGCGGGCCCGGCTGGCCCAGGCCGACGAACACCCAGCCACTGCGGAGCGCGGCGAACAACGTGCGGACCGAGTCCGGGACCACGGGCAGGGCCGAGGAAGTGAGATCACCGCCACTCCAGTAGGTGGTTCCGCCGATCACGCCCACCAGGCCGAAACACACCAGCACCAGCGACAACCACCAGTTGTTCGCCCCCGAGGGTTCGCGCCGCAGCGCGACGACGGAGCCCAGGCGCGGCTGGGGCCGCCCAGCGAGGGGACGTTCGGGGGTGCCGACCGCCAGGTTGGCGCACGGACGGTCCCGCAGGACCACCGGGGAGATCCGGCTCAACCGGGCGTGGGTGCGGTCGGCCTGCCGGGACCGGTACCAGCGGTCGCGGTGGAATCGTCCGGTCGCTCGCACCGAGGCGAGCAGCTGCGCGTGCCGCCGTGCCCCCTCGCCGGTGCGGTGCCCGTGCAGCCGGGCGCGACCTCGCAGTACCTGGTCGAACCTGGTCAAGGTTGCCAACGAGGCTGCTGCATTGCGCATTCCGCCGACCGGGTCGGCTGCGGCGATGCCCAGGACGATGCGCCCAAGAGCGCCACCGAGGATGGTCAGCACCACCCACGGCAATGCCCAGGCCGGGCTGTGCACGAGTCGTTGATAGGCCAGCTGGGCCCGGGTGCCCGGTGGCAGGGCTGGTGCGCCAGGGGGCGGGGCATCGTGCCCGGGCGCGGGCGCGACCCGGGTGGCCACGGCCGCGGGAGCCACCGTCACGGTGTGCCCGCACAGCCACGCCCGCCGGCCCAGGTCGAGGTCGGCGACCACGCCCCGCAGGGCGGGGTCGGCGCCACGCAGTTCCTGCCAGACGTGCGCGCGCACGAGCATGCCTGGCCGGCTGACGGCGAGCACCTGCTCGCGATGATCGTGCTGAGCCTGATCCAGTTCGTCCAGTTCCACCAGCGGCAACGGCCTGCCCCACCGGGTCGCGCCGAGCCCGACGTTCAGCAGCTGCCCCTCGGGTGTACGCTGCTTGCAGCCGACGATCACCGGCTGCGGATCGCTGCTGTCGGCGGCCGCCAGGAGTTGGGTCAATGCCTGCGGGGCCAGCGTGCTGGTGTCGTCGATGATCCACAGCCAGTCCCGCTCCTCGAAGGATTGTGCCTCCTCGCGGGCGCGCCAGCGCCGGACGCCGCGGGCCGGACGGTCCCGTCCAGGGGTGTCATCGCTAGCTGTGAGGAGAGCCCGCATCGCCGTGTCGACGACGGCGCGCAGTCCGGCGGCCGGCGGTGCGGTGGCTTGGACGTCGCACACCTCGCTCAGCAGGTCGCGGATCTCGGCGTCCGTGGCTTCCTGGTGCCGTCGCCGCCAGGCTGCGTTGCGGTGCCGCTCCCAAGGGGGCAATCCGGTGGGGCTGGTCATGCACACACCGATGACGGTGTCCGGTTTGGTGTCTTGGACGACCAGCGAACGGACCACCTCGGCCAGTCGCAACGGTGAGGCGGCCAGCAGGACGGCGATTACCCGGGGTCGATCGGGCATAGGTGCCTCGGACGCGGGCACGGCTCGCGTCGGGGTGCGGGAATCGGCAGTGGACACTACACCCGTCGTATCAGATCCCGCGCTCAGACGGCACGCTTCTTCAGGCGCCGGCGTTCCCGCTCACTGAGACCGCCCCAGATCCCGAACCGCTCGTCGTTGGCCAGTGCGTAGTCCAGGCATTGCGCACGCACCTCGCACGAGGCGCAGACCTTCTTGGCTTCCCGGGTGGACCCGCCCTTCTCCGGGAAGAACGCCTCCGGATCGGTCTGCGCGCACAGGGCCAGCTCCTGCCAGTCGAGTTCGGTCTCGTCGGCGGGCTCGGTGACGGTGATCAGACTGAGAGCGGCGTAGTCCGCCATGATGCAACTTCCTCTCGACCCAGCGCCCAACCGTCGGCGATACGGTTGAACTACATGCACGGAATTACACGCGTGTCGATGCGTGACGTCAAGCCGGAAAGTGATAATCGACCCTCTTTCGGCGTAACGAGATCACATCCCACGGCGTGTCGGCGGCGTGTCGGAGCTGCGTCGTGTAAGGGGCGAGACGTGACCGGCTGCCGCCGGTGGCCATGCGTAGGCCAGGATGTCGCGCGGTCGGCGCGTGCGAGGATGGTCGCCATGAAGATCACCGCGCTGTCCGGGGGCGTGGGCGGAGCGAGGTTCCTCACCGGTGTGCTGGACGCGCTGTCCGGCGACGACGAGCTCACCGTGATCGCCAATACGGCCGACGACATCGTGCTGCACGGCCTGAGAGTCAGCCCGGACGTCGACACCGTGCTGTACACCCTGGGTGGCGGAATCCACCCGGAGCAGGGCTGGGGCCGGGCGCGAGAGACGTTCTCGGTGGCGCAAGAACTGGCGGCCTACGGCCGGGGCCCGTCCTGGTTCACCCTGGGCGACCGTGACTTCGCCACCCACATCGTGCGTACCGCCCTGCTCGGGCAGGGCTACCCGTTGCACGAGGTCGTCGCGGTGCTGGCCTCCCGCTGGCTGGACGATCTGCCGGTCCGGCTGTTGCCGATGACGAACGCGGACGTGCAGACCCACGTCATCGTCGCCGGTCCGCCGGACGAGCCGGGTGAGACGATGCTGCACTTCCAGGAATGGTGGGTGGGTGAGCAGGCCGCCCGCCCGGCGCACCGGTTCGAGTTCATCGGGATCGAGCAGGCCACCGCGGCACCCGGAGTGCTGAAGGCCATCGAGTCCGCCGACGTGCTGCTGTTGCCGCCGAGCAATCCGGTGGTCTCGATCGGGCCCATCCTGCAGGTGTGCGGCATCAGGGCGGCGCTGGTCGCCGCGGCGGCCCCGGTGGTCGGGGTCTCCCCCATCATCGGCACCGCACCGGTACGCGGCATGGCCGACGCGTGCCTGCGGGCGGTCGGCGTGCCGAGCACACCGGACGGTGTGGCCGGGCTGTACCGCGACTTCCTGGACGGCTGGCTGGTACACGCGGCGGACGCCGAGGCGGCCGGCCGGTTGGCCGCCGCCGACCCGGCTCCGGCCGTGCACCGCGAACCGTTGTACATGAGCGATCCGGCCGCCACCGCCCGGATCGCCACCGCGGCAATGGACCTGGCCAAACAGCTCGCGGGCGGCACCCGGCGCCCGGCCCGCTCGTTGATCGAAGGTTGACGGCAGGGTGGATGACTGACCCGGTGCTGACCGTACAGGCGATCGCGGGGCTGGGCGAGGTCGAAGCGGGCTGCGATCTGGCCGCGCTGATCCTGGCCGCGATGCGCGCGGCGTCGATCAGGCCGGCCGACGGCGACATCCTCGTGGTGGCCAGCAAGGTGGTGGCCAAGGCCGAAGGACGCTTCGTGCCCGCGCACGGCCGTGACCAGGCCGTGGCGGGTCAGACCGTCCGCCAGGTAGCGGCCAGGAAGCTGGCAAGCGGGGGCGTCACCCGGGTGGTGCAGACCCGCAGCGGCCCGGTGCTGGCGGCCGCCGGCATCGACGCCTCGGACGTCCCGCCGGATCACAGCGGGCAACCGCAGTTGCTGCTGTTGCCCGCCGACCCCGGTGCCAGCGCATGGCGCCTGCACGCCCGGTTCACCGCCGCCACCCGGTGCCGGCTGGGGGTTCTGCTCACCGACACGGCCGGCCGGCCGTGGCGGTCCGGGGTGAGCGACTTCGCTTTGGGAGCGGCTGGATTCAGCACGCTGGTGGATCACCGTGGCCGCCCGGACCGGACGGGGCGAGTCATGGATGTGACCGTACGCGCAGTGGCCGACGAGATCGCCTGCGCGGCCGACCTGGTCAAGACCAAGGCGGCCGGGCTGCCGGTGGCGCTGGTCCGCGGACTGGCGGACCTGGTCGTCGAGGACCCGGGTGAGGGCAAGGACCCGGGTAAGGGCAAGGACCCGGGTGGGGACAAGGACCCGGGTGGGGACAAGAGCCCAGGTGAGGGCAAGAACGCGGATGCGGAGGCGGCGCCGGCCGCCCCCGGGGCCGCCGGGCTGGTCCGCAGCGGTCCGACCGACTGGTTCTCCCACGGTGCCGACGAGGCGGTGCGGGCGGCGCTCGGCCTGCGGCAGGGGGAACCGGCCCGGTCGCCTTCCGGCGCGGCCGTGCTGCACGACGACGTGCCGCCGCGCCCCATCGACACCACCGGGGAACCGTTGACCACGACCGTGCGGCGGGTGTTGCAGGTGGCGGCGGCCGGTCGGTCGATGACCGGCGTACGAGCCGAGTTGACCTGCCCGGACCAGCAAACCGCGTGCATCGTGTTGCACGGCAGCGCCTTCGACCTCGGTGTCGCGGTCGAGCGGATCCGGGTGGCAGCCTGGCTGGACGGGTTGTCGGTCCGAGCGGACCCGGTCGGTTCCGTCAGCGTGCGGGTGTGCCTGGACCGCTCCCGGGACGCTGGGACCACCTGACCGGAAGGTGGTCCGGTAGCGTCATCCGCGGGCCGTGCCGCGGCCGCATCACCCCGTCCAGTTCCAGCAGCCGCTGCACCCGGAACCGGTGGCCCGCATAGGGACGCAGCAGCTGCGCGCACGCATCGTCGTCCCCGGCCACACCCGTCAGCGCCCAGGTGACGTTCTTGGCCACGTGGTAGTCCGCGAACGAGAACGCGTCCGGATCCCCGTGCGCCCGTTGGCGCACCTCGGCCGCGGTCCAGACCCCCACACCGGGAAGGGCCCGCAGCGCGGGTTCCACCTGACCGGGTGGTAGCTCGACGGTGCGTTCGAGAGAGTCGGCTACCCGCGCCGCGGCAAGCACGGTGGCCCGTCGATGTTGCCCTACGCCGGCCTGCAACCAGTGCCAGGACGGTATCCGTCGCCACTGTTGCGGCGCCGGCGGCAACACCATTCCGGCCGCCGGCCCACCGGGTCGCGCCGGTGGCCCTGGCGCCGGACTCCCATACCGGCGCACCAGCTGGGCCCACGCCTGCCGAGACTCCTGACCGGTGACCACTTGCTCCAGCGCTGCTGCCGCCAAGGCATCGAAAACTCTGCGGCTGCGCGGAACCCGCCAGCCTGGACGGGCCCGCCAAGCCCGCACCAGCACATTGTGATGCGGCAACGGCCGGAACCTGGAAGGGTCGTCACTCGCCCCTACCAGGTCGGGAACTCCGGCGAGCAACCAGTCCGCGCCCTCGCCCCAAGCTTGCGCCTGCACGCAACGACCGCCCGGGCGCAACCACAGCCGCAGCAGGCCCGGCCCCTCCGGAGTGCCGGTGGCCCACCACAACGCCGACGGCCCGTCCCAGCGCCACGACGGGTCGCCGCGGCCCCGCGACAGCGACGACAGTGTGGCCCGCAGGTCCACCGGGTGGTTCATCGTCCATGTGTGCACCAGCGCATTGTCGCCGATACGGGAACGGGCGCGGCCGCCTCGGCCGCGCGGCAGGACTGTGCAGTTGAACCCAGACCGTACAGTTGAACCATGACAAGCACCTCGGGCAATGCGGACGCGAATGAGAGCACCCCGGGCTCGAGCGCCTGGGCTCCTCGCCGAGACGGCAGTACGCAACAGCCCGAGACCAGCGCCGCCACCGACCACACCGGTGCATCCGGCTCGGCCGAGTCCTCCGACCCGCCCGCGGGAAACGCCACCCAGCCGATTCAGTCTCGGCTGGGCACCGAACAACCGGCCACCGGTACGCAGCCGCAGCCGGCTGGCACCCGCCAGTCCCGGCTGGCCAAGCGTGCCCTCATCGGTTTGCTGGCCGGCGCCTTGGCCCTGCTGGCGCTGTTGGTGTTGGTCAACCCGCTGAGTTGGCTGCGCGACCAGATCTTCGGCACCGAGGACCCACCGGTGGCCGGGGACGTCACGTTGCTGGAGATCAAGGACACGGCCGAACTCAAGGTGGCCACCGGAACGTTCTCGGTACCGGTCTATTTTCGCGCCGGGGAACAGTCCGGGATCCGCCGACGAATTCCCGATTTCATCGACGGGAACTCTGGGGTGGCCATTTACCAAGGCTCGGTGGATGCCACGATCGACCTGCGCGGGCTCACCGAAGGCGACATCGATGCGGACCGGAACCGCCGCACCTTGGTAATCCGAGTGTCCCCTCCGGTGCTGTCCGACCCCAACATCGACGAGGAGAACTCCATGGTGGTCGCGCATAACCGGGGCCTGGGTACCCGGTTGGAGGACTTCTTGTCCACCAACCCGTTGCAGCGGCGTGAGCCGCTGGACGACGAGGGGGTGGCCGCCCTACGCGAGGCCGCCCGGCAATCCGCGCTGGAAGACAACGCCCGGCGCAACGGTGAACAATTCCTCACCAAGCTCGGCAACCAACTCGGGTACGACAAGGTCACCGTGGAGTTCACGGAACCGCCGCAGTAGCGGTGCTGCGGCTCATCTGCCGCGGCTGCTGTTGCAGGCACCCCTGCGCGTAGCCGACCGCGGGCAGCAACCCGGCCCGGTACTGGGACACCCTGGAGTCGCTGATATCGAAAACGATGCGGAAGTCTTGATCGGCAGGGTCTTTGGGCACGAACACCACCGCGGTCCCGTCCATCGTCAAGTCCGCGGCGTCCTGGATCTGCCCAGGGTAAAGCTGGTACAGAAGCCCGAGATCGACGCTGACGCCGACACCGGACAACGTGGTGGTGGCCGGGGAGCCGACGTCCACCCGCTGGATCTTCCCATCCTCGACCAGGAATACGACCTTTTTCAGGCCTGAATCGACGCTCGGTCGAACGAGGTAGCACCGGCCGGAATTGCCTGCGTGCGGCACGGTCTGCAGGGTGTAACCGGACGCGGCCTCGGCTTGCGGCACACTCATGCCGAAGTGGATGGGTCCCAGGCCCCGGCTACTGACGGCCGGCGTGCTCGGTGGCAATGCATCGGCCTGGTGCGTCCCGGCGGATTCGGCTGAGAGAGAATCGGTTGCAGCCGGCGCCGAAGGAGTTTTCGAGGTGGCGGCGGTTTGTGGCCGGGTACTGCACGCTGCGGATAGAACTACCAGCACGGCCGTACAAGCAGCAGCTAACCTCATCCCGGCAGGCTACGCGCAGCATCGGAACCCGACAAGATTACCGGTTCGCCCCTACACTGCGCGCATGGGTGAGCCGTCGTTGGGTGATATCGCAGCCGTCCTGGACCAGGTGGGAAGCTCCGGCGCGGGCCGGCCGCGGTTGACCTGGTATGGCCCGGACGAAGAGCGAGTGGAGCTTTCCGGCCACGTATTGCGGTTGTGGGCGGCCAAGACAGCCAACCTGCTGGTGGAAGAGTTCGATCTGCACGCCGGGGACACCGTGCGGGTGGACATGCCGGTGCACTGGCGAGCCGTTGCCATCGCCATGGGGGCGTGCTGGGCGGGCGGTGAGGTCCCCGGCGACACAACAACCGCGGACGTGTGGGTCTGGTCCCCACGCGGCACGGACCTACCCGATCCGGCCGTCCCGACCGGCGAAGACGTCGATGTCGTGGTGGCGCTGCCCGCGCTGGCCAGCCAATTCCCCGGCACTCCTGCAGGCACCGTGGACTACGTCCACGAAATCGGTACCTATCCGGACGAGTTCCGGCCCGTCGGCCCGGTGGGTGGAACGGATTTGATGCGTCGTGCGGCGCGGCTGAGCCCGGAGTTGAGCGATCATCCCCGGCTGGCGCTGATCCTTGAACCGGACCAAGACCTGAGCCAGGCCCTGGCCGCCATCGTAGCTGCCTTGGCCGGTGACGGCTCTGTAGTGCTGATCCACTCGTCCCGGGCTGCCGGAGCCGAAGAGCTCTGTGCTCAAGAACAAGTCACCCGGCGCTGGGCAAGAGCCGCTGCGGCCGAACCGGATACCGGCGGCGACGCACAGGTGAGTTGAAAGGTCGTTCGGCAGGGCTTGTGGCCCTGCCCTGGACGCGCCGTCACCGAACCACCGGCGATGGATAGCCGGCTGCGGGCGCCGGTGCGGTCTCAGCGTCGCTGCGGATGGGGACCACCGCCGCGATGGCATCCCGCATCGGAGCAAGCACGACGTCCCAGACGTGTTTTTGCCGCACGTAGTCGCGGCCGTTGCGGGCCAGGTCGTGCGCGAGCCCCCGGTCGGTCAGCACCCGGACCACCCGGTCGGCGATCGCCTCCACCGAGTCCCCCACCAGCAGGTCGTGCCCGTCGATGGCAGTGAGACCCTCCAAGGCAACGGATGTAGTGACCGTCGGCAGGCCGAGGGCCAGATACTCCAGCGTCTTGTTCTGCACCCCGGCACCCCACCGAAGCGGAGCCACCGCCACCCCGCACCCGCGGGCGGTGACAGCCACATCCGGCACCTCGCCGGTGACGTCGACCCCGGTGAGGCCGGACAGGGTCTTCGCCTTCTCCGGGGTGATGCGGCCGATGAGCCGCAGCCGTGGCGGTTCCCGGTCGGCGAGCCGGCGGCGGATCAGCGGCATGATCTGGGTGGCCATCCAATGCGCGGCATCGTAGTTCTGCAGGCTGCACATATTGCCGATGAACGCGATGTCTCGGCCCGCCGGCTCGAACTGGTACGGAAGCCGTTCCAGGTCGACTCCGTTCGGGCACACCACGGTTTTGGCGGCGCCGACCGGGTCGTCACCGAACAGGTAGTCCTTGTCCACCTGGGACACCAGGAAAGCCGCGTCGAAGTCGTGCACCATCGAGCGCTCATGATGCCGTAGCCGGGCGAACTCCACCGAGTAGACGGCCACCCGCGGATCGCGGACCCGGGTGTCGGTGAATGACCTGACCCGTTCGTAGTTCAACGAGATGGCATCGGTCATCTCAAGGAACTTGGGCATCGGTAGGTCACGAACGACATGCCCGGTGCGGATCAGGTGGGCCAGCACGGCGTCGTGCTCACCGGCCAGCTGCCGGGCCCTGGCCCGGAACTGCGGGCTGTCGTAGTAGGCCACCTGCAACGGTGTTCCGGTCGGCAACGCGCGCAGTGAGTTCAGCCGGGACCGCCAGGGCGGCAACAGAATTCGTTCGACGTGGCGGAAAACGCCGTCGTCGGGCAATTCCATGTCCAACTCGGCCTGGGATTCGCACAAGCTGAGCAGGGTCAGGTCATAGTCCTTGGCGAGCGTCCGGGCCACCTGGTAGATCCGTAGCCGGTCCCCACCGATGACCGGATACGGCAACCTGGGGGCCAGAATGAGCAGCCGCGGCCTGCCCGGCGACGTCGCCGCGCCGGCCGGGTGCCGCAGCGCACGGCACGGGCGCAGTTCCGGCGCCCGCACGCTGCCGGCCCGCCCGGGGCGTGGGGCTCCTCGCTGACCGCGAGCAGCGGCGGCCAGTTGCTGCCACATCTTGGCGGCGGCCTCGCCGGCATCGTTGTGGATGCTGTGCGGGGTGCGACAAGCCAACGGGAGTTCGCCTTCGGCGTAGGCGGTCAGGTCACGTGCCAGCCCGGCGGCATCCGCGCCCAGCTGCACACCCACCCCGCCGCACGCCTCGGTCATCGACGCGTGCGGCCCGTGCAGCACGGGTGTCCCGCACAGCTGGGCCTCCAGGAGCGGCATGCCGAACCCCTCGTACAACGACGGCAGCACGAACACGTCCGCAGCAGCGTAGAGGCCGGGCATGTCCGGGGCCGGTACGTATCCGAGCCGGCGGGCCCAGCCCCGTTCCTCCGCCTGGCGCAGCACCTGCTCGATGTCGTTGTCCCGCCAGCCTTTACGCCCCGCCAACAGCAACGGCGGCAGGTCGATGCCGCGGGCGCGGACGTCCAGGTAGGCAGTCAGCAGCGCGGTCAGGTTCTTGCGCGGCTCCAGGGTGCCCGCCGTCAGCAGGAACCGGTCCGGCAACTGCAGCGCCGCCCGCACCCGCGGGACATCGTGCCGGGCGGCCAGGTTGTACTGCGGTTCGGCGATCGGGTGGATGATCTCGTCGGCTTCCCGCCCGTAGTAGGTGCGTACGTCGAGGGCGGTGGCCGCCGACACGGCCACCAACCGGTCGGCCCGCCGGGCCGTCATCGGCTGCGCCACAGCCCGTCCCGCGTAGCTGTGCGGCGGCAGAGTGTCCCGGGCGTACTTGTACACCAGGTCATGAATCGTGACGACCGTGGCGGTCCCGCGCGGCATGACCACCGGCGCCAGCCCGTTCGCCGCCCACAGGACATCGGGCCGGTCCTGACGGATCATGGCGGCAAGATGCGTGTTCTGCCAATACGGTCCGCGCCGTTTGGGCCGAGACACCCGGTGCATCACCCGTGGGTGGTCGGGATAGTCCAGGTCGTCGTTGGAGTACAACAAGAACTGCGCCTGTGGTTGCTGGTCCAGCATCGCAACCAGGAGCGGGGCGATGTAGTTACCCACCCCGGTCCGCGGCCCGGCGAAAGCGGTCGCATCGATACCGACTCTCATCTACGCCCGCCCCTCACGTCTGCGGAAACCCGTTCATCCTGAACGGCTCAGCTCAACCACCGACCGGCAACGACGGTGCCGGGACCGGCACCGTCTGCTGACTGCCCACCGGCACGCTGGCAAGTACCGCCCGGCCGGACCCGGACACGGTGATCGGGCCTTCGTCATCTGCCACGAACACCGATCCGCCGCGCCCCACGTGGGTGCTGCCGTGCTGGGTAGACACCAGCAGGCCGCCGTCCAGTACCAGCAGGATCCGGGGGCCGGTCAGCGACGGCGCGGTGCAGGTGCCGGCCACCTGAAGCATATCGATACCGAACTCGTCCACGGCCGGGGCATAGCGCAAAACCTGCGCCTGGCCGCCGGTGGCCATCTGCAGCGGGCGCACCCATGGCACCGGCAGCGGGGTGAAATCGACGATGCGCAGCAGTTCCTCGACATCGACGAACTTGCTCGTCAGCCCGCACCGCAGAACATTGTCGGAGCTGGCCATGATCTCCACCGCTGTCCCATGCAGGTACGCGTGAACGTTGCCGGCCGGCAGGAACAACGCCTCTCCCGGCGCCAGGGTCACCCGGTTCAGCAGCAGCGACAACGCCACTCCCATGTCGTCGGGGAAGGCGGTGGCCAGGTCGATCACTGTCGTGTACGCGGCGTCGTGAGCGCTGCCGGTGGTGCGCCGGGCGTGTGCCGCGCGGGCAAGCGGGTGCACCAGCGTCGGGTCCGGATCACGAAGCAGATCGCGGAACACGGTGCCGATGCCGCCTGTTCCGGTTCGCAGCGCAGCCAGCAACACCTGCCATCGTGGATGATCCACCTCGAGGCCGGACATCACCCGGAAGGCGTCCTCAGGCCGGCGCAACCCACACAACGCCTCGAATTCGGTGACAGCGATCAGCATCTCAGGCTTGTGGTAGGGGTCCTTGTACCGCCGGTGGCGGGCATCCCGGGGCACCCCGGCCGCCTCCTCCGCGGCGAACCCGGCTTGCGCCTGCTGGTCGCTGGGATGCACCTGAAGGGACAACGGTTGAGCGGCGGCCAGCACCTTCAACAGGTAGGGCAACCGCCGAAACCGGCGGTGCACATCCGCCCCCAGCATGGGCACCGGCTGCGCATCCACCAATTGCGCCAGCGAACGACCGTCGTCGGTTGCCGACGAAGAGTCCGGGTGCGCACCGAGCCACATCTCCGCCTGCGGCCGGCTGCTGGGCTGCAACCCCAACAACTCCGGCAAAGCGGTATGCGAGCCCCACGCATACGCACGGATGTCGTTTCGCAGTACGTGCATCTGCTCAGGCTACCCAGCGGGTGCCGATTCGCCACGTCGCATCGCCCGGCGCACCGCCAGACTGCCAAGAGCCATCACAACGTCACCTACCGTGGTGGTGAGGCGGCTGGCGACAGCGCTGGCGAGGACCACCGACGACGCGGTCAGCCCGTCGCCGGTCACGCTCACCGCAGGCAGCAACAATGCGGCCATGATCGCGTCGCGCGGTCCGACACCGGCCGGCGCGATGAGCACCAGGAATCCGCCGACCCAGGCCAGCGCGAAAGTGGCGAGGGCAGGCCCCAGCCGCACTTGCGCGTCGAACCCGGTCAGCAACAGCCACAGCGACAGCCCGTACGGCAGCCAGGTGACCGCCATCCAGGCGTGAGCCGCCCACCAGGCCCGGGCGCACACCCCGCCACTCAGCACGCTCAGGACCGCCGGCACCCGGCGGGTACGCAGCAGCCGGACCAGTGCCGCGGCACCCAGTTGAGCCGCCCATGGCAACATGCCGGCCACGGCTGCGGCCAGGATCAGCAGCAACAGCCACGACGGCAGCGGCAAGCCGCTGACCAGTCCGAGCAACGACCCCACGGCCGCGCCGGTGGTGATGTGAGCGACCATGAACATGGCGGTGGCCGCGGGGAGGGCCGAGCGCGGCAGGCCGAGCTGGCGGCCGACCTCGGCCTGAGCGACCACCGGCCACACCGCGCCCGGCACGTACTTGCCCGCCTGGGTCAGGAAGAACGGCGTGACCAGGCGCAGCGGAGCTGCGTGCCCCAGGACGCGCACGAACCAGCGCCAGCACATCGCCGTACACCACAGGCCCACGCACACCGCCAGGGTCGAGGCCGGCAACACCCACCAGTCCAGCCGGTCCCATACCTGGGCCAGTTGTTCGGCGTCGCGGGCAATGGCCATTGCGCCGAAGCCGAGCGCCACCACGAGCGCGAGCCAGGCCACCACCACACGCAGGTTCAGCCGGCGCCGTGACGGGGTGACGCCGGTGGCCACCGGGGAGTCCTCCACCGCGACAGGACCGCTCACCGCAGCGGCGCCGTGCGACGCCGGTCGCGGCCGTGGCCTGGGCGCGTCACGGCCGGGACAACACGGAGGTGTCCCGGACGAACGGAGTCGCCGGGGACAGGCCTCGGTAGGTGCGGATCGCCCACCCGGTCTGGGCCATGGCTTCTCGGTAACGCTTGCGCTGGGAGTCGTCCATCAGGATGCGGCCCCCGTCGGTGACGTGGTCGAGGCTGGCATGCAGGCATGCCTCCCGGACCCGCCCGTCGACGACGACGAGGTCGAACTGCCCACCGGCCTGGTCGATGACCCGGACGTAGTCGGCGAAATCCAGACCGTGTGCGATGGGTTTGCGCGACGGCAACCGTGGATTGTCGCTGGGTGGTGCGGGCACCACGTGCAGCGTGGTGCGTTCGGCCGCTTCCGGCCGCTGTTCCAGCAGGCCCCGCACGGTCTCCGCGAAGTCAGCGTGGTGTTCCACCGAATGCAATTCCGCGCAGCGCTGCGCCAACCACAACGTGCTGGCGCCGGAACCGAACTCCAACACCCGAGCGTCCTTGCGCCCGGCCAGGAACGCCTCGATCACCTCGATGGCCGGGTAGGTCCACCACGGCACCCCGAGAGCGACCATGTCCTCGACATCGTGGATGGCCAGCAGTGACCGGGCATGGGCGACGGGTTTGCGGTCGCTGTGCGCGTCCAGCCACTGCACGGCACCGACCTTCTCGGCGCCGTCCCTGACCTTGCGCATGGCGCGTACGTAGGTGCTGGTGACGGTGACCGGATTGATCGCACCCATCAATGCTGACTCCTGGTTCTGCTGGTACGGACGGCTTCTCTCAGCAGCGCAGGCCAGCGGCGCTGCTGGGATGGGGCTAGTCGTTGCGACTTCGCACGATAAGGTCGGCGAGCAGTGCCATGGACCCGATGATCAGCCCGGACAACACGATGAGGATGGCGTTCATGGACAACGCGAAAGGATCCGAGATCACGTCGTAGCCTGACTTCACCACCCCGAAAGCTAGCAACGTCAGCGCCAACGGCATGAGCACCTTCATCGGGTTGAAATACATCGTCATCCGCAGCACTTGCATGATGTAACGGTAGGCGTCCCGTAGCGGGTGGAACTTCGAGGAGCCGGCCCGGGAGGAGTACTTGATGGGCAGGTAGTCCACTTGATGCTGGTTGCTCAGGAACGACAGGGTCAGGGTGGTCACGCAGGAGAACCCGGGTGGCAGCAGCCGCAGATACGGCAGCGACACATCCCGGCGGAACGCCCGCAAGCCGGAATTCAGATCGGGAATCTTGGTGCTGGAAAGGCTCTCCGCGAACTTGCGGATCACCAGCTTGGCCGGCACCCGCAGTAGCTTGTGCGTTCCCTCCTCGGTGGTGCGAGCGCCGACCACCTGGTCGCAGGCCGGGTTCTCGTCCAGGTAGGTCACGAACTCCGGGATGCGCTCGTTCGGGTAGGACATGTCAGCGTCGGTCCACACCACGATGTCCCCGCGGGCGATGGCCGAACCGATGCGCCGCGCCGTGCCCGACCCGCCGTTGCGCGGGAACGGTACCACGTACATGTGCGGGTACTGCGGTTTGGCGTCCGTGAGGACCTGCAGGGTGTTGTCGGTGGACTTGTCGTCGATGGCGAGGATCTCGTAGCTGAAACCGCTGGTGTCCATCGACTCGGTGATGCGCTGCACCTCGGCGAGCACGTGGTCCTGCTCGTTGTAGCAGGGCAGCACGATGCTGACCTTCACCTTGGGCCGCGGATCGTGGATGAAGGAGTCGCCTTCATCGGCCTTCGCGCGGGGGGCACCACCACCGGCCACGAGGGTGCTCTGCGGTGTTCGCGGGTCGACCGACACGATGCCCCCGGCCGAACCGGAACCGCTGCCGGGCATCTGCGGCCGGCTCTGAGTGGAACTGGCTCCCACGACGTGAGCCGATGATATTGGCGTGGACTGGGTCATTCCGTCCTCTCCTACCCCCACCTACTTGACAGACGAAACTCTACGTCCGGGGGGACGCGCAGCGCGAACAGACTCACGGGGCTAGGACAATTTGGCCATATTCGAGGTGGCAGGTACCCGGCGTGTTTGACCCCGGTGCCGGTCAGCAAGTCCGGTACCGGGTGCGACCACGCCCTCCTGATGTACTCCCAGGTCCGCCACCGCGGATGAGACGTCCCTGGTCGGGTGCGAAGTCGCCCCAGATCCGGCGGGCTGCCTCAGGTGTCTGCGAGGTCGGCCCGGACCATCCGCGCCACGATCTCCTCGAATTCGACGGTCGGTGCCCAGCCCAACAAGCTGCGAGCCTTGCGTGCGTCGCCCACCTGGCGGGTAGCCTCGGCCGGGCGCATGAACTGTGGGTCTTGACGAACCAGGCGCCGCCAGTCCTCGATGCCCGCGGCGGCGAAAGCAGCCGCGACGAACTCCTCGATGGAATGGTCCTGCCCGGTGGCGAACACGAAGTCCTCGGCCTGCTCGAGGCGGGCCGCCCGGATCATGCCGTCCACGTAGTCCGGGGCCCATCCCCAGTCGCGGCGCACGTCGAGATTGCCCAGCACCAGCTCCCGCGCCTGGCCGCGCACGATCGCCGCAACCGTGCTGGTGATCTTGCGGGTCACGAAGTCCGTTGGCCTGCGGGTGGATTCGTGCGGGAAGAGCACGCAGGCACTGGCGTGCAACCCGTGGCCCCGGTACACCGTGGCCAGGTGGTGGGCGTACGCCTTGGCCGCACCGTAGGGGTTGACCGGGCGAATGGGGGTGTCTTCGTTCTGAGGTGCTTGCTCGGCGTTGCCGAAGACTTCCGCGCTGGAGGCGATCACCACCCGGACCGGGCGGTCTTGGCTTTGCTGCAGTTGCAGCGCGGATTCGAGCAGCTGCGCGACGGCCAGGCCGTTGATCCGGGCGGTGAGCAGTGGCTGCGACCAACTCAAGCCCACCGAGGACAGGGCCGCGAGGTTGTAGATCTCGTCGGGGCGGACCTCGGTGATCACGTTGCCGATCTGTTCGGGCTCGGCGAAATCGACGTCGTGTACCTGTGCCCGGGTCAACCACGGGGTGAACTGCGGGTCCACCTCTTCCGGGCCGCGCACACAGGCATGAACCTGATAGCCCTCGGCCAAGAGCCGTTCACACAGGAACCCGCCGTCCTGCCCGGCCGAGCCGGTAACCAGGGCGACCGGCTCTCTCGGCGTGACGTCCTGGCGAGTCCTGCTGGCGTGCTGACTCATCGACACGTCTTCTCGTTGCTCGGCGGCCGAGTCACCGGCCGGCCAGTGCCCGCTGTTCGCTGAGGTCGTGATCGACCATCATCTGGACCAGTTCGGTGAAGCTCACCTTGGGCTCCCAGCCGAGCTTCTGCCTGGCCTTGGCCGGATCACCGATGAGCAGGTCCACCTCCGCCGGCCGCATGAACCTGGGGTCCTGTTCCACCTTGGCCGACCAGTCTTCGATGCCGACATGGGCGAAGGCGACGTCCAACAGATCGCGGATGGAGTGCGTTTCGCCGGTGGCGACGACGTAGTCGTCGCCGTGCGGCTGCTGCAACATGCGCCACATCGCATCCACGTAGTCACCGGCGTATCCCCAGTCACGTTTGGCATCCAGGTTGCCCAGGACGAGGGTGTCCTGCAGCCCGAGCGAGATCCGGGCCACCGCCTGGGACACCTTCCGGGTGACGAATTCGGGCCCGCGGCGCGGCGATTCGTGGTTGAACAGAATTCCGGAGGAGGCGTGCATGCCGTAGGACTCGCGGTAGTTGATGGTCATGTAGTGCCCGTAGACCTTGGCCACGCCGTACGGGGACCGTGGCCACAACAGCGTCGACTCGGTCTGCGGCACCTCCTGCACCTTTCCGAACATCTCCGAGCTGGAAGCCTGGTAGAACCGCACGGCGGCCGGGTCGTCCTCGGTGTACAGCCGCACCGCCTCCAGGAGATTCAGCACGCCGAGCCCGGTCACCTCACTGGTGACGGTGGCGTTCTCCCACGAGTAGGCCACGAAGCTGATGGCGCCGAGGTTGTAGACCTCGTCGGGCTGCGCGATGCGCAGCGCACGGAACAGACTGGATTGGTCCGCCAGGTCGCCGGTGAGCAACCGCACAGCCGGAACCGTTTCCTGCACCATCGAGAACTTGGGATTGTTCTGCCCGCGGATCAGACCGTAGACCTCGTAACCCTTGGACAGCAGTAACTCACTGAGATAGAGGCCGTCCTGGCCGGTGATGCCAGTGATCAGGGCGCGGGGCATGGATCCTCCGTCGGATTGTTGTGATGTACACGGATACGCTACCCCCACCATGGTGACGATCGCGCTGGATGCCACGCCGCTTCGCAAACCGCGATCCGGAGTCGGTCGCTACGTCCACGAGCTCACTCAGCACATCTCCGCATCCGAGGATGCTCCCGGCCAGGTGTGGCTGGCGCTGTCCCGGCAGGCCCGGTTCCCGGTAGCACTGCCGCCGGGTGCCCGGGTGGCGCCGCGCAACCTTCCGGCGCGGCTGTTGCTGCCGATGTGGTCGTTGACCGGGCGGCCGACCGTGGACCGGCTCACCGGCCCGGTCGGGTTGTTCCACGGCACCAACTACATCCTGGCTCCCACGCGTGCTGGGGTACCCAGGGTGCTCACCGTCCACGACCTCACGTTCCGGCGGTTTCCCGAGACGGTAGCTCCGCAGATGCGGCAGGTGCTGGCCAGGGTGCCCGCGGCCGCCCGGGCGGCGGATGCGGTGATCGCGGTCAGCCATGCCATGGCCGAAGAGATCGCCGCCGAGCTGCGGGTCCCGGCCGAGCGGATCGTCGTGGCGCCGAACGGGGTTGATGACGACTGGTTCGATGCGGCACGGGCGGACGACGCCCGCCGCGACCTGGGGTTGCCGCAGCGCTACTTCGTGGCGGTGGGAACGCTCGAGCCGCGGAAGAACCTGCGGATGCTGGCCCGCGCGCACGCCCAGGCCAGCAGGGCGGACCCGGGCCTCCCACCGTTGCTGATCGCCGGCGCGCACGGCTGGGGGGAGGTCTGGTCCGGCGGGCCACCGGACCCGGACCGGGTGCGGTTGCTGGGCCGGTTGCCGGATGCCCGGCTGCAGGCGGTCGTGGCCGGCGCCGTCGCGTCGTGCTCCGCGTCCAGGTACGAGGGATTCGGGTTACCCGTGCTGGAGGCGATGGCCACCGGCACACCGGTGCTGGCCAGTGACATCGCGGCGCATCGCGAGGTGGTTGGTGACCTCGCCGAGGCAGACTCCGGGGTGCTTTTGCTGCCACCGGATGACGAGCAAGCCTGGGCGGATGCCCTGGTGCGGGCGGCCAGCATGCGAAGACCGTTGCTGCCCAGTCAGTTGCGGCAACGGGCCCGGCAGTTCTCGTGGGCGGGTAGCGCCCGGGTTCATCTGCGGACGTACCGGGATTTGATGTCCTGACCCTCACCCCCCTGCGCAGGTTGGTGGCGTGCGCAGGTTGGTGACATGCGCAGGGTGGTGACATGCGCAGGGTGGTGGCGCGCGCAGGCTGGTGGCGCGGTTTAGGCCGGCGATCCGGCCGGGAGCCTCAGGTGACCCGGTTGAAGTACTCCCGGGAGGCGGCCAGCCGGATCGGGATGCTGAAGTCACCGTCACGGGCCATCCTCGACAAATCGGCTGGTGTTCCACCGTTGCGGCCGAGGAACGTCCGGTAGTACTGCTGCAAGCGCCGGTTCGCCGCCTGATGCGATGCGACCAGCTCCGGGGCCACCGACTCGTACCCGGTGCTGTTCACCCGCGCACCCCACAAGGTCAGTTCTGCCGCGGTCGCGTCCCGGCCGAGGAGCAACCGGTAGCCCCGGTGTAGCCACTCGGCTTGGCCGCCCGACCCGGCCACCGCCTTCTCGGAAGCGAGTATCTCGGCCCGCACGGCGGTGCGAGAACCGGTTTCGCGCATCCGCCGCGCCCACTTGATCACCTCGAGGCCGTCGGGGTCGCGGCCCATCGCCGCAGGAAAGTCCTCCCAGACCAGGTCTTCGAGCCGCTCTTGGGTGAAGGCGACCTCCTTGACGAAGGCGGCCTGGGGGTAGCCATCACGCAACTGCCGGACCCTCCTGTCCATCCAGTCCGGCGTCGGCTCGCGGCCCAGGAAATCCCGGTAGACCCCCGTGGTCAAAGCCTGCGCCTGCGCTGCCGTCATGGACGAGGCCGCCGTGGTCTTGATACTGAACCAGTCGCTCTTCAGGCGCAGTTTCGACTTGGCCTGTTTGCCGGTGAAGGTCTTCGAGCGCCCCTGGGCGTCGACCGCCGTCACCTGCAGCACCCGGCCACCGTCGGCTCCCAGGCCGTTGCGACGGCTCACCGACAGCTTGGTCATCCCCGGCACTCCCAGCCGCGACTGCGCGTCCGCCCACGACAGGCTGGTGCTCCAGGACCGATTCGGGTTGGACCTGATGTCGTCACCATCGTCACGTACGGCCGGGAACGTCCCGCCTGCGGTGTGTCCGCCGGTGGATGAGGAGAACTCGGTGCGGGCCACCCGGCCGTTCGCGTGTTTGCGGACCACGCCCGCGGTGGCGGCCACAGCCGAGTTGGTGCGGGAGTCTTCCAAGCTCCTGGTCCCGGACGCGCCCCGGACGAACTCCCCGCCGTAGACCTGGCAAGCGGTGGTGTCGCAGGTGGTGGCCCAGCCGGATCGCGGCGAGGAGATGGCGTAACTGCGGGCCGCGACCGCCTGGGCCCGCAGCGCTTGCATGCCTTTGCCGCCGCCCAGCGACGCCCACGACGCCGGCGACTCCCGGGGCACCACGCCCTTGAGGTAGTCCTCCAGCCGGACCTCGTTGACGCTGGCCTGCTGGCTACCGGTATCGATCGCCCGCAGTTGGCCCCGGTAGCCACGGGTCCCGCCCGGTTCGCACAACTGCACGTGGCTGCCCCGGTTGGCGGTGTAGGCCGCGGAGGTGATCAGCGCCCCGGAGGACACCGAACCCGCCGCCGACCACGGCCCCGCGCACCCCGGCCCGGTCTGCACCGAGAAGGTCCCCGACCCGGACCGGGTCACCATGATCGCCGCATCCTTGATCCGCTTGCCGTTCAGTGCGAGGGCCGATCCGGTGGCGATGAGCGGCTTGCCGGTCAGGCGCAGCAGTTCGACACCGATGACCGGGTTGCCGGCCGATGCGGCGGAGGTACCGCTATAGAAATGGTTGAGAATCCGGGGTGCATCCCAGCCGTGGTCGACCGCGTAGCCTAACGCCCCGTACTGGCCCATCCCACGCCCGTGCCCCCACCCGCGGCCGGAGAAAGTGACCTTTCCGGGTGTGGCCGCGGCCTGCCCGGCGGCGCCCCCGCCGGGCTGCGTCGCCTCGGCCGCCCGGGCGGGGGCCGACACCGCGGCGGCACCGACGACCAGCCAACTCATGACGAACCAGGACAAGGCCCTCCGCCATCCGCTGCGCCGCCCACCGGCGGTGCTGGGCGGTCGGCTGCCGAACCTGGGCTCATCGAAGCGGAATCGTGGCATCGCGGCTTCCTCCTCAGGGACGATGTGCGGCCGGGAGCGGCCCGGGCCGATAGTGACAGCCCACCGCCGGGTCGGCGAGTCGGAGCGTGTCGGCTCAACGCGGTTCTGGGTGCCGCGACAGGAACACGACCCCTGGGGTGGTGGTGCCACCGATATGTTCAATAGCGCTGCCTGGCCCGCCGGGCGTACTCAGAACTACTCATCAACGACCGGCGCAGCGCCTCGTCCCCATACCGACGTACGGCGGCCGCCCGGCTGGTCCTGGCGGCAGGATGTGGGGCCCGCCCCAGGTAGGCCCGGTAGCCCCGGTCGATACGCCGGTGCGCGCCCTCGACCGACCCGTAAACCATGTCGGCGACCGACGTCCGGCCACGGCGGGCCGTCGCCGCGCCCCAGGTCTTCACGTCGCCCGCCCTGGCTTCGCGCTCCAGCACCCGCCGGAACAACAGCTTCACGAACCCGCTGCGGGTGCTGCCGGCCTGCCGGTAGAACTCCGCGCTGCCGGCCAGCCGGGCCACCAGTGTGGTGTCGTTGACCCGTCCGGTTCGCAGTTGCTCGCCCCAGTGGTCCTGCTCCGAGCGCGACGCCGAGCGGCCCAGGACCAGTCGATAGGCGGTGTCCACCACCCGACGACGGCTGTCGACATGGGCGGAAATCCCGGTGATCAGCCGGCTGCGCGAGGTCATGGCGGTGGCCTGCCAGTAGCGCACCGACGCATCGGACGCCTCTCGCCGCAGGGTGTCCCGGTACACCGCCCTGGTCATCGCGGCCGCATTCACCGCGGACTGCGCCCGCGCCCTGATACCGCCCAGCGTGCGGTAGGCAGCCGTCCCAGGACAGCTGGTCAAGCCGACGTCCCGGTGTCCCATCACCCGGGGCACGTTCACCTGTCGGCCGGCCGGGAATTTCACGCTGCCCGCGCCGGGGACGTAGTTCACCCTGCTGTTCGGTTGTGCGCCGTACTTGGACAACCGCCAGGCAATGACGTTGGCCACGGCCGCCTGAGTCCTGGCGGGTGGGGTGGACCTGGAGTAGGTGCCGAGGATGGCAATACCCACGGTTCCTTTGTTGAACCCGGCCGCGTGTGCACCGATGCGGGCGCTGGTGATGCTGCCCCGCCGGCCCTCGTAGACGTTGCCCCACTTGTCGACGATGAAGTTGTAGCCGATGTCGCACCAGCCGCGGGTTTTCGTGTGGTACGCGTAGTCGCCCCGGATCTGGCGCATCGCCTGAGCCTTGGAGGAGTAGCCGTTCGACCCGGCGGTGTGATGCACGACGGCGGCGAAGGCGCGCGGGTGCGCCGCCCTGTCGCTACACGTCAGTCTCTCGTCCGCACCCCAGTCGGACCGGCGGATCACCGCGGGCCGGGCAGCACCGTGCGCGCCCATCCGCTCACCGGAAGCGGTCCCGTCCTTGGCCGAGCGGCCCGGATCCACCAGCGCAAGTTCCAGCTGCTCATCCGCAGGCACCTGGGCAGCGCTGACCGAACCGTCGGTAACCACCCGGGTCTGCACCGCGTCGGCATCGCCGACCCACACCGGTGCCGTCGCCCGCTTCTCGGACCCGGCGTATTCCGCCGAGTCGCTGTCAGGTCCCTCCTGGTCATCGGCGGGCAGCGTCTGCCACTTCCCCCAGCTGCCGTCAAGGGCCCTGGCTCGCACCTGCACGCTGTTCGCCTTGACATTGTCGCCGGGAAGGACGGCACCCACCATGGCGAACTGGTCGGTGTCGATCTGCTCGGACGCCAGAAAGGCGGTCTGCTCACCGGCAGGCCGCTCGCCCATGTCGTTCTCATGGGTGTGCGCCCGGCCCTGCTCGCCGTCCGCCTGCCGGCCGGAATCCGGCGCCGCGTCGCTACTGGTGCGTTCGGTCAGCGACACGGTAACACTGTGTACCTCGGCGGCCACCCCCTCTTCGGCCGCGGTGACCGGTGCCAGGGTCTGGCTGAACAGACCAACCGCCGCAGTGGCGGTCAACAGCACAATTCGACGTATCCGCATGGGCCCAGGCACCCTCTCGACGTAGTGACACGGCAATCCGGCTGGGTTTCTCATCCATTCGGCCTCACCGCTATTCGGTCTCCCCGCACATCTATCTTGAGCCCCCACCCGGATGAATGTCACCTGGCCGTAGCAACCGAACGTCACAAAGCGGTCTCAGCGTGCGTTATCGGGCCAATTCGGGCGGCAGGGCGTGAGGCGAATCACAACCCAGAGTGCCGGGGCGACAACCCTCTTCGTCACCGAACGGCACTCCTCGAATGCACGCCGTGCACGTTTCTTGATGGCCGAGATGATCCGGTAAGAACGCGATATGTCACCTGCGGCGCGCCGGGCACGACCGGACGGATCAACGGCGTCCAGCGCAGACGCGCAGCGGCCGAAACGGGGAACACCTCCCCGACGTCGAAGGCTGCTGATGTACCTGCGCGCTCCGCTCGCCCGATTGCACCCGGTCCGTACCCTCGTCGCCGCGGCGATGCTGGCCAGTACGCTCATCGGCACGACTCAGCAACCCGCGATCCAGTCACGCTCCGGCCCGGCCGCCGAACAGCCGGCCCGGGCCGGCAAGTCTTCCGCCGCGGCCCCGGTCATCCGGTGGACACTGACCAGAGGAGACGAGCGGGCTCAACTGACCCGCCAGCGGAACCTGAAGCCCCGTAGGGCCCGGTCGGCCTTCGGCACCCGGCCGCGGGCCGGTGACCTGGGTATCGACATGTCTCGGCGCGGCCAGGAATTCGTCGGAGTCGGAGCTGCCTTGACCGAGTCATCCGCGGTGCTGCTGTCCTCGCTGCCGAAGCCTGCTCGCGCTCAGGTATTGGAGGACCTGTTCCACCCCACTCGGGGCGCAGGCATCTCGTTGTTGCGGGTTCCGCTGGGGGCCAGTGACTTCGCCCTCGCCGACTACACCTACAACGACCTGCCCGCCGGCTCGACGGATCCGCAGTTGCGGAATTTCTCGATGCAGCGAGACTTCACTCATGTGCTCCCGGTGCTCGCCGAAGCAACCCGCATCAACCCCGACCTGCAGGTGATGCTGACCCCGTGGAGTGCTCCGGCATGGATGAAATCCAGCGGCAGCACGCACGGTGGAAAGCTGTTGTCGCGGTGGGAGAGCGTCTACGCCGAGTACCTGGCCAGATCGGCGGCCGGTTTCCACCAGAACGGTATCCGGGTGGCGGCCCTGAGCGTGGCCAACGAGCCCGGCTACGCCACCGCCGACTATCCGTCCATGTGGCTCGGCACCGCCCAACAGGTCCGGCTGGGCATACTCACCCGGAAGGCACTGGACTCACGCGGCCTGCACGAGGTGGACCTGCTGGCCCTGGACCACAACTGGTCCGACGCCGACACCGCGTTGCGGATCGTCTCCCAGGCGGGTGGCGCCTACGCCGGGGCGGCGTTCCACTGCTACGACGGTGATGTGTCGGCCCAGGCCAAGATCCCACCCGCGACCGCAGGTGTCTGGACCACCGAGTGCTCCGGCGGAGACTGGGCAACCTCGTACCCGGACAATCTGGCCTGGGGCGCCACCAACATGCTCATCGGCGCGCTGCGCAACGGCTCCAGTGCGGTGATGTGGTGGAACATCGCCCTGGACCCCGACCACGGGCCACGTAACGGTGGATGCCAGGACTGCCGCGGGGTGATCACCGTGGACCCCACCACCGGGCAGGTCACCCACAACGTCGAGTACCACCTGCTGGCCCACGCCGGCCGGTTCATCCCGCGCGGCTCGGTCCGGGTGGGCAGCGCGGCTCGCGCGCGCAGCGGCGTCGACTCGGTGGCCTTCCACACCCCGGACGACCGCATCGTGCTGCTGGCGCTCAACCCGGCCGGGACCACCCGGCGCATCCTGATCCGCCACAACGGCCGTGAGGTGCGCCAGGCGATACCGGCGCGATCCCTGGCAACGTTCAGCTGGCCCCGATAGTCACCCCAGTGCCCGGTCGATCTCACCTTCCAGCAGCGGGGTAAGCAACGCCGAGTACGTCGCGCTGACATGGCTGTTGTCGCTGTAGACCACCGTGTTGCCGACCAGGGCAGGGCATTTGGTCTTCTCACAGAACCACGATGTCGGCTCCACGGTGGCTGCCCCCGCCTGCTCGGCCACCTGTAGCGTGCCTTTTCTGCGGGCCGGGTCGCTGCGCGCGACGTTCACCGAGACCACGCACGCGGCTGCGCTGTCGACGTTGTCGGCCAGGCAGGTCGGCACATCTTGCTGCGGGTACGGCGTATCGCCCATGACCAGCACCTGCGCGCCGGTGGCCCGCAGCTGTTCGACGGTCCGGCGCACGCCGCGCTCCCAGCGCGGAGTCAGAGTCGCGTCTCGCGAAGTCGAGCCGATAGCCGCGCTGGTCAACACCAGGTCAGGCGACTCGGCCTTGATGCGGCTGAGCGCGTTGGCTCGCCAGGCATAGCACTCGGTGTAGTCGCGCTTGAGCTTGGAGTTCACCAGCTGCACGTCGTACAGCGGGCAACCAGACTTGGTGAGATTCACCAGCCGCCAACCCCGTTCGACCGCCAGCTTCTCCAGGGCCGGCATCCACTGATAAGCGTGCGAGTCACCGGTGACGACGACGGTGCGCGCGCCGTCCTCCGCGCCGAACACACAAGTCCCCTCCGGCTCCCGGGCAAGCGTGGTGTCCAGCAGATCCACCATGCACGACACCCCGTCGCCGGTGCTCGGCACCGGCTTGTCCTCGGCCGACTCGGCAATGCCGGGGTCGGTGTTGCTGGGCACCGCACCCAGGGTGGTCGCCGAGGTGACGGCCTGGCGCAGCGAGGCGGCCGTGACGTCCTGCAGCGGCTCCACGTAGCTGCCGGTACCCCGTGGATCCGGGACGGCCAGTAAGGTCGCGGCGGCGGTGCTGCTGCTCACCAGCACCATGGTGACACCGAGGGCCAGCGCCCGTACCGGCCGCGCCGCGAGGCTTGCTGCCCGGCGCAGCGGATCCTCCAGTGAGCCGAAGGTGAAGGTGGACAGCCAGGTCGCGATCAGAGCCACCACGCAGGCCTGCCACACCGTGAGCTGATCGGTGCCCAGGTAGTAGGGGGCGAGGACGAGCAGCGGCCAATGCCACAGATACAACCCGTAAGAGATCTTCCCCAACCCCTGAGACAACGGCTGAGCCAACAACACCCG
>PDWJ01001443.1_pt1 | contig 30060 bp, 29 predicted proteins | sample 1430881 | NCBI WGS metagenome assembly PDWJ01 (sample SAMN01162460, study PRJNA174530) | Oral metagenome, whole genome shotgun sequencing project. | biome: Marine environment; feature: Marine mammal; material: Swab sample of the gingival sulcus; isolation source: swab sample of gingival sulcus...
GTGATTACCGAAGAACTGGCGGAGAAACTGGAAGCCCGCGGCTTTGCCAGTGCGGCCCTGAATGGCGACCTGAATCAGCAGCAACGTGAACGCACGGTGGAACGCCTGAAACAGGGCAAGCTGGACATTATTGTCGCCACTGATGTCGCGGCACGGGGCCTGGATGTGCCGCGCATCAGTCATGTGTTTAACTATGATATTCCGAATGATACCGAATCCTATGTGCATCGCATTGGTCGCACCGGGCGTGCCGGACGCAGTGGCGAGGCCATCCTGTTCGTTACCCCGCGTGAAAAGCGTATGTTGTATGCGATTGAAAAGGCGACACGGCAAAAAATCGAGCCGATGCAGTTGCCAACCCGCAGCGAAATTGTTGACCATCGCATTGACCAGTTCAAGAAACAGCTGGATGAGGTTCGGCATACCGAGAAACTCAGTTTTTTCCGTGAATTAGTGCAACAATATCAGCTTGAAAATGCAGTAGAGCTGGAAGACATTGCGGCGGCACTGGCCTATCTGGTGCAAAAAGAACAACCGTTGCAGCCAAAAATTCAGGATGAACCACCTATCTCATCTCAACGTGAATGCAGAGAACGTCCTGAACGCAAGGGCCGGGGTGAACGCCGCAGCCGCGAAGAAAGTCAGGAACCACCGGTGGCTCTGGACATGTGCCGCTACCGCATAGCAGTGGGTCATGAACACGGTGTGCAACCGAAAAATATTGTCGGCGCGATTGCCAATGAAATCGGGCTGGACAGTGAGTACATTGACAATATCCGTATCCGCGATGATCACACTCTACTGGACTTGCCGGACGGGATGCCCAGAGAAGTGTTTGAACATTTGAAAACCGTGCGTGTGTGCGGAAAACCACTGAATATCAGCATTGACGGTGGCAAGGGTGGTGGTTCCGGACAGCACAAAGGCCATGGTTGTGGTGGTTTTAAACCCGGCACAGGAAAAACCCGTGGCGGCAAGCCTCGCAGCAGTTCAGGCAAATCCCGTTCAGGCGGTAAGGGCGCACCGGCAAAAAACAAAAAACACGCTAAACCGGCAGGTGGTAAAACACCAGGTAACAGTTTTGGTAATGGCAAAAAGGCACCGCGCAAAAAGACCTGAAATATAAAGCTGCCTGCTCAGACTGCCTGAATCACCTGTGGCTCAGGCTCCAGTACCACCCCGAACCGCTGCTCAACCGAAGCAATTATCCGCTGTGCAAACTGCCACAATTCAGCGCCACTGGCCCGCCCATAATTGACCAGAATCAGTGCATGTTTTTCATACGTTCCGGTATCACCGTCCCGCTGCCCCTTCCAGCCACACTGGTCAATCAGCCAACCTGCTGAAGTCTTCACCTTGCCATCGGCCTGTGGCCAGCCCGGCAAGTCAGCAAACTGATTTTTCAGCTGCTGCCATTGCCCGGCTGCTAATACCGGATTCTTGAAAAAGCTCCCGGCACTCCCCAACTCCGCCGGGTCAGGCAATTTACGCTGCCGGATACGCACCACCGCATCACTGATCAGTGCTGCAGAAGGTTCCTGTCCTGCCAGGGCGTCCCGCACCCCGGCATAATCCAGTTTCCATACCGGCTTTAACGGCAGTCGAAACGTCACCGCAGCAATCAGCCAGCGACCCGGCTCGACGGATTTAAAATGACTGTCACGATAGGCAAACTGACAGGCCTCACGATCAAACTCACGTAACTCCGCAGTCCGCCAGTCCAATGCCTGCAGGCTGTAAAAGTGATCTTTCAGTTCCACACCATAAGCACCAATATTCTGTATGGGTGCCGCCCCTACCGTACCCGGAATCAGTGACAGGTTTTCCAGCCCGGCGTACCCCTGAGCAATCGTCCAGCGCACAAAATCATGCCAGTTCTCCCCGGCTCCGGCACGAATATAAACATACCCGTCATCCATACCCAGCACCTTGCGTTCAGCGATGGTGACCTGCACCACCATTCCGGGGTAATCACCCAGCAACAGGATATTACTACCGCCCCCCAGAAAGAGTACCGGCAAATGGGCATGTTCACGCTGCCATTGCAGAACAGACTTTAAACCACCCAGCTTGCTCAGCCTGCAGTAATAACGGGCATTGACATCCACGCCCAGCGTATTCAGTGACTTCAACGCATAATGTTCATCAATTTTCATGGGCTGGATTGTGAACAAGCCGATGCCACCGTGTAAACCCCGTCAAGCCCCCATTCCTACAGAATTGCCCGAAAAAATGCCCTCTTGCCGGAAGAATGGGTGCAATCATTGTCAAATCGTCTACAATCGGCTGCCATAAAAGGTGATTTCCATGAATTTTGGCCAGACCCACTTGAACGATGAACAACCAGACCGATAATCAATGTAAGGGCATTCTCCATGCGTAAAGGTATAATCCTCGCCGGCGGTAGTGGTACCCGTTTGTACCCATTGACCCGGGCCGTCAGTAAACAACTGATGCCGGTGTATGATAAACCGATGATTTATTACCCACTGACCGTGCTGATGCTGTCCGGTATCCGTGACGTCCTGATCATCACCACCCCGCACGACTCAGCAGCATTTCAGCAACTGCTGGGTGATGGTTCACAATGGGGCATTAATCTTGAATACGCCATCCAGCCAAAGCCGGAAGGACTGGCACAAGCCTTTCTGATCGGCGAAAACTTCCTCGGTCATTCACCCGCCACCCTGATCCTCGGTGACAATATCTATTATGGTGAGGGCCTGTCTTCACGCCTGCAGGCTGCCGCTGGACAGGAAAACGGTGCTACCGTATTTGCCTATTATGTACGTGACCCGGAACGTTACGGAGTCGTGGATTTCGATGACACCGGCAAGGCACTGAGCATTGAGGAAAAACCTGCGCAGCCACGTTCAAGCTATGCAGTCACCGGCCTCTATTTCTATGACAACTCGGTGATTGATATCGCAAAGAATGTCAAACCATCCGATCGCGGCGAGCTGGAGATCACCACCGTCAACCAGATGTATCTGGATCAGGGCCAGCTTCGGGTTGAAATGCTGAAACGTGGCACCGCCTGGCTGGACACCGGCACCCATGCCTCGCTACTGGATGCCTCAAACTACATCCGCGTCATTGAGGAACGTCAGGGGCTGAAAATCGCCGCACCGGAAGAAGTCGCCTGGCGTATGAACTATATTGATGATGAACAGCTACACAGGCTCGCAGAACCACTGAAAAAAAGTGGCTATGGTCATTATTTGGCTGCACTCACCCAAACCCTCTAAGCTATGAATATTATCCCGACCAAAATTTCGGAAGTACTGATTATTGAACCCTCTGTGTTTGGTGATGAACGTGGTTTCTTTATGGAAACCTGGAACCAGCAAACATTTGCGGAACATGGCCTGACCATGAACTTTGTGCAGGACAACCACAGCCGTTCTACACAGGGTATTCTGCGTGGCCTGCATTACCAGATTAAAAACCCGCAGGGCAAACTGGTGCGGGTGACCAGTGGCACGGTCTACGATGTTGCGGTGGATATGCGCAAATCCTCGCCCACTTTCGGTCAGTGGGTGGGTGTGGAGCTTTCCGCCACCAATCATCGCATGTTCTGGGTACCGGAAGGGTTTGCCCATGGCTTTTATGTCATGAGTGAATCGGCTGACTTCCAGTACAAATGCACTGACTACTATGCACCGGAACATGAACGCAGCTTAAGCTGGAACGCTCCGGAACTGGCGATTGACTGGCCGCTGGTGAATGGCGAAGCTCCCAGGCTATCCGCCAAGGATGCTGCTGCGGTCACTCTGGCCGATGCAGAGGTGTTTGCATGAGCAGTCAACAGAAAACAATATTAATCACCGGTGCCAATGGTCAGCTGGGCTATGAACTGCAAAAAACCGCTCCGGAAAATATCAGGATTATCGGCACTGACATTGACAGTCTCGATATTACCTGCCGCCGCCAGATTGATCTGGCACTGGAACAGTATCAGCCGGATGGCCTGATCAATGGCGCGGCCTATACTGCCGTTGATCAGGCTGAGGCCGATCACGACACTGCTTACCGGATCAATAGCACTGCGCCCGCCCTGATTGCCCAGGCCATTGCGGCCCGTATCGAAGCAGGTAAGCCAGCCACCAGCCTGATCCAGATTTCCACCGACTTTGTCTTTGCCGGTCAGCAGCCAGTACCTTATGCCACCGATGCGGAAACCCACAATCCATTAGGGGTATACGGTAACAGCAAGCTGGCCGGTGAACAGGCAGTGGCACGTTATTTACCGGAGGCGCTGATTATCCGCACCTCATGGCTTTACTCCGCACATGGCAATAACTTTGTTAAAAGTATGCTGCGCCTGATGCGGGACAAGGAACAACTGGGCATTGTGTATGATCAGGTCGGCTCACCCACCTGGGCCAGGACACTGGCTGATACGGTCTGGGCACTGCTCGATCAAAATATAAGCGGTATTTACCATTGTTCTGACAATGGTGTCGCCAGCTGGTATGATTTTGCCGCCGCCATTCAGCAACTGGCTCTGGAACAGGGTCTGCTGGATAAAGCGATTCCGCTGCGTCCTATTCGCAGCAGTGAGTACCCGACCCCGGCACAACGTCCGGCTTACAGTGTCATGGACAAGGCAACCACTGAAACTGCACTGGGCTACACCCTCCCTTACTGGCGGGATAGCCTGCGTGCAATGCTTGAAGAACTTAACAACGCATGAATACACCCTACACTCCCAAGAAGCTGCTGGTGACCGGCGGGGCCGGTTTTATCGGTACCAATTTCGTGCATTACTGGCTGGAGCAGTACCCGGACACCCGCCTGATTGTGCTGGACGCACTGACGTATGCCGGACGCTACGAAAACCTGCAACCACTGGAGGGACAGGACAACTTCCGCTTTGTGGAAGGTGATATTCTGAATCAGCCACTGGTTGAGCAACTGCTGCGTGATGAGCATATCGAAACCATCGTGCATTTTGCGGCGGAATCCCATGTTGACCGCTCAATTTACGGCCCGGATGCCTTCCTGAAAACCAATATTGACGGCACACACAGCCTGCTGAAAGCGGCAAAAACCGTATGGCTGGATGAAAAAGATAAGGACGAACACCGTTTTCATCATGTCTCCACCGATGAGGTTTATGGCACACTGAATGCGGATGATCCGGCATTTTCAGAAACCACGCCGTATGCACCGAACTCACCCTATGCCGCCAGTAAGGCCGCTTCCGATCACATTGTCCGCGCCTATCAGCATACTTATGGCCTGAATACCACCACCAGTAACTGCTCGAATAATTACGGTCCGTATCAATACCCGGAAAAACTGATCCCGCTGGCCATTTCCAATTTGTTACAGGGCAAGCCAGTACCGATTTACGGTGATGGTCAACAGATCCGCGACTGGCTGTATGTCGATGACCATAACCGCGGTATTGATCTGATTATCCGTCAGGGCCGTTTGGGTGAAACCTATAATATTGGCGGTAATAATGAACAGACCAATCTTAATCTGATTCATACCTTATGCACATTGCTGGATGAACGCTTCCCCGATTCACCGCATGTGCCGCATAAAAATCAGATTACTTATGTGACTGACCGCCCGGGCCATGACCGGCGTTATGCCATTGACAACTCGAAGATTTGCACAGAGCTGGGCTACAATCCGGCGGAAACCTTTCAAAGTGGTCTGGCAAAAACCCTGGACTGGTATTTGCAACACACTGATTTCTGGCAGGCCGAAGGCATTGAGTTATTCGGCTCCCACTCGGGGATGGCATAATGCAATGCCGCATTTGTAATAATGTCGCTGATCATCCGGTATACCAGGTTAAGGAACTGATGCTGGGCCTGCGGGATGAGCATCAATATTTCCAGTGCAAACAATGTGGCTGTCTTCAAATCGCCCATATACCGGATAATTTGCCGGAATACTATCCCAGTGAAAACTACTACTCCTACAATGTACCGGATAGTGGCCATGCGCTGAAACAATGGCTGGTACAGCTGCGTGACCGGTATGCCGTCACGGGCAAGCCATTGGTAGGTCAGATACTGCATACACTGATGCCGAATGCCAAGCTGACCACACTGCGACCCTTACAGCTCACCCGACAGTCACGCATTCTGGATGTAGGTTGCGGTGCCGGAGTTTTGCTGAATGCACTGCGCAATATTGGTTTTACCAACACACTGGGTATTGACCCGTTTAACCAACAGGATATTGTGTACCCGAACGGTCTGAGGATTGAGCAGCGCGATATTTTCAGCGAAGACAAGGTATGGGATGTGATTATGTTCCATCATTCCTTTGAGCACCTGCCGGAACAGCAACGCACCTTACAGAAAGCCTTTAGCCTGTTACAACCGGGTGGCACCGCCCTGCTGCGTATACCCACGGTTTCCTCGTACGCCTGGCAGCATTACGGTGTCCACTGGTCACAGCTGGATGCACCCCGCCATTTGTTCCTGCATTCCGTGGAGAGCATTCAGTGGCTGGCAGATCAGACCGGCTTTGAGGTGGAACGTATTGTCTACGACTCCAACGCCTTCCAGTTCTGGGGCAGCGAACAGTATGAACAGGATATTGCCTTGCGCTCGAAAAATTCCTGGGCAGAAAACCCGGACAAATCACCGTTCAGCAAGAAAGAGATTGATGCCTTTGAAAAACGCTCCCGCGAGCTAAACGCCCTGAATCAGGGTGATCAGGCCGCTTTCTACTTGCGCAAGCCGGTCTGATGGCAGTATAAGCATGGATTCACAGAAGAAAATTTTTGCTATCTCCTCCCCTGGCGGCCACTGGATTCAGCTCACCCGCCTATGTCAGGGACTGGAAGGCAAAAACCATATTGTCTATGCCATGCCGGATAAGCGGTTTAAAGCAAACCAGGATCAGACCGTCTATTCCATCATGGATGTCAGTGCCGATGACAAATGGAAACTGATTCCCTGCGCGTTACAGATTAGCCGGATTTTGCTGAAAGAACGTCCTGATGCGATTATTTCTACCGGTGCGGCGCCTGGCGCTGTCGCTGTAATGCTGGGCAAATTATTCCGTATTAAAACCATCTGGATTGACAGCATTGCCAATGTACGAAAGATTTCCCGGGCTGGCCGGATGATACAAAAGCACGCGGATATTTTTCTCACTCAATGGCCACACCTTAGTGATGAAAAAACCATTCTGCACAAGGGTTCAGTGTTATGATTTTTGTGGCAGTGGGTACGCAATTTCCATTTGATCGCCTGATCCGCTGTGTTGATGAATGGGCAGCCGAACACGCTGTTCCCGCACATGCACAAATCGCCGATGGCAAATATATTCCACAGTATGCAAGCTGGGAGCGATTTATGACCGCTGAGGCTTTCAATGCCCGCCTGAATGAAGCCACGCTGATAATTTCTCATGCCGGTATGGGCAATATCATCACCGCACTGGAAAACGGCAAGCCCATTATTGTCATGAACCGGCAGCACAAGTTAGGAGAACACCGGAATGATCATCAGGCCGACGGCCTGGAATGGATGGCCAGACTGGAGGGAGTCTATACCGCCAGCAGTTGCAAAACCATACAACAACTGCTGGACAATTATGCTGATTTAAAAGGCAGCCAACCACGACAGTTGACACAACGTCAACATCTGATTGATTTCATTGATCAAGCTGTCAACCCATGAAACTGAATAACCCTTCCCTGCTCCTGCAATCGGCCATTTCGATTACCGCTCGTGGTGCCGGGGTGGCCTTGAACCTGCTGGTTATGGTTATTCTGACCCGTAACCTGCCACAGAATGAGGCCGGAATGATTCTGACCCTGATGACCTTGCTGACCGGTGTTTCACTGTTCAGCCGTCTGGGTGTCGAACACTGGCTGGTGCGCGATGTGGCCGCCCTGCCGGAAACAGAGCATCTGCACCTGGAACAGGGGCGCTTTCTGCACAGCGCCTATCGCATGCTGTTAGTCAGCACACTGTTGTTTATGCTGTTGTGGGTTATGATGAGTCCGCTGCTGAAACAATGGCTATTTGATGACGAAATTCACCTGTTGCCACTGGCGCTGGGGGCTGTGGGTATTTTGTGCTGGAATCTGATTTCCACGCATGCCATTTTTATGAAAGCCACCCACCGCATTACGGAATCACTGCTTACCCAGAATGCACTACCCGCCACCACGATGCTGGTGCTGTTATTGGCATGCTGGCCTGTCTTTCGCGACCAGCAACTTTATCTCTGGCTTTATCTGGCCTCACTGGTTCTGGCCAGCAGTTTTTCTTTTCTGCTGGTACGCTCATGGTGGCCCCACCTGTTTCATAACCGTCAGGCAGCCTTCAGTATCAGACAGGTACTGGAACAGTCGCTGCCACTGGCTCCGATTGCCTTTGTTTCATTCCTGATGTTATGGATTGATGCCATTCTGGTAGCTGCCTTTCTGCCCAACGAAGAGGTGGCACTGTATAACAGCGCAGTACGGGTTTCCTTTGTCTGTGGCATATTTCTGACGGCACTGGAGGCTACTATCTATCCACGTCTGCTGAAAATTCATGGTAATCAACCACAGCAGCTGAAAAGTTTCTTCCGCAAGGGTACCTTGCTGGTGGCAGGCACGCTGGGAAGTATTACGTTTGTCATTGGCCTGTTGGGTGAATATATCCTCAACGTATTCGGGCCGCAGTATGTGGCAGCAATTAATGCGCTGCTGATTCTGCTGCTGGCACAGTTTATCCGTGCGCTCAGCCTGACTTTTTCACTGATGTTTATTGCCCAGAAACAAGTCAGTACGCTGAACTATCTGCTCTATTTTGCACTTATCGTGAATATGGTTGCTAATCTGGTACTGATTCCCCAGTTTGGTATCGAAGGCTCGGCAGGGGCATCCCTACTGGCCAACCTGGCACTGACCGGTGGTGTTGTACTATTTTTTATCAAAAAACGTCTGATGAAAGACTATGATTAGGCCGATATGCTGAGAATTATTGCTATCCTGTTCATTATTTCCATCTTTATCCCGGTTGAATTTTATACGATGGCCGGCAGTGTGCGTATTGAAGCTTACCGTATTATCCTGGGATTGGCCTTTATCTATGCTTTTTTCAACCTCCACAAGGTACTTGAGCAGATTGATCTGGCCGATATTCTGTTATTCAGCCTGATATTTCTGGCATTTGCCAGCTTCTGGTACAACCACAGCCTGCAAAAAGCCATTGAATCCACCGGCTTATATGCACTGGAAACCCTGGGTGCCTTTTATCTGGCGCGGATGTTCATCAATACCCCGGAGCGTTTCTACAAATTCAACAAGGTTTTTATTCTTATTATCACCTTGCTGCTGGCGGTCACGGTCTACGAAGCACTGGCCCAGCATCGCATCCTGCATGAACTGGCGGAAAATATTACTGGCCATCAGTCACTGGACTATCGCCTGTATACCCATTACTACATTCGTGCCGATATTATGCGGGCCACCAGTGTATTTGCACACCCTATCCTGTTTGGCACCCTCGCGGCGATGTTCTTCCCGTTTGCGGTAATAGCCTTCCTGCGCCTGCGTAATGTACTGAACGGTATCGGGCTGTTCAGTATTGTCCTGTCAATGATCATGACCCTGTCCTCGGCTCCGCTGCTGGCACTGATTTTCCAGGGATTCACGGCTCTGCTGGTACGCTTCTGGGATAACGCCCGCCGCCTGTGGGTAGCATTGTTCTTCGGTGGCATCGCCGGAGCCATGCTGCTGAATGCGGCATCCAACCGCGGCTTCTTCGGCATTCTGATCTCCTATCTGACCTTTAACCCGAATACCGGCTATTTCCGCATGTTGCAATGGAAATATAGCATGGACGATATTCTGGACAATCCGATTCTGGGGATTGCACACAATGACTGGACACGCCCCTACTGGAAAGACTGGATGGGTGACAGCATTGACAGTTTCTGGTTACTACTGACCCTGCAGCACGGTATTTTTGCTGCGCTGCTGGTGCTGATTGCCTGTTTTTACGTGGTTTTTAACACACTGAATAATGTCAATCGCCAGCCTGATACCCTGCGCTGGATGGTGACTGCCTGGCTACTGGCATTTATGTCGTTGATTTTGATTGGCTTTACGGTAGACTATTTCGGCAAGTTGCAACCACTGTTCTTCTTTATGCTGGGTGCAATTGGTTGGGCGCGGTACACGCTGCCGGAAACAGCGGAAAATGATGCAAAAACCGTGGAAACCACGAAAACCGTGTCTGATAGCGGTAATAACGATATAAAGCAACAGGGCCAGAACAATGAGACCTAAGTTTGTCAGTCCGAAAATATTCCTGTGGATCATTCATTTTCGCCACAGCCTGTTATGGGTATATAACTGGTATCTACGCAGATTTTATGGCATGAAACTGGCTCCGGATGTGCGGGTCTCGCTGAAAGCCCGTATTGACAAAACCAACCCGCAGGCTGTTGAAGTCGGCCCGGAAACACTGATCGCTTTTGATTCCATTATTTTGTCGCACGACTTTTCCACCGAACGTTATTCCGGAGGCAGCGAGTATGGCACCCGCATCGGCTCACGCTGTTTCATTGGCTGTGCCTCGATCATTATGCCGGGGGTGACCATTGGCGACCAATGCATCGTGGCTGCTGGCAGTGTGGTCACCAAGGATGTTCCGGCTTATAGCATTGTGGCCGGTAATCCGGCTAAAGTCATCCGCTCCGGAATCCGCACCCAGCCCTTCGGACGTCTGGTACAGAGTACGAAACCCACCACGAACACCGTACTGCAACCAGATAATCAGGTCGCAGAGCCGGTACAATGAAGACGCCAACCCTAAGCATTATTATGGTCTCATACAATACGGCAAACTACACCCGCCGGGCGATTGAGTCCATCTATCAGGAAACCGGACAAACCGGCTTTGAACTGATTGTGGTGGATAATGCCTCCACCGATGATTCTGTTCAGGTACTCAGCTCTCACTTCCCGGCTATCAAATTGCTGAAATCTGCGGATAATCTTGGTTTTGCTGGTGGTGTGTGCCTGGGTGTGGCACAGGCTCAGGGTGAATACCTGTTGCTGCTCAACCCGGATACCCTTATTTGTGACGGGGCAATTGATAAATTACTGCAATTTGCCGGGCAATATCCCAAGAACGGCATCTGGGGAGGAGTCACCCTGAACCATGACCGGTCTGTTAATACGCAGCATGCCTGGTCAAAACCCACATTTGCCACCTTACTGTTCAGTGCATTGGGTCTGAGCAAACTGTTTCATCACAGCTGTTTCTTCAATCATGCCAACTACGGTTGCTGGCAACGTGACAGCGTGAAGGAAGTGGATATTTTGTCCGGTTGCTTCTTTCTCACCACACGCAAGGTATGGGATCAGCTCGGAGGACTTGACCCGCAATTTTTTATGTATGCCGAAGAAGCCGACTATTGTTTACGGGCCCTGCAACAGGGCTACCAGCCGATTGTCACCCCGGAAGCACGGATTATCCATCACGGAGGGGTCAGCCATAGCCACTTCTCCGAAAAATTAATTAAACTAATGAAAGGTAAAGTAGAACTAATCAATCGGCATGTCAGTAGTGGCAAACGCCCTGTTTATAAATTTTTACTGTATTTATACGTCTTGAACAAATATCTCCTGCATCAACTGTTTAAACCAAACGCCGAAGAAACCCGCGAATGGCAAACCGTCTTTGAACAACGCACCGACTGGTTAAAGGGGTATCACTGATGGCCAGTGTGATTGTCCCTGCACATAATGAGGCCAGTGTTATCGCCGCCTGCCTGGACAGTATGCAACAGCAGCAAGGAGTGGATAAAATTATTGTTGCCTGTAACGGCTGTACCGATAACACAGCAGAGATAGTGCGTGAACAGTATCCGGATGTGGTGTGCCTGGACATAGCCACGCCCTCCAAGGTCAATGCCCTGAATGAAGCAGAAAAGCATGTACAAAGCTGGCCGGTCTTTTACATTGATGCCGACACCCGGTTATCGACCAATGCCGTGGAAACAATCTGTGCTGCAATGGAAAGCGGCGACTTATTACTGGCAGCCCCCGAACCGGTCATTGATACTTCAGCCTCGTCCTGGTGGGTGAAACAATATTACAAGGTATGGCTTGCTCTGCCTTATATCCGTGACGGTGTTGTCGCCACCTGCAGTTTTGTCCTCTCGGAACAGGGCCGTCAGCGCTTCAGCTATTTTCCCTCGGTCATTAATGACGACGGCTTTGTACGCTGCCAGTTCAGTTCGCAGGAACGGGGCAATGTTGCCGGAACCCAAGTATTCATCACGGCCCCTAGGGATCTTTACTCCCTGATCAAGATAAAGACACGTGCCCGTCTGGGTAATATGCAGTTAAAACTGAAACAGTTGTGCAGTAAACCGGAAAACAAGCCCTATTCCCGTATTCTACGGCAACAACTGTTAAGCCCGACGTTTTTAGCTGTCACCGTCTACATTGGCATTACACTGATTATCAGACTCCGTGCCAGACAGCAGCTGCGTCATCTTGACAGCTATCAATGGGAAACAGATACCTCGTCACGCTGAAAATTTTATAGAAGATAGACTGAAAATGAATGGTTTTGTATTTTTTTTACGACACACCCACAGGAAGTAAGCTATAGTTAAGGACAAATAACACTGCTTTGAGTGTCATTACATAGGCGGGTTATTGGATTTGTACTTATTTTACAATTTGTTATATCAGTTTGCACAGGACCTCATCTGAAAACAGTGCCACAAAGGCTGTTGTTTTTTTACCAGTGCAGCATTGATAATATTGAAACTTAACAATAAAATCCCTGCGGCGACTGAAAGCCGGGGATAATCATTTTTGTGAATGGACGACTTTAAAGATGGTAGATAAAAAAATCAGCTCTGAACTCATCTACCGCAGTACTGATACACTGGTTATTCTGAGTATCGTGTTGCTGGCCTCTCTCTATTCGAATGGCTACAACCTTGAAGGTTACCTGACCGCCGGTCTCGGGGCATCGCTGATCTTCGGTCTGGTTGGCAGGTTCACCGATATTTACACTTCATGGAGCGGGCGACCCTTTTTCCGTGATGAGATCATGCGCCTGATTGTCACCTGGCTGACGACCTTTTTTGCGCTGGTCTTTATCATCTTTGTCTCCAAAACCTCAGAACAGTTTTCACGTCTGGTGTTAATCAGCTGGTTATTGCTGTCTCCACTACTGCTGATTCTGAACCGTTATTTATTACGCAGCTTACTGGCCAGTCTGAAACGCCTGGGTATCCACAACTACAATATCGCCATTCTGGGTATAACCCCCTCCGGCCTTCAATTTGCCAACTCTATCCGGAACCAGCCGGAATCAGGGCTACAAATTGCCGGCTTCTATTCAACCGACAATCATATCAGGGAACTGGCGATACCCGATCAATATGCCCAAATCGGCGGCCTTGAGCAAATGCTGGAAGATGCCCGTTCCGGCACCTGGGATCAGATCTATCTGGCTTTACCTTCAGAGGAAAAGACATTCTCCCGAAATATTATTGACCAGCTTTCCGATACCTCAACCCCGATCCGCCTGATCCCCGACCATTTTACAACCTCACTGATGCACAGCAAATACCTTGAAATTGCAGATACGCCGGTCTTATGTATCTACGATGCGCCCTTGTCGATACAGAACGCATTCATCAAACGGATTGAAGATGTCCTGATCGGCTCAATGCTGCTGCTGCTGCTATTACCGGTGATGCTGCCGATTGCGGTGGCCGTCAAGCTCAGTTCCCCGGGCCCTGTTTTATTCAAGCAGATGCGTCATGGCCTGAAAGGTAAGCCGTTCAAGGTCTGGAAATTCCGTACCATGACCGTGTGTGAAAATGAAGGCGATATCAAACAGGCAACCCGTAACGACATGCGAGTGACCAGGGTCGGTGCCTTCCTGCGTAAAACCTCACTGGATGAATTGCCACAATTTATCAATGTACTGCAAGGGCATATGTCAATTGTCGGCCCGCGCCCACACGCACTTGCGCATAATGAAACTTACAGCACACTGATTCCCGGCTACATGATGCGCCATCTGGTCAAGCCCGGCATTACCGGCTGGGCACAAGTCAATGGCTGGCGGGGTGAAACTGACACGCTGTATAAAATGCAGAAGCGGGTCGAATGCGATATGGAATACATTCGGCGCTGGAGCCTATGGTTCGATATACGCATTATTTTTGCAACGGCTTTTAAAACGTTGTTTGATAAAAATGCTTATTAAGCAGGTCAGATTCATTGAGACTTGATCAATTAACGTTTACTCGCTACATTGCCGCCCTGACCGTGGTGTTTTTCCACTTTGGCCAGGAGGCCTTCCCGGCAACTCATGCCTGGTTAAAACCGGTAATGACTGCCGGGCCGATTGCGGTCAGTTATTTCTTTGTTCTCTCCGGCTTTATTATGGCCGTGGCCTACTATGCCCCACTCAGCAAACACCCTGAACGTGCATTTAATCAGTGGAAATACTGGTTGGCCCGTATAGCACGTATTTATCCGGTTTACCTGGTCGCCCTGCTGTTAATGATTGCAGCCAACCTCAAAACCGATGGCCGTGACCCTGTGACAGTACTGCTGAGCCTGACGATGCTACAGGCCTGGCTACCTGGTTACGCCATGACCCTGAATTCACCGGGCTGGTCAATTTCTGTAGAAATATTCTTCTATCTCAGTTTCCCGCTATTGATGCTGCGGGTCCGCAGACAACAACTGAAGCACCTGTTGATCGTGGGTGTTCTGCTTTGGTTTGGCACCCAGATACTGCAAACCCTCTTGCATAACTCGGACACATATGCCCCGCATACACCGCTCCATGAATTTATTTTCTATCACCCATTAATGCATATCAGCACGTTTATTATCGGCTTTGTCATTGGCGTTTACTTTTGCAATGGTCAACTGGACAGGTTGACAAAACGCTGGAATGGCTGGCTGATTCTGGCGGTAACAACACTCATCATACTGTTACTGGCTAATGAGCATAAATTTGATGCAGCATTAGGTTTTAACATTGATTACAATAACGGCCTGCTTGCCCCCTTGTTCCTGGCATTAATTGTTTTATTGGCCAGCAATCAGGGGATAACACAGAAACTGTTGTCATTGCCAATCCTGTTACTGTTGGGCGAAGCCAGCTACTCACTATACATATTACAACGACCTGTCTATGGCATTTATGACAGAACTTTCGGCCAGTGGCTGACCATGGATGTAAACATGCATTTTTACCTGTTTGTTGTCATACTGACCCTTTTGTCTGTGATTTCATTCAAGTACTTTGAAACCCCATTGCGACGGATGATCAACTCGTATTACGCTTCATCCGGTAAATCTGGATAGATTAGCAAGTCCCAATGCAGACTATTGCTCCATAGATTAGCTCTATTACGACTGAAGATAAGACTTGTTAGAATCATTCTTCAGAAAATTTGAGACCCAATACTCCTCAAGAAGAACACTATGCAAAACTTGAATCATACCGCCCAGGGCAATCGACCCCATATTCCCGAATTTGCCAGGGCACAGGATAACCTGGATCTGCGCGGATTCTGGAAAACACTGATGCGTCAGAAAAGTGCCATCCTCACCCTGCTGGCCATTGTTCTGCTACTGACTCTGGTTTTCACCCTGCTTAGCAGCCCGCTGTACCGGGCAACGGCCACCTTGCAGGTAGAAAGAGAAACCACCAAGGTTATTGATATCGACTTTCTGAATCCCGGTGATATTCGTGATACCCGCGATTTTTACCAGACACAGTTTGAACTGATTCGCAGTCAGGGGGTGATTTCCAGGATTGTTGACGAGTTAAACCTGGACAATAGCATTATCCGGCGGTCCTTACTGGGCAAAATCAAACAGACACTCATGCCATCAGAGAACAGCGCAAAAGTCGCTCTGGTGCAGGCTATTTCCGATAATCTGTACATTGAACCGATTAAAAACTCCAGACTGGTTTATGTGCATTTCGAAGGTTCCTCTCCGGAGCAGTCTGCGGCAGTGACCAATGCCATTGTCAATACCTTTGTGGAAATGAATGTTGAACGTCGTAACCGTGCCACCAGCACGGCGGAAAAACTCCTGAATGACCGCATTGCTGATGCCAGGGCAAAATTGCAGGAATCAGAAAAGAAGCTGAGTGATTACGCTCAGGAAAACACCATTCTGCAGCTGGATAACAAGGAATCCACAACCAATACGCTGAAAATCGCACAACTGTCTGAACAACTGGTCAGTGCAGAACGTGAAGTTATTGCCATTAAAACCGACCCGAAACGTAAAGATGAGCTGGCTGCCGCCCAGAAAAGTGCAGAACTGATCCGTGATGAGCTGAGCCGTGAAGAAAGCCGTGCCCTGGAAAGACAGAGCAAAACCAATACCTATAAAACCCTGCAACGCGAAGTGGAAACCAACCAGGCCTCTTATCAGGGACTGTTGCAGCGTCTGAAAGAGGTGAATGTTGCCGGTAGTGTGGCGACCAATAACCTGATGATTGTCGATGAGGCCCAGCCACCGCTGGAAAAACATAAGCCGAATATGTTGACCAACCTGGCATTTGCCTCACTGCTGGGTTTGCTGTTGGGGATCACCGTCGCATTTTTACGTGAATTCCTGGATGACAGTGTAAAAGACATTAATGATCTGGAACGTCAGACCCAGCTGCCCATTCTGGGTGTCATCCCAGCAGTCCGGGAAAAGGATCCACGCAAAATGGCCCAGCTGGCGCTGACCGAACCCCGCTCCACACTGGCTGAATCCTTCCGTACCTTGCGCACCACCCTGCGCTTTAAACTGCGTGAAGCCAACCGCAGTAACACACTGTTTATTACCAGTTCGAGGGCCAATGAAGGTAAAACCACAACCTCCATCAACCTTTCCAGTACCTATGCTCACGCCGGCAATCGTGTCCTGCTGATTGATGCTGACCTGCGCAACCCCTCCCTGCACAAGATCATGGGTACCAGCGAACAGAACGGTCTGACCCGTTATTTGTCCGGAGAAACCGGTATTCATGAACTGGCCCAGACCTCCAACGTACAGAATCTGGATATTATCCCGGCCGGCCAAACCTCACACGATCCGGCGGAACTGTTATCCAACCGCCGTATGCAGGATCTGCTACAGGTTGCCACAGAGAACTACGACATGGTTATTATTGACGGCCCACCGATTCTGGGGCTGGCAGATGCAATGATTCTGGCCTCGCTGACCACATTAACCGTGATAACGGTGGACAGCAGCAATACCCGTACCACGACCATCACCAATGCCCTGAAACGTCTGCGTCAGTCCGGTCTGTCCGTTACCGGCCTGTTACTGAATAAAGTGACTGATGCCTCCGATCTCGGTTATGAAGATGACTATTACAGCTACCCGACGCGGGTCTGATGTCACTGAATTATCGAATAAAACCATCCAATGATCTGCTGTCATTACAGCAGACGGATTGTGTGGCAGCGAAGCAATGAACAAGGTACTGACTCTGGCGGATATTGAGGTTACTCAGGCCACCGGATTATTACGCCGCTACCAGCTGAATCTCAAACTGCTGGATCACGATCAGGCTATTCCGGGTAGCTACTGGGGTGAACCGGAAGCCGGTATTATTGGCCGGGATGTCTATGCCCGGCCTGACACCCCGCTGCACTCGCTGTTGCACGAAAGCTGTCATATCATCTGTATGGATGAACAACGGCGCTACAATCTGCATACCGATGCTGCCGGAGAAATTGCAGAGGAAAATGCTGTTTGTTACCTGCAGATTTTGTTGGCAGAACAGTTGACTGATTTTGGACAGGCACGGGCTTTACAGGATATGGATGCGTGGGGCTACACGTTCCGGCTGGGATCGGCACAACGCTGGTTTGAAGAGGATGCCGAAGATACCCGCCAGTGGTTACGGCAATATGGCCTGATTGATGAGCATAACCAGCCGCTTTATTGCCTGCGCTCCTGAAGCAATGGCTCAAACAGGAATTCCACAACACCCGCAGAAATGTTAGTCAAGTGACACAGATTTGCGTATGATCCCTGTTCCGTATTGATGGCAGTAACATATCCCCATGGCATTCAACACTATTGAAGAAATTCTTGAAGATCTGGCAGCAGGAAAAATCGTCATTATTGTCGATGATGAAGACCGTGAAAATGAAGGTGACCTACTCATGCTCGCCTCCATGGTGCGGCCGGAAGATATTAATTTCATGGTCAAGGAAGCTCGCGGGCTGGTCTGCCTGACACTCACCCGGGAGCGCTGCCGCCAGTTGGCACTGCCACTGATGGTATCCGCCACCAATGAAAGCCACGACACGAACTTCACGCTATCGATTGAAGCTACCGAGGGTGTAACCACCGGTATTTCCGCCTATGACCGGGCACATACGATTCGTACCGCCGTCGCACCGGATGCAAAACCGGCGGATATTACCCGCCCCGGACATATTTTCCCGATAATGGCCCAACCGGGCGGTGTACTGACCCGTGCCGGACACACCGAAGCCGGTTGTGACCTTGCCCGTTTAGCCAATTCCGAACCGGCCACTGTGATTGTTGAGATCCTGAATGAAGATGGCACAATGGCCCGCCGCCCGGATCTGGAAATATTCGCGGCAAGACACGGCCTGAAAATCGCTACTATCGAGGATCTGATCCGCTACCGGGTGGAGAATGAGCGCACAGTCGAACGGGTATTTGAACAGGAACTCAGCACCGAATTTGGCAATTTCAGGGTATTGGCCTATCAGGAAACCAGTGGGCACGATGTTCACCTGGCACTGGTCAGGGGAGACATTAAACCCGATGATGCTGTCATGGTACGGGTACATCTGGAGAATGAACTTTGTGACCTGCTGGCACTCACTGAGGCTTCCTGTGGCTGGCCATTACGTAGTGCCATGCAGCGTATCGCAGCAGCAGACCAGGGAGTGATTGTCATTCTGCGCCAGCCAACACATGCACAAGATGTCTTAAAACAGCTGAAAGCATTTGAATCCCGGCCCGTAGTACAGGACAATACGCCTGCTTCCCCCGCTGACCTGAAAACATACGGCATCGGTGCACAGATTCTCGCGGATGTTGGTGTCCGGCGCATGCGGGTCATGAGTGCACCGAAACGCTTTCTGGGCATCGCAGGTTTCGGGCTGGAAGTCGTCGAATATATTCAGGAATAACAAAGGGTTAGATCAGTTATGCAGGGTATCAAGGTCATTGAGGGTCACTTCAAACCACAGAAAGCACGTTATGGCATCGCGGTGGCGCGGTTCAATGCATTCATTGTCGACAGTCTGCTGACAGGTGCGGTCGATACGTTGCGACGCCACGGGGTGGAAGATGAAGACATCGAAATCGTGCGGGTACCCGGTGCTTATGAATTACCGCTGGTCGCACAATCCATGGCGGTTAATGGTGATTATGATGCCATTATTGCGCTGGGTGCGGTGATTCGCGGCGGCACGCCACACTTTGATTACGTGGCCGGGGAAGCGGCCAAAGGTCTGGCATCCGTGGCACTGGATCATGACATTCCGGTGACCTTTGGCGTACTGACCACAGATACCATTGAACAGGCGATTGAACGTTCCGGTACCAAAGCCGGTAATAAAGGCGCAGAAGCCGCCATGACAGCAATTGAAACCGTGTCACTCCTTAACCAGTTGCAAAACTAGGCAGAACGAAATATGGCTCATAAATCGCCACCTACGACTGCCCAGCAATTTATTGCCAGGCGCCGCATTGCCCGCCGTCTGGCGCTGATTGGTGCTTATCAATGGCTGATTACCCAAAATGACTTTCAGGACATTTACCTGAATTTCCAGCAGGATCGTGAACTGGCGAAAGACTTTCGTAAATGTGATGCCGCCTTTTTCCATCAGCTGCTGCAAACGGTAATTAATAACCCGACTCCTGTTGAGGAACAACTAACCCCTTATCTGGATCGTAAACTGGCTCAGGTTGATCCGATTGAGAGTGCGGCACTGCGGGTTGCCACTGCAGAATTACTGAACCATCCGGAAACACCTTATAAAGTGGTAGTCAATGAAGCGGTCAACCTGACTAAAAAGTTCGGCGGTGAACAGGCGCATAAATACATCAATGGCGTACTGGATAAGGTCGCTGCCCAGACCCGTACCCTGGAAATTGCAGCGGAAGCAGCAAAAAAGCAGCATTAAAGGCCATCAGACTTACTGTTTCTTTCCGCTATTCAGACGTACAACCAGACACACAACCATTCTGCAAATCTTTCTCACCCCGCCTGCAAAAATTCTGCAAATCTCGGCGTTAAGATAATGGCCATACGGTAATAACCAACAATGTCCAGAGATTAAGTGATGAATACAGAGACGACCCGTTTTATTAGCCAGCCACCATTACGCAGGGTGCAACCACAGACACTGATCCGCCCCCACACCACCCTGCCGCAGAAAAAATTTACTCCAGCCTCCCGTCGTGCCCGTCTGCAAAGCTGGCAGCAACGCATGAAATTACTGTTTGCCCGCCAGTCATACTGAGAAAGTCCCGTAGAGAAAATCAGCGAATAATGCTAACGTCCGCGTTTGACTTTTTTAAGAGTATTATCCGTGACCGAGATTGTAAAAACCTACCTGAGCCCACAGGAACTGATGGACAGTTCATTATTGCTGGCACAGCAAATTTTTGAAAGCGGCTTCCGGCCGGATTTTATTGTTGCCATCTGGCGCGGTGGGACACCGGTGGGGATTGTGATTCAGGAGTTTTATGAATACCTCGGTATCAGTACCGACCACATTGCCATCCGTACCTCGTACTACAGCAACCTGAATCAGGTCCGCGACAAGGTGCGGGTGCATGGACTGGAATATCTGACCAAAAATATCAATGCGGAAGACTCACTGTTAATTGTGGATGATGTTTTTGACAGCGGTAACAGTGTTAAGGCAGCACTGGAGAAAATCAAGGAACGCTCGCGGAAAAATACCCCGCATGATATCCGTATTGCCACACCCTATTTCAAGCCGCATAAAAACAAGACTGACATTACACCGGACTACTTTATCCATGAAACAGATGACTGGCTGGTATTTCCGCATGAACTGAAAGGTCTGACCCAGGAAGAAATCCGGCAGCATAAACCCGGCGTACTCAGTCAATGGCTGGATCAGCATGTCATGGATATTCCTGCCAAACATCGTTGATAGCTGTTATATTAATGGCTGTTACGCCCTACCCCTCTCACTCATGGAGGGGACTTGAAAGTCAGTACTGATTCCGATTCCAGCCCGGCACTCAAATTTTCCCAGTCGAAATCACAAAATCATCCAGATACAGCATCGTATCCCGCTTCGGTGCCCAGGCCGGACCGTTGCCGCCAAAAAACACCGAAAACAGGAAACGTTTAATCTTTAACCCCGGAATATTGCGAAAACGTAAATCCGTCCGGTGCAGTACTTCACGGTTATTCACCCAGGTGCGGATTATGCCGTTACGCTGTCCGGGGGTGTTGAGACGAACAAAGGTTTTAATGTGGTGCCACTTCCCGGTTGTCACCGGCGGCATAGCCCAGGGCAGAAAATCACCGAAGTGATCCGGCTGGTCGGGGTGGTAGACATACTGCCCCATTTTGCCGTGACCATCCCACATCGCTCGTACGCTGAAGCCATCAGTACCGGTTGGTTTGCCACCCCCAGTGCCGCCCTTGTCACTGCCGATACCCGGCAGCTTGCCACCGAGTACGAAATCAAAATGTTCGGGAAATTTCAGCCAGTAGGAATAATACAGACTATCTACCTCCACCCCCAGTGCCGGTTTCCAATTATAACAGCCCAGATCATTGCGACAGCCCGAACGGAACTTCGGCAGATTCAGACGCAGGCTCTGCTGACCATCACGCGCTTCCTTGCCGTTGACAATCCGGCTTTTTTTCAGGCCCATCTCCCAGGCCGGACAGTTCCAGTCACGCAGAAATTCTTCCTCGATATACTTCCCCGGCCGGTTATGATTAAAGTGGATATAAAACGGTTTGCCATTGCCCAGCGGAGTCTCCCCGCTGCAAAAGGCTTTGGCACGAAAAGCCTTATAACCCAGATTTTCACCTTTCTTTTTCGGCCCGCGCCCCGGGTCTTTCAAACCGTGCAGATAGGCCCACACCGGATGCTGTGCTGGCGGCTCTTTTGCACCATTATACAACACCAGCACCTTGTCCCAGCGATTCAGATTATGCCACGGATTCCACTGCAGTTTCGCTGCAAAATCATAAGGTTGCCTTGGATTACGGGTGCGCATAATCCGTACGTCCTGCTTGTATGCTGGTATGTTTTTCGCCGCGGAGGATTGTATTGCGGCTGCCGGAGTGGTCTGTCCGGTCTGCCGGGGCTGTTGGGCAAGAACGGCTGAAAAAGCCATCCCGGCCAACAGCACCTGTGCTATTAGTAGGTTTTTCATCGAATTATTTTTAACATCCCTGATTGATTAACGGGGACAGCTCAATGAAAGTTGATGATAGACCACCCCCAGCCCGATCAGCTAATGTATACAGATTGCCAAAGGGCTGCAACGCTATCGCCATCGAAAAAAAGTATGCAACAATGATTCAGTCTATAAACCAGCCACATTACCAACCCATGAAAACCGAACCTGTCAGCACTGCTGAGCGTCAAAGCCGACTCATCCGACATCAGTACGAACTACGACAGTGTACCCGCTGTCCGCAGATGATCCGGCCCGTCATTACCGGTACCCCGGTAGTATCAAGGCTAATGCTAATCGGTCAGGCACCGGGAATCCATGAGGCTGAAGTGCAAAAGCCATTTGGCTGGACGGCGGGTAAAACCCTGTTCAGCTGGTTTGAAACCATTGGCATGGTCGAGGAAAATTTCAGAAATCAGGTTTATATAGCCGCAGTCTGTCGCTGTTTCCCGGGTAAACAGATCAACAGACAAGGCAAAACCGGCGGTGACCGCGTACCGTCGAAAACGGAGATTGCACAATGTTCATCCTGGTTACAGCAGGAAATTGAATTACTGCAACCGCAGCTGATCATTCCGGTGGGAAAACTCGCCATCAATCAGTTTGTGCCAGTCAAAAAACTCAATGAGGTAATTGGCCGGATACATCAGGCCGAGGTATTCGGGCATTATACCGAACTGATCCCCCTGCCCCATCCGTCCGGTGCTTCCACCTGGCATCGCATGGAACCCGGCAAAACCCTGCTCAACCAGGCCTTGCAACGGATTGCAGATCACCCGGCCTGGCCGCGACAGTCGGCCTCTGATCTATAACCTGTTTTATTGCCGCTCAATGGTAAAACCGGCAGCCAGAATCGCCTTCAGTACTTCCTGTGCCGTGCTGCGATCATACTCTTTTTCCTCTTCCGGCAGTTCATTATACGGCACCAGACAGGGATGTAACCGTTCATTGTCATCGCGCTGTTCACCATATTCCCAACCATCCCTGAAGCGCCGGGCGGCCCATACTTCATGGGTATTCTCTGCCAGTTGTTCCAGCAATGCGCCCAATTCGTCCGGCAGCTGAATGTCATCGGTGTCGAGAGGGTTCGGCTGATACATCCCGCAGGCTCCTTTGTTATATTTTCCAGGCTATTAATAGTAGCAGAATTCCCGGTCAGGCATACAAATCCGCCCGCTGAGCCGTCACAAAATGCGACAGGCTCCAACTAAAAAACCGCCCACAGTTCACACCGGAGCGGTTTTTGTTTCAGCCTCAGCGTTAAGGTTATCAGGCCATCGCCAGCATCAACCCGTTCAGCCGATGCACAAAGCCCGCCGGGTCATCCAGCTGTCCGCCTTCGGCCAGAATCGCCTGATCCAGCAGTACCTCGGACCACTCCGCAAAGCGGTCATCATCGGTTTCGGTACTCATGCGCTGTAACAGCGGATGGCCCGGATTGATTTCCAGCGTGGGCTTGGTCGATGGCATTTCATGACCGGCCTGTTTCATCAGATGCTGCATATACAGTGCCATATCATGCTCACTCAGCACGATACAGGAAGGCGAGTCAGTCAGACGGTGGGAAACACGCACGTCTTCCACTTTCTCCTTGAGGTTTTCCTTAATCTGTTCAATCAGACTCTTGGACGCTTCCTCAACCTTTTTCTGTTCTTCCTTCTCTTCTTCGGTGTCCATAGCGTCCAGATCCAGCTCGCCCTTGGCTACCGACTGCAATGGCTTACCGTCGAATTCATTCAGACTGCTGGTCAACCACTCATCAACACGATCTGACAGCAGCAGTACCTCAATACCCTTCTTGCGGAATACTTCCAGATGCGGGCTGTTCTTGGCAGCCGTGTGCGAATCCGCCGTAATGTAGTAGATCTTTTCCTGACCTTCTTTCATACGGCTGATGTAGTCTTCCAATGACACCGTCTGGTTTTCACTGTCATCATGCGTGGAAGCAAAGCGCAGTAATTTGGCAATCTGCTCACGGTTGGCGAAATCTTCACCCGGCCCTTCTTTCAACACCCGGCCAAACTCTTTCCAGAATGACTGATACTGGTCGGCCTTATTTTTCGCCATATTTTCCAGCAGGCCCAACACCTTCTTCACCGAACCATTTTTCATGGAATCAATGACTTTATTGCTCTGCAGGATTTCACGCGATACGTTTAATGGCAGATCCGAGGAATCAATGACCCCGCGCACAAAGCGCAGATAACGCGGCATCAGGTTTTCCGTGTCGTCCATGATAAACACGCGCTGCACATACAGTTTGATACCCTGTTTCTGCTGCGGCTCGAACAGGTCGAACGGTGCCTTGGATGGCAGGTATAACAGTGAAGTGTATTCCAGATTACCCTCTACACGATTGTGCGACCAGGCCAGCGCATCCTGCCAGTCATGCGACACATGCTTGTAGAACTCCTGATATTCCTCGTCCTTGATCTCGCTCTTGGAACGGGTCCACAGTGCATTGGCCTTATTGATGGTTTCCCATTCAACCGGTGGATTTTCCGGCAGCGGCTTTTCATTGCCGTCATCATCATATTCCGGCGTTGGCTGTTTGATCATCTTCACCGGTAACGGGATATGATCGGAGTATTTGGTAATAATCGAACGCAGCCGCCAGTTATCCGCCAGCTCCTTTTCCTCTTCCTTCAGGTGCAGCACAATTTCTGTACCCCGGCTATCCTTGCTGACATTTTCCAGCGTATAACCGGATTGACCATCCGACACCCACTGTACTGCCTCATCAGCGGCCAAACCGGCACGGCGGGTAGTCAGTGTGACTTTATCCGCAACAATAAAGGAAGAATAGAACCCCACCCCGAACTGACCAATCATGTGTGCATCTTTCTGCTGATCACCGGTCATTTTCGATAAGAATTCCTTGGTGCCGGATTTGGCAATGGTACCAATATGATTCACCACTTCATCACGGCTCATACCAATACCGTTATCACGGACAGTGATGGTGCCAGCCTCTTTATCAAAGTCAACTTCCACCCGCAACTCACCATCTCCGGCGTATAAACTGTCATCGGCGATGGCTTCAAAACGTAACTTGTCACAGGCATCCGCACCGTTAGAAATCAGCTCGCGCAGAAAAATCTCCTTGTTCGAATACAGCGAGTGAATCATCAGTTGTAACAGTTGATTGACCTCAGTCTGAAACTGAAGGCTCTCTTTTTCAGCAGTAACACTCATTACTTAATTAATCCTCATAGAAATCATGTTTGGAAGTACACAGCCGGAGAAGATATGCGCAAACACCCGCCATGCCGCTCAATGGCAGAATAAATGGGGCGAATCAGGGGAAATTCAAGAGGTATGCCGGTAAATTTTCCCGGGGTACGGTGAACGGAATGTTACTTCCTCCCGTTCACAGGGAGTGTTTCCGTTGCGTCCGTTGTATCAGAAACACGATCTTCAGGAAAAGTGGATCGGGTAGTGAGCGTACCGGCCTCCAGCACTTCAGCCAATACCGACCAGACATGCTCCAGAATCTTCGGCTGCGCCTCCGCCGTAGGGTGCAGACCGTCCGCTTGCATCAGTGCATCATCCAGTGCCACCCCTTCCAGTAAGAACGGCAGTAATGGCAACTTGTATTTTTCTGCCAGATCCACAAACACCTGCTCAAATTTTTCAGTGTACACCGGGCCATAATTTGGTGGAATCCTGATCCCTAACAATACCGGTTTTGCCCCGGCAGCCTGACTCAGTTCAAGCATCTGTTGCAGATTGGCCTGCATCCGCTGTATCGACAATCCACGCAGACCATCATTTGCTCCCAGTTCCAGCAGTACATAATCCGGCTGATGTAACTTCAGCGCAGCCGGCAGCCGGGTCAGGCCACCTGCGGTGGTTTCACCGCTGATACTGCCGTTAATCACGGTGTGGGTATCTTCAAGCCGCTTGCCTAACAGGCTGACCCAGCCCTGCTCCAGAGGGATACCATACGCCGCACTAAGGCTGTCGCCCCAGACCAGCATGACCGGCTTCTCCGCCGAAGCAGAAGACTCCGCAAAAACCACGGTACTGGTTGGCATTAGTGTACTGATGAGCAAGAAAACGTATAGTGCGAAAAAACGATCCATGAGATATTCCGTCATAATGAACAATACAGTGATTCAGACCCGCGCTTTGCGTAAAAGTATCCCGGCGCATTCCACCCGGCACAGTAGCGATACGAAAGCATTGCTTATTTTGCAGGATATTAACCTCCGCGTACAAGCCGGTGAATCCGTAGCAATTACCGGCACCTCCGGCTCAGGGAAAAGCACCCTGCTGGGTCTGTTGGCCGGTCTGGACAGTGCCACGGGCGGTAGTCTGCATTTGTTCGGCACAGACCTCAGTCAGCAGAATGAAGATCAACGCGCCAAAATCCGCCTTGGCCGCGTCGGTTTCGTCTTTCAGTCATTTCACCTGCTGGAACATCTCACTGCCCTGGAAAATGTCATGCTACCGCTGGAACTGGGTGGGCTGGGTAAAAATATCTGCAGTCAGGCCGAAGCCGCATTAAAACAGGTCGGACTGGCAGAACGTCAGCAACACCTGGTCAACCGCCTGTCCGGGGGCGAACAACAACGTGTGGCACTGGCGCGGGCTTTTGTCACCGAACCACAGATTTTATTTGCCGATGAGCCTACCGGCAATCTGGACAAAACCACCGGTCAGGAAGTCGCCGCACTGCTGTTCAACATGCAGCAGGAACGCCAGACCACGCTGGTATTAGTTACCCATGATGAAAGCCTGGCCGCACAGTGTCAGAGCTGGTATCGCCTCACCGATGGCAGGCTGATTAATGTACGCAGTGAACAGGAGTCCGTTCACAGCGGAGGAAAAACCGCATGAAACAACACTTCCCCTCTGCTCCCGGCCTGGGTATATTCTGGCTGCAATGGCTGCGTCGTTGGCGGCTGGCGGAAATGCGGCTGTTGTTTCTGGCGCTGGTTGTGTCCGTAATGGCGGTATCATCCGTCGGCTTTTTTACTGACCGCGTTGACCGGGCAATGACGAAACAGGCAACCCGGCTGTTGGGCGGTGATCTGGTAATTGATTCGCCGCACCCGTTACCGGAGACCTATCGCCGTATCGCTGCGAAGGCCGGATTGAACAAGGCCGAAGTTATCCGCTTTACCAGCATGGCCGTCAAAGGTGACGAACTGGAACTGTCACACATTAAAGCGGTGTCAAACACCTACCCGCTCCAGGGCAAACTGGAAGTCAGCACCCAACTGCAAACCCGGGGCACCGTCACCAACGACCTGCCACCCGCAGGAGAAGCCTGGGCCGAGCTGCGCCTGTTTCATGAGCTGAATGCGCAACCCGGTGACGAAATCCAGCTGGGTCGCCTGGCATTGACCCTCAGCAAGGTGCTTACCACCGATCCGTCACGAGGCACCAACCTGTTCCAGCTGGCACCGCAAATCCTGATTAACCAGCATGATTTAGCCGCCACCGGACTCTTATCACCAGCCAGCCGCGCCAAATATGAGTTGTTGTTTACAGGTTCAGCAGACGCAGTTCAAAACCTGCGCACAGCCGTGTCACCCTTGTTACAGCCCGGTGAGGAAATTAAATCGCTGGATGAGGGAGTGCCAATGGTACAGCGTTCCTTGCAACGCGCCGGACGTTTTCTGGGACTGGCCGCCTTACTTAGTGTGGTGCTGGCCGGAGTTGCGATTGCGCTGACTTCCGCCAGTCTGGTGCGCCATGAAACCCGGCCGGTGGCGGTACTGAAAGCCTTTGGTTTGTCACGGCGGACTATTCTAACCGACTATCTGGCCAATCTGTGGGGAGTGGCACTGCTGGCAACGGCGATAGGGCTGGTAATCGGCTTTGCCTTGCAATGGCTGCTCGCCACATGGCTGGTGGAATTTATCGATATAGAGCTGCCACCCGCAGGGGCTTATCCTGTACTCACCGGCTTGCTGACCGCGCTAATTATGGTGACCGGTTTTGCGCTGCCTAATCTGCTGCAACTGGTTGATACCTCACCAATGCAGATTCTGCAGGGAGCTTTGCACAATACCCACGCACGGCTGTGGCTGGCTACTGCCGGGATGGTGCCGGCCGTCTTTGCCCTGCTCTGGCTACAGGCCGGTGAACTCGAACTGGCCCTCTGGCTGTTGGGTGGCATTGCGCTGGCCCTGTCGCTATTCTGGCTGGTAGCCACCGCAGTGCTGAAAGGCATGACCCGACTCAGCCTGCATCCGGGCTGGGCATGGCTGGCCCTGTTGCGCCATTCACGACGTTCGGCCTTATTGGTGGTGGTTTTTGCCACCGGCCTGTTTACACTATTGCTGCTGACGGTGTTACGCACCGACCTGATTGAACGCTGGCAGGCTACTTTACCCGATCAGGCTCCTAACTATTTTCTGATTAATATCCAGCCCGCTGAAGTCAAACCACTGCAATCTTTTTTGGCGGAACGACATATAAGTGCAGATTTATACCCGATGATTCGTGGCCGCCTGACAGGTATTAATGGTGAACCGGCCAGTGCGGACACCGTAAAAAATCCGGAAGCCAGACGACTGTTTTCCCGTGAATTAAATTTATCCTCCTTTCCGTCGTTACCGGACAGTAATCAATTACTGGAAGGCGAATGGTTTAATGGTAAATCCCTATCCGGTTTTTCGGTTGAACAAAGTGTGGCGGAACGGCTGGGGGTCGGGGTCGGCGACAGTCTGACCTTTCATATTGCCGGTGTGCCATTAACCGAAACCATCCGCAGCATTCGCAAAGTGCGCTGGGACAGTATGCAGCCGAACTTTTTTGTGGTCGCTGCTCCCGGTGTACTGGAAGACAAACCGCAAACCTTTATCACCAGTCTATACATTGACCCGATACAAAGCACCACGATACCGGCAATGATCCGGCAATTTCCGGGAATGACGTCCATTGATACCGGAGCCATCGTGGAACAGGTACGCTCGCTGATTGATCAGGCCACTTTCGCCGTACAGGGTATTTTTATCTTCACCCTGGTCACCGGCATGATGCTGGAATTTATTTTACTCGGTTCCCTGTCCGGCCTGCTCGCCGCACTGTTTGCCCTGCTGGCCAGTAATCTTCTCGGCTTTTACCTGTTTGAACTACAGGTGGGTATTAATATCTGGATCGTGCTGCTTGGTACGCTGGCCGGAGCAGTGATGGTGAGTATAGCGGCATGGTTGAATTTGCGCGGGCTGCTGGATATAACGCCGGTGGCTTTGTTGAAGGGATAAGTGATGCACAGCAGGATTATTTCTTGAGCAGTGATTCCAATACTCGGAGAAAATCTCCGTACATATGTGTGCTATAGTGTGCGCCGATAACTACACTATACCATACTCATAGTACAAAACATGACATCGGCATTTGTTCCACCCTATCCCAAACGACATAAAACGGATCTGAGCTCCATCGCTACCTTGTGGAATGCGCGTAAGGATTTGCTCTCATTCTGGAGTGAGGATTCATTCCGTTATCAGTTCATGCGTCGCAAGATTTTTAACCGCACAATTTGTATCGCCAATACACCGGAGCTGGTGAAATACGTTTTTGTCACCCAAAAGGATAACTACGAAAGCAAAAGTCCGCAGATGCGCAAGGCGCTGGAACCGCTGCTGGGCGATGGCCTGTTTATCAGT